>QWCT01000316.1_pt1 | contig 32882 bp, 28 predicted proteins | sample 1972681 | NCBI WGS metagenome assembly QWCT01 (sample SAMN09866701, study PRJNA288562) | Human oral metagenome isolate pre3_saliva, whole genome shotgun sequencing... | isolation source: mouth | host: Homo sapiens | place: USA: California | reverse complement strand
GGGGCTTTGAGGTTGTATTGCATAAGGGTATAGAGGGTAGAGAATAGAGGGTAGAGGGTGGGCCGGTTACTTGCCAAGTCGGGGCGCTCCGGCGGCGGAGAAGAAGCCTTTGCGTTTGGAGCGGATGTCGGTGATTACGTAGAAGGCGTTCGGGTCGAAGGTGGTGACGAGGTTGACTACGCGGCGCTCGGATTTCCGACTGACGACGGTTTCGATGATCGAGACTTCGGAAATGGCGCCTTCACCGCGGATATGGGTCGAGCCGAAGCCGTTCGTGTTCAGCTCGTGGATCAGCGCGGCGCTGCCCTTCTTGGTGTAAATGCGAATGAGGAAGTAGCCGAGGGCGATCTTGTTTTCGACCAGTATGCCGACGAAGTTGCCCGCCGCGTAGCCGCCGGCGTAAGCCAAGTAGGCAGTGAGGTCGTTGGCGTGCGAAAAGATCTGCGAGATGACCACGACCCAAATGAAGACCTCGAAAAATCCGACGATGGGCGCCTTCATCTTCTCGCCCTTCGATACGAAAATGATGCGCAGCGTGCCCAGTGTCACGTCGCAGATACGCCCGAAGAAGATCACGAGCGGCAGTGCCCAGGGGTAGGCTTGTAGGAAATCAAACATGATGGATGGTTTTGGATGTGAATAATCGAATGAAAGCAACGTCTCGTTCGGGAGACGCGGACAAAAGTACGCCAAAGACCCGCGGAGGGGCTCCGGTGGGTGATTGACTCAGTCAAACGGCCGAAAAAGTTTTTTTCGTGCGATTGTACGATACAATGGGCTGAAAGGGTTTCTCGCGATTGTACGATACAATGGGCTGAAAAAGTTTTTTTCAAGCGATTGTACGATACAATGAGCCGAAAAAGTTTTTTTCAAGCGATTGTACGATACAATGGGCTGAAAAAGTTTTTTTCTCGTGATTGTACGATACAATGGGCTGAAAAAGTTTTTTTCTCGTGATTGTACGATACAATGGGCCGAAAAAGTTTTTTTCTCGTGATTGTACGATATAATTGGCCCATAACAACAGAAGGAGCCGATAATCGATCGATTATCGGCTCCTTCTGTTTGGGATGATTATCTGCGATAAACAGCCCGCAACTACTCCGGTTGCGCTTCGCTCAGCACGTCCGGGGTGGCCCTGGCCTCGAGGGCTCGTTGGCGGAGTTCGGCAAGCAGCGTCTGCGCCTCGCGGTCGTACCGAATCTTTTTGATGGCCTTCTTGGCCGCTATCTGTTGCGATTCCTTTTTGGTGTATCCGGCGCCCGTTCCGAAGGGCATGTCCTCGATGTGGACAGTGCTTTGGAACATGCGGTTGCCGTTCTGGTCGGTCGACGTCTCGTTCAGGACAAAGGCGATGCGCAGCTTCGCCTTCTGTCCCCATTCTAAGAGGTTCGACTTGAAGTTCACTTCTTTCTGCGCCACCTTATCCAAGGGCGTGTATCGGTCTATCATGCGCTCCTGCACGAAGCGTCGGCAGCGTCGGTAGCCCTGATCCAGATAGATGGCGCCGATGAGCGCCTCCAGGGCGTTGCCGAGGATGTAACTGTTGTGCGTCTGTGGGCGCACGGTGGAGACCATCATCTTGTCCAGTCCCATCTCGAGGGCGATGCGGTTGAGCGTCTCGCGCTGCACGATCTTCGACCTTGTGCTGGTCAGGAAGCCCTCCTTTTGGTTGGGGAAATGCTTGTAGAGGATGTCGGCCACGGCGATGCCCAGCACAGCGTCGCCCAGGAACTCCAGCCGCTCGTTGTCGTTCGAGCGCTTGCCCTCGGGCGTGTTGTGCGACGAGCGGTGGGTGAAGGCCTGCTCGTAGAGCCACATGCTGTTCGGATAGAATCCCAACATGCGATACATCGATGAATAAGGCTCCTTGTTCCTGAGAACAAAGAGCCTTGCTATCATTTGGAAAAAACGATTCACCGTTACTTCTCGAATTTCTTGACGATCACGCTGGCATTATGCCCGCCGAAGCCGAACGTGTTAGAAAGCGCCGCGCGAACGGTGCGTTTCTGGGCCTTATTGAAGGTGAAGTTCAGCTTGTAGTCGATCTCCGGGTCGTCGTCGCCCTCGGCATGATTGATCGTCGGCGGCACGATGTCGTTCTTCACCGCCAGTACCGATGCCAATGCCTCGACGGCTCCGGCGGCGCCGAGCAGGTGGCCCGTCATGGACTTCGTCGAGCTGATATTCAGTTCGTAGGCATGATCACCGAAAACTTGCTTGATGGCTCGCACTTCGGAGATGTCACCGATTGGCGTCGAAGTCCCGTGCACGTTGATATAATCGATGGCGTCGGGTGTGAGACCGGCGTCTTCCAGCGCATTTTGCATCACTAAGATGGCGCCTAAGCCTTCGGGATGACTGGCCGTCAGGTGGTACGCGTCGGCCGAGAGACCGGATCCCACCACTTCGGCGTAGATCTTCGCTCCGCGAGCCACGGCGTGCTCCATCTCTTCCAACACCAGCCCCGCGGCACCTTCGCCCAGCACGAATCCGTCACGGCTACCGCTGAACGGACGTGAGGCGGTCTGCGGCGAATCGTTACGCGTCGAGAGCGCATTCATGGCGTTGAATCCGCCCACGCCCACGATGGCCACGGCTGCTTCCGCTCCGCCGGCTACGATGACGTTGGCCTTACCCAGTCGGATATAGTTGAACGCATCGGCGATCGCATTCGTCGACGAAGCGCAGGCTGAAACGGTGGCAAAGTTCGGCCCCCGGAAACCGTATTTGATCGAGATATGTCCCGCTGCAATGTCTGCAATGATCTTAGGGATGAAGAAGGGGTTGAAGCGTGGTCCACGCTCCTCGTTGTAGTCCCGCACCTCGTCCTCAAACGAGCGGATCCCTCCGATACCGGCGGCGAAGATGACTCCGATCCGGTTCAGGTCTTCCTTCTCCAAGTCCAATGCGGCGTCTTCGATCGCTTCGGTGGCCGATACGAGCGCCAGCTGAGCGTAGCGGTCGTATTTGCGCGCCTCTTTTCGGTCAAAGTGTTTCGATGCATCGAAGCCCTTCACCTCGCAGGCAAACTGCGTCTTGAATTTGGAGGCATCAAACTGAGTGATGGGCCCGGCTCCGCTCACCCCGTTCAGTAACGCCGCCCACGTTTCCGGGGCGGTGTTTCCGATCGGAGTGATGGCTCCAAGGCCCGTCACTACGACTCTTTTTAATTCCATGACGAATAAAAAGCGTGGGGATTACTTCGCGTTTGCTTCGATATAAGCAATGGCGTCTCCTACCGTGGAGATCTTCTCAGCCTGATCATCCGGAATCGAAAGACCGAACTCCTTCTCAAACTCCATGATCAACTCTACTGTGTCGAGAGAGTCTGCACCCAAGTCGTTGGTGAAGCTCGCTTCGTTTGTTACTTCCGATTCCTCGACACTCAACTTGTCCACAATAATCGCCTTTACGCGAGATGCTACATCAGACATAATTCTAAGTTTTAAAGATTAGTGTAATACTACATTTTTACATTTGCGCCGCAAAGGAAAGTATTTTCCCCCGTCACTCATTGGTTTTGTCCTATAAAAAACCCCAAATCCTGCACATTCGCGCTTTGTTTGTGCACTTCATAGCTCCACAATTGATCCATAATCGAAATGAGACGAATAGCCATCCTTGCTTCGGGCAACGGTAGCAACGCCGAAAACATCGCCCGATATTTCTCCGGAAATAGGTCCGTAGACATCGTTTTTATCTGCTCCAACAATCCCCGCGCACGGGTTCACGAACGGGCCGCACGCTTAGGGATTCCCTCCATGACCTTTTCCAATGCAGACTTCGCCGACGGTACAGCGGTGCTCAAGAAACTCTCTGAGGCTGCGATTGATTTCATCGTCTTGGCTGGATTCATGAACAAGATCCCCGACGTGATACTCCAGGCCTATCCGGATAGAATCCTGAACATCCATCCCGCCCTCTTGCCCCGCCACGGAGGCAAGGGCATGTATGGCATGCATGTGCATGAGGCCGTGATCGCAGCTGGCGACACGGTGACGGGCATCACCATACATTATATTAATAGCTGCTACGACGAGGGACGTATCGTCTTTCAGGCGCAATGCCCTGTATTGCCCGGCGACAGCGCCTTAGAGGTGGCTACGCGGGTGCATGCACTCGAATACGCTTACTATCCGCAGGTGATTGAGCACGTGCTATGTGGAAGTCCCCTTCCTGATCAGGCTTGATCGTCAGACCACACGTCTATGGCAAAGACGCTCATCATCCGACTCTCGGCCATCGGCGACGTGGCTATGACTATCCCCATCATCTATTCCGTCGCACGTGCGCACCCTGAGGACGCGTTTACGGTGCTGACGCAGCCCTTCCTTACTACGCTTTTTATTCACCGTCCGGAGAATGTGACCCTCGTCGGGGTCGATACGAAGGGTGCGGAGCACTCGCTGTGGGGCGTTGTGCGATTGGCCCTTCGGCTGACGCATGAACGATTTGACCGAGTGGTGGATCTGCACAATGTGATCCGCAGTCGGGCGATTGGACTCGTGTTTCAATTGCGGGGAGTACCCGTCTATCGGCTGGACAAGATGCGGCGGGAACGTCGGGCATTGACGGCGCGTCCGCCTAAAACGATCCGCCCACTACGGCCCGTAACAGAGCGCTATGCCGACGTGTTTCGGGCTGCTGGACTCTCGTTTTCGCGCACGTTCGTGTCGCTTTTTGCTGCTCATCCGGTTGACGAGACGGTGATTAGCGAGATGGCTGGAGAGAAGACGGGCTATTGGGTGGGCGTTGCGCCCTTCGCCCGCCATGTGGGCAAGATCTATCCGCCTGCGCAGATGGAGCGGGTGATCGATCTTCTATCCGGACGTGAGGACATCACCTTGTTTCTATTTGGGGGAAAGGGGGACGAGCAAGCGGTGCTTGACCGCTGGGCTGCGGCGCGGCCGCGGGTGCGGAGTATGGCTGGCCGGTACACGCTCAATCAGGAGTTGGCCTTGATCAGCCGCTTGGACGTATTGCTCTGCATGGACTCGGCCAACATGCACTTCGCCGCGCTTGTTGGCACACCGGTTGTCTCTGTTTGGGGCGCCACGCACCCTTTCGCCGGCTTCTATCCGTACGGACTGTCGCCGGAGGATGCCATCCAAGAGGAGGATCTGGATTGTCGCCCCTGCTCCACGTTTGGCGACAAGCCCTGCCATCGTGGCGACTGGGCCTGCATGACGCGTATTGCTCCCGAGCGGATCGTGCGCCGGGTCGTGGAGCGGCTCGGGGGAGTCAAACCCTAATCACATTTCGCTTTCGAGCTGCAGGGCCATGGCTTCTTCCGCTTGACTCTCATTCAGCAGCTGTTCGATAGATGGGTGCGTTGGCCGGTTGGTCTTGGTTGCACCTGCACCGGATTCAGCCTGCTTGCGGCGATTGCATTCGGGGCACAGTCCACGCATATTGAGGCAAACGCTTTCAACAGAATATTCTTCTTCTAACGAAATGGTCGAATACAGGCCTGGAATGGCCAAATCGAAGATGCGGTTGCATGAACGGCATTGAAAATGAGCGTGCGTAGAGACGTCGCCGTCGAAGCGTGCGTTACGCCCATCGATATCGATCATGATCGCCACACCCTTGCGGATAAACAGTTTCATGGTGTTGTAAACCGTTGTTTTGGAGAGGGAAGGGATCTTAGGCAAGAGCTTCAGATGGATCTCTTCGGCCGTAGGGTGGGTATGGTTGTCTAATAGAAATTGCATGATGGCAATTCGCTGCGTAGAGGGCCTGATGCCATGATCCATCAGGTATTTTCGCGTTAATCTTGATTCTGGCTGCTTCATGTAAAATCTCTTTTATTGGGGGCAAAGATAGAAGGAATATCTATCTGCGCCCCCTCGCAATGGGCATACATGCTGCGAACTATGCAAAAAATCTGTACGAAACACATTCCAAACGCGAGTTCGGCGAAAGAATGAGGATCCGTATCCCGGAAGAATGTCTTTGATAGAGCCCTAAAGGTAGCGCAGAGCTTTTGGAAATGCTTGCAGCACTGTTGCAAGTCTCACGAAGAACTTTCTGGCGTTTGCAACACTGTTGCAAGTCTCACGAAGAACTTTTCGGCGTTTGCAACACTGTTGCAAGTCTCTCGAAAAACTTTTTGGCGTTTGCAACACCGTTGCAAGTCCCACGAAAAACTTTTCGGCGTTTGCAACACTGTTGCAAGTCCCACGAAAAACTTTCTGGCGTTTGCAACACTGTTGCAAGCATTTCCGAAAACGATTAGGCCATCGCATGGCTCCCGTAGAAACTCTCTGCGGGCTTTATTCTGACGTCGAACCCCACGCGTGATCATTCGCCTCGTTAACATTCGGATATACGTAATGTTACGTATAGGACGGCTGGAAGAGGTAGGCGTAACTTTGCCCTCGAAATCAAGACACGGTTACGATGGAAACGGAAAAGATGAGTAGAGAAGATTTGGTGATGCGAGCTAAGCGACTGGATCGCTATTGCGAGTTGCTCATTGAGCAATGCGACAATTGGCTGGCAGCTCCGGATTATGAATACAAGGAGACGCTGTGGGGACAAAAAGGGGTGGCACGGAAACGGGGCGAACCCTCGGATCAAAAGCCGAAATGAAGCGGGGAGAAGGGAGACAGACCATACATTTTTAATCTATACGAATCATGGCTTATACTGAGACAACAAGCACGAGCTACGGCCAACGCCTGGCCGGCTCAGCGAAGGGAATGATCGGCGGGCTGCTGATGTTCATCATCGGCACATGCCTACTGTGGTGGAACGAGGGAAGGACGGTGAGAACGGCCAAGGCCATTGGCGACGCGGCATCGCACGTGGAGTCTGTGGCGGACGTTTCGAGGGTCGACGCCTCACTCAACGGCAAGCTGATCCATGCATCGGCCTTTGCCGACACGAAAGACACGCTCACGGACGACATGTTTGGCGTGCGCGAACTGGCTATCCGGCTCGACCGCAAGGTGGAGTATTACCAGTGGGTAGAAAACGCACAAACGAAAGAGCGAGAGAAGATCGGCGGTGGCAAGGAAACCACGACGACGTACACCTACGAAAAGAAGTGGGTGGACAAACCAGTGAACTCGGCCGAATTCAAAGACCCGCAGTATCAGAGTGCGAACAAGGTGTTGAGCGAGGTGGAGGAGCGCAACGAGATGGCGCAGCACGTGACGTTCGGGGCCTACACCTTGCCCGAGTCGTTCGTCGCATCGATCAGTGGCAGCGAGCCCGTCGAGGTGCGCATGACGGAGGAGCAACGCTTTACGTGGAATGAGCGGCTACATATGCTCAGGCCGAAGGTGAATACTGAGACGTCGTTAGTGCACACGAGCGCGAATACGGTCTACTTGGGGCTCTCGCCCAACAGTCCGCAGGTCGGTGACGTACGCGTGACGTTTACCAAGGTGCCACCGGCGGACATCTCGCTGATCGCCCAGGTGGACGGCTCGACGTTCAAGGCCTACAGGGCCAAGAACGGGCAGAGCTTCTCACGGGTGCAGATGGGTACGGTGAGCGTGGACGAGATGATCGAGCAGGCTCGGTCAGAGAACAACATGTTGACCTGGGTGCTGCGTCTGGTGGGTGTACTGCTCATCGTGATCGGCCTGAAGGGCATGTTCGGATTGCTGCCGATGCTGTTCAAGGTGCTGCCATTCTTGGGTAGCATAGTCGATGCTGGTGTGGGGCTGGTCAGCTGGATATTCGGTCTGGCCTGGTCACTTATCATCATCGCCATCGCGTGGCTTGTCTTCCGGCCGATCATTGGCATCTCGCTGCTTGTGCTGGCCATTGCGGGCATCGTGTTCCTGAAGCGCCGTGGAAAGAAGAACGAAGAGAAACAACCTGCATAACCCCCATAAACCATTCATATGAAACGCTATTGCATCTCCCTATTGGCTGTGCTGACGCTGTCAGCATCGGCCCAGACGAAAGAGTTTACGATCCTGGCCACGAACGATATGCACGCGGCGGTGGAGAACTTCTCCCGCTTTGCGGCCATCGTGGACAGTGTGCGCGAGTTGCACCCCGACCTGCTGCTGCTCTCAGGCGGCGACAATCGCACGGGCAACCCGATCAACGACATGTATCCCATCACGGGCTATCCCATGGTGGCACTGATGAACCGCATCGGCTTCGACCTCTCAGCCGTCGGGAATCATGAGTTCGACTCCAAACTCGACGGCTTTCGCGAGCTGATCAACCTCTCCAACTTTCGCTACGTATGCGCCAACATGTATCCCAACGATACGCTCCGGCTGCACATCGAGCCATACAAGTTCTTCGAGCGCGATGGCATCCGCTTCTGCATCCTCGGGTTCATACAGGTCAATCGCAACGGCATTCCGGACGCTCACCCGGACGCCATGCGAGGCATCACCTTCCGCTATCCCAACGACGTGGCGCCGGAATACAAATGGCTGCGTGACCGCTGCGACGTACTGATCCTGCTTACTCACAACGGCTATGAGGCGGACATAGAGTTGGCCAAGGTCTTCCCCGAGGCTGACCTCATCGTCGGTGGACACTCGCACACGCCGCTCGAGGGCAACCACCTGCACAGCGGTGTGCTGATCACACAGGCGGGCAAGAAGCTGACGAACGTCACAGAGATCAAGCTGAAGCTGCAAGACGGTAAGGTCATCGACAAGCAGGCGCACCTGATCCGCATCGCTGACTGCCCCCGCATCGATACGGCCATTCAGGCGATGGTCGATAAGTTCAGCGATAACCCCTTCCTCAACCGTGTGCTGACGCAGGTGCCTAACGGATTCTCATCGAAGCAGGAGCTGGGCTGCATGATGGCGGACGCACAACGTGCCATCACGGGCGCCGACATTGCCATACAGAATTGCGGCGGTGTACGCTACGAGACGCTCCCCAAGGGAGGCATGACGGTGGGCGATGTGCTCCGCCTCGATCCCTTCGGCAACGAGATGATGATCTTCAACCTCACCGGCGCCGAGGTCAAGGAGCTGCTGAAGGCTATCTGCCGCGCTGATGACTACGGCCCCGCCTACGTCTCCGGCATCACGTATCAGATCGACCTGGGCCGCACGAATCGCGAGGTGAAGGCCATTAAGGTGAGGAACGAGAAGGGCGGCAAGTTCGACGAGAATCGCACCTACAAGGTGGCCGTCAACAGCTACGTGGCCTCCGTGGCCGACTACAAGCGCGGCGATAAGGACGGTACACACCTGCACGTCAAGTCAGCCGACGAGATCATGAAGTACCTCGAGCAGCACCCCTCGATCGACTACAAGGGCGCTGTCCGTCGCACTTACACGGGCGGTGAGGACATGGAAAAATGAACGAGTAAAACGTCTTCTTAACTCTGTCGGTCGTGAAAAGGTAAGCGACCGAATACAAGAAGGGGCCTCCTCTTGGTGAGGAGCCCCCTTCTACTTTTTATCCGAGGATGTTATCCTTAGGGTGTCTCATAAATGGATGAAGTGCAAGGCGTCCAAGACCGAAGGCGAAGGGAGTGTACTAAAGTACATGACCGAGCCTGAGAGTCGAAGGCAACGCAGCAATTCGCCATTTATGAGGCAGCCCGACTACATGATTTCGGGCGTCCCCTCCGTCGGAGCCGCCACACCATCGCCACCATTGTCCGTGATGTTCACGATGCGATCTACCACGTAGCGCGAATAGCCGCGCCAAGGCAGGGCACCGAGATACTCCGTGTAGTGCAGCTCGACGGTCTGGCCTCCGGCGTTCATCAGCTGTTCGGCCACCTCTTTGTCAGAGACGGAGAAGACGAACTCGTTCGACTGGAAGCCGCCCGTATCCGCCGGACGAATGCCGGCCTGAATCAGTCTTCCCTCGTAGGTCTTGAACACGATGCCTTTATAGACAACGTAATTCAGTCGGCCCGACTTCATGCCCGTGGCAAACGGAAAGTAGTAATAGAATCCGCCCACGATCAGTAAGGCGATCAGCACGATCGGCACAGCGACACGGAGCATTCGGCGCAGCTTGCGACGACGCTCTTCGGCGCGTTCCACTTTATCAACTAACGTCTGCATATGCGAGTGAGGGCTTTATTTGATTCCCAGTTTCGTGCGCAACGCCTTGGGCAGCGCGTCCTTGTGTACGGCGATGTTGATCGTCTTGTAGGCTACGAATGCCTCCGTAACGTACCAGATGCCTTTATACTTCGTGTCCGTGCCCCAGGAGTTCTTCACCATGTAATACTTACGACCCGTCTGATCCTTGGCGATGCCATAGATGAGCATGCCGTGGTCGTCCGTGGTTTGGAAGTTGTCGTAGGCCTGCTGGCGCAGCTCCTGTGTGACCTTGATCTCCTTGCAACCCGGGGCCTCGATCATCTTGCGCAGCTCCTCGTCCTTGGCCGAGCGAGAGAGGCCTACCCAACGCGCCTGATCAGAACCGGAGGTCTCGAGCGCCTTCACGTCGGCTGCGATGCCGATACCGTCGCGGGTGAAGCCCTTTTCGCTCACGTCGGTGCCCCAAGCGAGCGTATAGCCGGAGTTGATGGCGTTGTCGATCACCTCCATCAGTTCGTTGATAGGCACATTGTAGCTCTCTGACCAGCGCCAGTTATCCTCGATCTCGAGTGGGAACTGGGTGTAGAAGGGGTGGTGCGTGAAGGAGGTCAGTGAGACGTAGTCGTCGAAGTTCAGGCCCAGCGATTCGCCGTAGCTCTTGGGGGTGTACTGCTTGCCTTTGTAGGTGAACTTCTCGGGGATCTTGCCCAGATAGGCGTCGATCAGGGCGTCGAAGCCCTGCCTCCAGACGGGCGAGAGCTTGCCATTCTTGTTACCTACGACGGCTTTGACGTAGGCGGTGGCGATCTCCGCCAGCTCGTTGTGCACGTGGCTGTCCTCGCCATACTCGAGACCGGTGTAGAGTTCGTTCGGCATAGCGCCGTAGTGCTTGAAGGCGTAGAGCACGTCGTAGAACGATCCGCCCTGGGCGAAGTTCAGCATGCCATGCAGGCGCACATACTTGTCTGCCTTGTCCTTGTAAGAGTGGTTGACGATGAACATCTCTGAGAGGTCCACCTCGCCCTTGCCCGTGCGGAGCAGCTCAGATTCGATAAAGCCTACGCCGGAGAACGACCAGCACGTGCCCGTGCGGTTCTGGTTCTTAATCGGTGTAATCTTCAGCTCCTTGACGGTGGTAAACTGTAGGCCTTCGGTCTTGGCCTCGTCCTTCTTTGCATCCTGTGCATACGTTGCTGTGAGGGTCGTCATCATGACGCCCACACCAGCCATAGTAATCCATCTTCTCATGTTATCTATCTGTACTTTTTATGATTGGTGCGCAAATATAGACAGTGCGACCAGAGGCGAAAGCGCAGCGACGAATCGGCGGCCGGTTCAGGGGACTATTCGCAGCACTCGAAAGTGAAAAGCCATGATTTTCGGCCCCACGCGTAACGCAGGGAGCAAAAAAGGGTCTATTTGTTTGTCCCTTGTGGAGACATTTGTGGGGCGTATGCAATACGCCCCTACCCGGGTACATAATCTATATGCAGGATGGCTATATCCACTTTCTACGTGTAAAAGGGAATGATTTTCACCATCTCAGACGTTTCACAATGGGATAACCGAAAACAAAAAAGGGCAGACGACAATGTCTACCCCTCTTCGTTGATGTATTGGATGGTTCGCTATGGACTTCAATTGATGGATTGAAAATGCACCTCGCTACAATCTCTATTTATCATCGTAATGGCCTCCGAGCTTAATGACAATCACAGTAACTCGCTCATCATAGATGTTATATATAATTCGATCATGTGCCGAGATACGTCTTGAATAAGTGATACCATCTCCGTTTTTTAATGGCTCCGGATGGCCAATCCCGGTACGAGGATGATCAGCCAGCTCATAGAGTATCTCTTGATATTTCTTGAACAACTGTGGATTGGACTTCATCCATTTTCTAATCACCTTATCCGCGCGATTCGAAATAACTACTCGATATCTCATAGACTGTCTAAATATCGATCGATATCCTCACGAGTTTCCAGAACAATGCATTTCCCAGCACGATAATCTGCTTCTGCTTGTTCAATCTCGGCCTGAAGCTCAGGTGTGATCTCCATTTTTTCTTCTTGAATGGGGGTAATTGTATACGCCTTCTTATTTCCACGGCGAATAATCACCTTTTCACCTTGATCGACCAGGTCAAATACATGCGCCAAACGGCGTCTTAATGTGGTTGATGTGAAATAATTTGTTGCCATGATGTATATCGTTTTTGGAGGGTTATTTGTACGCAAAGATATGACCTGCGGTGTATCTTGGTGCCTTCTTTTGATCATCAATCGCAGGTCATGACCTATTGATGGTCAAGTATTCATATTCAGTTGCCCTGCACCTTATACACGAGCTCCATCCAGACCCAATAACGGAGGGCTTTGCCGATGAGCATCCAAAAAATGACGGGGCCAATGCGTGCACGAAGGAAGCCAAGTGCTACGGCAATGAAATCGCCTACCCCGGGAGTGAAGACAAAAAAGGCTGTCCACGATCCACGGCCTTCAATCCAATGCTGAACTCGTTGGAGACGCGTAATGTCGAGTCGGAGGTATTTTTTGATCCATTCTATTTTTCCGAGACGACCCAAAGCGTAACAGGTCATGCCTCCGAGCGTGTTTCCAAGTGTTGCCGCCACCATGCAAGGCCAATAGGAGCCGCCGGCAAGCAAGACGCCCGTTAGGACTACCTCCGAACTAAACGGCAAGACCGTTGCCGCAAGGAAGGAAGCGATGAAAACGCCGATATATCCATAACTGATTAGGATGTCCATAGCCGTGTGAGGAGCAGATAGACCAGAAAGGTGAGGATAAGTATGTAAAAGAGATACGTCAGCAGGTTGCGCTTGTCTGAGAAGAAATAGGCAACCAAAATAGAAGCTGGGACGTAGAGTACACACAAAATATCGGGCGCGTCGTTAGCATAGACGCATAGTAAAGTGAAGGCCCAGCCGACGAAGACAGATAAGAAGGATAGGTTTTGGCGTGTGCGAACTGAATTTTCCGTGTTGTGCAGCGAGAGGTATATGCTGGTGACGATAACGAGGCAAACGACACACAGCGAACTGATCCAATTGGGCTCAAAGACAGCATGGAGAAAGGGGACATCGGGCGTTGCGAGGGCGTTATAGAAAGCTTGAGGCAGGCGGTAGTCGTTTTGCCAAAGGCACCAGGCGAAGACAAACCCGAACACCGTCAGGAGGCCCAAGACGGACGTCAGCAGTCCGCGAGCTGACAAGGATCCGAAACGATACATGCCATACCAAAAGAGCGGTATGAACCACACCATGTGGGGCCAGACGAGGGCTCCCAGCGATAGGCAAACGGAGATATTAAAGGTCCTCCCGATATCGTCGGGCCGTTGCCAAGATCCCAAAAGCTGGCTCAAGGCTAGCGTTAAGCCGATCAAACTGAGGGAGACGGGCCTCAAGGGAAACGTGTCGAGGTTGGTGCTGACAAAGAGGAAGAAAAAGAGGGCTGGAAGGGCTCGCCGATCGCGCACGATGATGTATTTGTAATTGATGCGCTGCACGATCCCAGTCACCAAGGCATAGAGCGAGGCCCCGAAGACGTAAGTCGTCAGGCGATCGGGCAATAGGCCGATGAGGGACTGCCAGGTGGGCAAATTTTCGGGCCTCGTGGCCACCGGATATCCTGCCGAATAGGTATAACCCATCATCCAGCACAACAGACATACTGCCGCTGAAAGCAAAAGGTTAGGGATGCTCGTGACATCCGTTTTAATCGCGCGCCGCAGCCTACTCTGTGGTTTTCGTCGCCTTCCTGCCGTTTCCATTGGGGGTATAAAGCTATGGGTGAATCAAAAAAAGAGGGGGAGTAGCTGCTCCCCCCGGACTTGTATTTTAGAGATCGAAGCCGATGTCTCGGCGGTAGTATTTTTTCTCGAACGTGATGGCTTCGGCACCACGATAAGACCGTCGGAGGGCCTCCTCGACCGTGTCAGCCAGGGCTGAGACGGCTATGACTCGCCCGCCTGAGGTGACAATCGCACCATCGGAGCCGACCGAAGTGCCGGCGTGAAAGACGATGGCACCATTCAGCCGCGGGTCGTCTAATCCGGAGATCGTTTTGCCCGTTTCGTAGGCCTCGGGGTATCCGCCGCTGGTCAGCATGACGGTCGTGGCTGCCCGCGGGTCGATCTTGGGGGTATAGTCCTGCAATCGACGGTGGGCCGTAGCCTCAAATAATTCCACGAGGTCGTTCATCAGACGCGGCATCACGACTTCCGTTTCCGGATCGCCCATCCGACAGTTGTATTCTATCACCATCGGTTCGCCCTGGACGTTGATGAGTCCAAAGAAGATGAATCCGCGATAGTCAATGCCCTCAGCAGAGAGTCCCTTCAGCGTGGGACGGATGATTTTTTCGTCCACCTTACGCATGAACTCCTCATTGGCAAACGAGACGGGAGACACGGCACCCATGCCCCCCGTATTGAGCCCCGTATTGCCCTCGCCGACTCGTTTGTAGTCCTTCGCCTCGGGTAAGATGAAGTATCCGTCGCCATCGGTCAGCACAAAAACGGAGCACTCGATACCATCGAGGTATTCCTCAATCACAACCGTGCGACTGGCGGCCCCAAACTGTCCGTGGAGCATGCGTCGGAGTCCTTCGCGGGCATCATGGAGCGACTCGACGATCAATACGCCTTTTCCCGCGGCCAATCCGTCGGCCTTGAGCACGTAGGGCGGGCGAAGGGTGGCCAGATAAAGCTCCGCGACGTCCAATTCGTCGGCCGTGAAGCTGCGGTAGTGTGCCGTGGGGATGTTGTGCCGACGCATGAAGGCCTTGGCGAAATCCTTGCTGCCCTCGAGCTGTGCGCCGGCGCACTTCGGGCCTATCACGGGCACGCGCCGCGGTGCACGATCGCTGTCAAAGTAGTCCGCGATGCCCGCCACGAGCGGATCTTCGGGCCCGACGACGATCAGGTCTATCCGCTCCGCCTCCACGAAGCGCCCGAGCGCCTCGAAATCTCCTGTAGGCAGGTTGACATTCGTACCCAGATGGGCCGTTCCGGCGTTTCCGGGCGCAATAAAGAGCTTACCGAGGCGCGGACTTTGCGCCATTTTCCAGGCCAACGCATGCTCGCGCCCGCCAGATCCGATCAGCAACAGATGTAATCCTTTCTTGTCCGTCATTGTGGTGTGATGTAGGGGTTGTGGGTGTATCTATATATGTATGGCCTCTCTGAGGCTGAAAAATGGGCGACAAAGATAGGCGGGGGTGGAAACGAAAAAACGAAAGGCAGAAAACGAAAGTCGGAAGTCTCGCCTCGGTCGGCGTTCCCAGCCCTCGGCTTGCGGCACCTGACGCATTCAAAACGCAATGTCGAGGAAGGCGTTCGTGAAGGTCAACATCTTGCGCATAGGGACTACGGGCGAGGTGTCGTAGATGAATCGGTACGTGCCGCGCAGTCCAACGACTTTCGAGAGGTGAAACTTCAGGTCCAAAGCACCTCCAAAGCGTGCGCGACTGAAGTAATAACGTGGATTGGCCTGATGGATGGCTGTGGCAGTGATCTCCCATTTGTCGCTGAGGCGGTGGCGATAGCTGGTCGAGAGATGGAGGCGGATGTTGCGGTTGTAGCCGTACGGAGGGCTAAGGGTGTCGCCGGAGAGGTTTTTCCAGTCCTCGGCTTCATAAAAAAGCGCAGTAGTGAGGAACATCAGGCTGTGCTCGGTATGGATCGGACGATAGCGCGCCTGCACACCGGTCGATACTTTGCGAATCAAGCCGCGCGTACCTGCCCATTGGGCCTCGACGTAGGGATAGACCTCGAAAGAGGGCTGCAACAGGTAGCGGGACTCGGCATGGAGATCACCCTCGTTGACGGTCACTTTGCTGCCGTAGGTGGTGAACTCAAAGCGGCCCATAAGGTTGATCACGCGCTTGCTACCGATCAGAATGTTGAGGTTTGAGAAGGTCTTGAATTCAAACAGATTCTCATGCTCGGTCTTGAAGTTGACCATGGTGGAGAATGTGCCTTGGACAGGCTTGCTGCTGTCGATCTTCATCGTCATGTTTTCCGAGAAGAGCATCTGGGCTTGCAGAGAGAGGGCGACGGAGAGGAAGAAGAGGGTGAGGAGGAAGGCGCGGCGTCGCAGCAGGTTGCGGGTCGTTGTCGATTTCATAAGGAAGGGGTGTTACGCGTGATGAAACTGCCGCAAAGGTCTCACATAAACCGAAATCAATGATCGAGGCACCCGCCGCGTATCGCAGGACCGAAACGCGCTGTTTTTCACTCCCTGCGTTGCGCAGGGCTCCGGAAGAGACCCTTTTTTGCTCCCTGCGTTGCGCAGGGCCCCGAAAGAGACCTATATGAAGCGATAGGCCGATGTGCCTTTTCATTCTAACCCCATCAATACCTGAATTATTTATGTCAAACGATTTCCGATCCCTTCTGCGATCGTTTGTGGGGCGTATGCAATACGCCCCTACACGGGTACGAAAATGCTATGCGATGATTCGTTCTTTCCGATCCATCACGAGATCGTTTGTGGGGCGTATGCAATACGCCCCTACCCTACCGGATGAAAAAAGAAGGTCTCAAAATGTTTTTGTGATGCTTTTTGAGGCTCAAAATCGAGTTCAAATACTTTTGAGGTGCTTTTTGATGCTCAAAATTGAGTCAAAATGCTTTTGAGCTGCTTTTTGAGGCTCAAAATTGAGTCCAAATGCTTTTGCGGTGCTTTTTGAGGATCAAAATCGAGTTCAAATATTTTTGTGATGCTTTTTGAGGCTCAAAATTGAATCAAAATGCTTTTGCGATGCTTTTTGAGACTCAAAATCGAGTCAAAATACTTTTGAGGTACTTTTTGAGGATCAAAATCGAGTCAAAATGCTTTTGCGGTGCTTTTTGAGGCTCAAAATCGAGTCAAAATGCTTTCGAGGTACTTTTTGAGGCTCAAAATAGAGTGAAAGTGTTTTTGAGGTCTGTCTTTTGCATAAGATGGAGATAAAGAAACGGCCGGGCACCTTCTTTTGAGGCGTCCGGCCGTTAAGCAAACGTTTTGAGTCCTACATGGGACTCAAAACGTAGTTGAGAACTATTTGCTACTCATCGAAACTTCGATGCGGTTTCCTTGAGAGAGCAGTTGGTTGGCAAAGTCGCGTACGGATTCGATGGTCAGGGCGTTGACCTTCTTCTCGTAGTCGGCATTGAGGTCGATGCCAAAGACGAGGTAACGCCATGTGGCGCGAAGGGTGTAGCCGTTTTCCTTGAGGTTGTCGGCGTGCTGTTTGAGCATATATTCTTTGACTTTGGACAGCATCACGGCGTCCGGACCGGTCTTGCGCATACGCTCGGACACCTGATTCATCGCATTGGTCAACTCCACGCGACGGTCGGGGGCGCAATCGTATTGGAATTGGAGGCTAAAGCCTTCCGTGGGCAGCTTCTGCGCATTGCTGCTGACACTTACGCCATACGTGCCGCCTAACTTCTCGCGAATTTCATCGACAAACTCCATGTTGAACAGCTGTTCGAGAGCAGAAAGCAAGATCAAGTTGTCCGCCGTATAGGCCATATCGCCAGAGTAATAGATGGAGGTCGTTGCCTTCTCCGTTTCGAGCTGACGAGAGAAATGATTTTCGAACTGACCTTTACGAACCGGCAAATAATCCTTATTAAAAGCCTTCGAAGGTTTGCCATTTGAGGGCAGCGAGGCTACGTATTGCTCCACAAGTGGGCGAAGCGCGGCTTCGTCGACATTACCCACGAAGGTAAATGTGTAATCCGCTGCATTAGCCAGTCGAGCACGGAAAAGATCGAGCAATTTATCGTAATTGACCGCCTCAATCTCCTTTACGGTCGGAATGCGCATGAGCGGATTGCCTTTATAGATGGCCATCATCACGGAATCATTGAAAGCATAATCTGGATTGTTGGCCAACATGGGCAAAATGCCCTTGAGACGGGTAGCGAGGGCCGTGTAAGCCGTTTCGTCTTTTCGTACGGCCGTAAATTGCAGGTAGAGCAGCTGCATGAGCGTTTCCAGATCCTTCACACTACTCCGGCCGCCTACGGATTGATTGTATTCGCTGATCGAGGCACTCACGTCGGCATTCTTTCCGGCCAAAACCTTCTTCAGGTCTGTCGCACTAAACTTTCCGAGTCCGCCCACGGACGACGCGTCATCCATCAACTTCTGCTCCGCCGCGTAACGGGGATCCATGAGCGACTTACCTCCGTAAGCAAATCCAGCGAGGAGGATCTCGTCTTTTTTGAAGTCCGTTTTTTTCACAGCCACCCTTGCGCCGTTAGATAAAGTCCAAACGGTGACGCCGCGATCTGTCAATTTCTCCTCTTTAGTGATCTTTCCTTTGGTGGGAAGGGTTGCGATAAGGGGTTCATTGATCGATTTATCTGCGTAAGCCGTTAAGTGCTCACCGTCAACCTGTGCGATAATTTTTCGGATCCTATCCGGCGTTGGGTAAGTGGGGCGTTGCTCTTCATTGCCCATCAAGACGACGGCGCGATTGTTGTCCGAAATAAATTCGGTAGCCAATTGATTGATGGCCTCCAAAGGAACTGAAGGAACGACCTGCGACATGATTTGATAGTATTCCTCGAGCGACGGAATGGGCTCCCCGAGCAGGAAGTGCTCCACATATTGCTGCACGTAATAGTTGTTCTTTTGCTTGTCTCGCTCGTTGTAGAGCTTTTCGATGTCGCTGAGCCAATCGGCCTTCGCACGCTCATATTCGCTGGGGGTAAAACCAAAATCGTGCACCCGTTTGGCTTCGCGGAGGAGGGTCAAGAGGGTCGTGTCGGCCTGCCCCGGTTTAATGACGCCCGCCAACTGCATCGCATCCTTCGTAGCCACGCCAAAAAAGGATCCATTGCTCGCTCGAGCATATGCAAAAGGCGGATTTTGGTTCTGCATCATCTCTTGAAATCGATCCGTCAACATCCTGTCGATCATATCCGTAGCGAAATCGTAAACGAGATAATCGATCACCGTTTTTTGCTCTTTGGGAAGGGCGTCACGCTTATAAGAGACCATAAAATAACCCGTGGGCTGCTCCTTATCCGTCACCACGGCTACGGCAGGCGCCTCGTTGTCAGGTATTTTTTCGTACACACGCTCGGCGGGGTTCACCGGTTTGGGAATGCTGCCAAAAATGCGCTTCACGTCTTTCTCGACTTGCTCGGCATCAAAATCTCCGACGATGATAATGGCCTGGAGGTCCGGGCGATACCATTTATGATAGTAGTCGCGCAACTCCTTCGGCTTAAAATGATCCACGACGCTCATCAAGCCAATCGGCATGCGCTCGGCGTATTTACTTCCGGCAAAGATGACTGGCGCGATAGAGTCGATCAAACGCGACGAGGCACTGCGGCGTGTCCGCCACTCCTCGTGGATTACTTTTCGCTCCTTGTCGATATCCTTGTCACGCAGAAAGAGCGAATTTGACCAGTCGTGAAGGATCAGCAGGCACGAATCGACGGCGCCACGGCGGTCCGTAGGCACGTCATCAATGTTATACACCGTTTCGTCCATTCCCGTATAGGCGTTAAGGTTTCTCCCAAATTTCACACCGATTGTTTCGAGATAGGAGATGATTCCGCTGCCCGTTTGATCCTCTGGAAAATGTTTGGAACCGTGGAAAGCCATGTGTTCGAGGAAGTGGGCCAATCCGCGCTGGTTCTCCTCTTCAAGAATCGACCCCACGCGTTGCACGATGTAGAAGTTCGCCCTGTTTTCGGGCAATTTGTTCGCACGGATGTAGTAAGTCAATCCGTTTTCGAGGTGTCCGATGCGCACCTGTTTGTCCACCGGAACAGTGGGCATTTGCTGCGCCTTTGTAGCCGTAAAGCAAAGCACGGCCAGGCCCAGCAGCATGTGTTTGAATTGCATTTTCATTCTATATAAATGTTGATTTAACGCGGGCAAAGATATACGCCCCTCTGAGGGGACAAGGTTAATCTTGTGTTAGATTTAAGCTCACGTCGCAAGGAGGCGAAGAGATGAATGAGGTGTATTCAAATCGGGGCATGCCACTTCGGATCACTCCGCAATTCCCATTGCGGTCGAAAAAAGCACCTCAGGCCACTCGGCAACTTCTATCGTAATCGCAAAAAGGCCCTCCCGAATGTCCGGAAATAAGAACGGGCGTGAACCGAGGGGTTCCGCCCGTTTTGAACACGATGGGGTATGAATTTTTGCCCTACCCGACACTTTCGCCCCATGTGCCGCGATCGAGCGTACGGTATCCGATAGCCTCGGAGATGTGCTCGGGACGAATGTCGGACGACGCGTCGAGGTCGGCTATCGTTCGAGCCACTTTCAGGATCCGATCATAGGCGCGAGCTGAAAGATTCAACCGTTCCATGGCCCGCTTGAGTCGGGCAAGGCTCTCCGCGTCGGGCACGGCATAACGGTGCAGCATGCGGGAGCTCATTTGCGCGTTGCAATAGATGCCGTCTTCATCGACATAGCGCTGCTGCTGAATTTCGCGCGCCCGAACGACCCGCACACGAACATCTGAAGAAGGTTCCGATGGACGTTGCTCGGAGATCTTTTCGAAAGGCACGGGAACAATTTCCACCTGTATGTCAATGCGATCGAGCAGCGGACCGGATATTCGATTCATGTATTTACGCACCGCTCCGGAAGTGCAGACACAAGGACGCGTTGGGTGATTGTAATAACCGCAGGGACAAGGATTCATCGAGGCTACGAGCATGAAGCTGGCCGGGTAATCGACAGATAAGCGGGCTCGTGAGATGTGTATGTTGCGGTCTTCGAGAGGTTGGCGGAGCACCTCGAGCACATTGCGATTAAATTCGGGCAATTCGTCCAGAAAGAGGACCCCATTGTGCGCCAAACTGATCTCACCGGGTTGCGGAAAGGACCCTCCGCCCACCATCGCCACGTCCGAGATGGTGTGATGGGGTGCACGAAAAGGACGCTGGGCCAAAAGATCCGTCCCAGCTCCTGTCTTACCGGCCACGGAGTGTATCTTGGTCGTCTCAAGTGCCTCCTGCAACGTAGGCGGGGGTAAAATCGAAGGCAGACGCTTAGCGAGCATAGATTTCCCACTTCCCGGCGGTCCGACCATGATCAAATTATGTCCTCCGGCAGCTGCCACCTCTAAGGCACGCTTGACGCTCTCTTGCCCACGAACATCGGCAAAGTCGAGGTCGAAATGTTGCTGACTGAAGAACTCCGCGTAGGTGTCGATCACCGTCGGCTCCAGCTTGCGTTCGCCGGCGAAGAACTCCACCACCTCGCGAATGTTATTCACGCCGTATACGGTTAGTCCCTCCGTCACGGCTGCTTCGCGAGCGTTCTGCAGAGGGAGTATGATGCCCTCAAAACCTTCCTCGCGGGCCTTCAGTGCAATCGGCAATGCGCCTCGGATAGGCATCAGGCTACCGTCGAGGGATAGCTCGCCCATAAGTAAATAGCGATTGAGCAATCCGTCAGTCTTGAGCTCCCCCGATGCCGCCATAATGCCGATGGCCAGTGGCAGATCGTACGCCGATCCTTCTTTTTTGATGTCGGCGGGTGCCATATTGATGATAATTCGCCTGCGAGGGAAGGTGTAACCATTCACTTGCAGGGCGGAGATAATGCGTTCGTGACTCTCACGTACTGCGACATCCGGCAATCCGACGAGAAAGAACTGTACGCCTTTCGTACAACTGACTTCGATGGTAATGATCGTGGCGGAAATGCCGTACACAGCCGCCGCAAAGGTTTTGATGAGCATAGAGGCTTTTTTTATCGTGTATAATTCACTTTTTCGAGTCGAATAGGTTGCGGATTAGCCAACACCCATTTCACAGACAGTTCGCACAAGCGATAGAGTGCTTTCTCATCGCTATCGGCGTCTATATTTCGAGCCAGGGTGACCATTTCAGTATGCTCATCCTTGTCGTTGGCGTTCTTGTTGAATACTCGATGAATAAAGGAGGATCCGATAGCTTGACCGTCGATAGGATTTCCCATCGCGAAGTATTCGGGTAGTGCCAGCGGGAGTTTCTTGTATTCGCGAGACCAGTTGGCAGCGCCATTATCGAGAATCTCGCGCGAGACCTTGCCGCAGATACGTATCACCTCACCTTGCACCGTCTGTGCATGTCCACGTCCAGGCACAAGTAGCTCCCAAAGCTCCTCGAACTGTCGCTGCCAGGTGTCAGCTGTCACATGTATCGGCGATGTCCCGTCGTGCATCATTCGTTGTTCTGCCGGCGCCACATCGAAGAGTGCGTATAGCTTTTGCAGTCCTTGATCGGTTTCTTTGAGCAGGTCGGACGCAAAGTTTTTGCGATAAAACTCGAAGTTTTTGCCCATACGGGCCACTTGCATCCGAGCTGCTTCCGTCACCTGATCTCCCGCTTGCAATAAGAGCTCTGCCACCCGTACTGTCGGAGCTATGTCTATGTTGCTGCAGCGGGAAAGCAGATGGATCAGTGGTGTCTCACCCTGATCATTCTTCGTCAGAGGATTTGCACCGTGCTCAATGAGCAGCTTCACCGTATCGAAGCGGTGGCAGGCTCTGTGTAGGACCGTGTTGCCGTACTTGTCTTTCGTATGAATGTTGGCTCCGAGCGCTAACAGCTTCTTCACTTTGCGGGTTTGACTGACGCCCGCGTGGATGTGTAATGCTGTGCGTCCGTAGCTGTTTGCGGCCTCTATGTCGGCTCCGTGCTGCACGAGCCATTCGATGAACTCTTCCGAAATGCCGTACATACATAGGGCTGGCGTTTTATAGCTATTGCGCTCGTAGGCGTTGATGTCGCAGCTGTCGAACACGGCTTTCAGCTCGTCCAAATTGTTTCGCTCCAAGATCTCCTTGAAATCTTTGGGCAGGGTGGTTCTTTTTTTCGCCATGAGTGTCTTCTCGGTTATTCTGTTGGGTGATGAACGATAGTAAAACTGTCGGTGAAGAACTTGAATGTAGCTCCTAAGTCTGCTCGCAGTTCGTCATGTTGCTTCATCCAAGCCGTGTCCACTGTGATGTCGCTCTTTCGTGTGGCTTGTGAGAAGTTGAAGCTCTTCTCTGTCTTTTCGTTTTGATTTTCCTTGTTCATGATGCGATTGTGGTTATGAGGTTGAGGTCTTCGTTAGAACCACTTCTTCCGCTTGAAGTACCAGAGGATGCCGATCACGCCGCAGATCATGAGCATGATGGCAAACGGATAGCCGAACTTCCACTCCAGCTCGGGCATGACTTTGAAGTTCATCCCGTAGATGCTGGCTACGAGCGTGGGTGGCATGAAGACGACGGAGACGATGGTGAAGATCTTAATGATCTTGTTCTGCTGGATGTTGACGAGGCCCAGGAACGTGTCCTGCATGTACTCCAGACGATCGAAGCTGAAGCGGAGGTGCTCGAAGAGCGAGTTGATGTCCTTGATGAGGATGCTCATCTTGGCCTTGGCGTCGGCGGGGATGAGGATGCTCTTGATCATGTTGGAGCAGACGCGCTGCTTGTCGACAATGTTTTCGCGGATGATCATCGTGCGCTCTTGCAGCTCCTTGATAGCGATGAGGATGGCGTTGTCCACGTCCTCTTCGGATTTGAGGTGACTGCTCAGTTCGGTGATCTCGCGGGTGAGGTCCTCGATGAGGTCGGCGTCGTAGTCGACTCGGGTCTCGAGGAGCGTGGTGAGGACATGATAGCCCGTGGGATAGCTGCGGGGGCTGGCGAAGAGCTTGCGCATGGTGTCGTTGAACGAGGGGAGCTCTTGGCTGCGCACGGAGACGAGGGTGTTGTCCTTGATGATGAACGAGACCGTCTCCTCCTCGAAGTTTGACAGCAGGAAGCGCGAGTTGGCCACGAGCGAGTTCTCCGTCTCCATGTAGCGCGAACTGATCTCGATCTCTTCCATCTCTTCCTCCTCTTGGATGTAGATCTTGAGGAACTGCTCGAGGCGACTCTCGGCCTCTTCGGGCACGTCGTTGAGGTCGATCCAAAGCAGGTTTTCGCGGGGCGCCCGTTTCAGCACATCGATGTCTTTGGAGAGTTTCAGGCGATTGTCTTCACGATAGAAAATGCGAATCTCAGACATGGGAATAAATTGTTAGAGGGGTGAGACGTAGTGGGGAAATGGTTTGAAATCGTGTGTGCGGCTTAGTCGTTTGCATCGGCTTCTGTGGCCGCTTGGGTACGCTGGAGGTGCGCCTCGGTGAGGTGGGTGAGGTGGATGAAGTCGTCCAGCGTGAGTTGCTCGGCGCGGAGGCTGAAGAGGCGGTCGTCGCGGCCCTCGAAAGTGCGTCCGAGCAGGGGCTCGAGGGCGTTGCGGAGTGTCTTGCGACGGCGGTTGAAGGCCGTCTTGACGACCGTCTTGTACAGCCGCTCGTCACAGCCAAGCTCCTGCCGATCGTTGCGTGTCAATCGCACCACGGCGCTCTGCACCTTGGGCGGCGGATTGAAGGCCGAAGGGGGGACGGTGAAGAGGTATTCCACGTCGTACCACGGCTGAATGAGCGCCGAGAGGATGCCTGCCGTGCGGGTGGCGGGTCGTGCAGCCAGTCGTTCGGCCACCTCCTTTTGGATCATACCCGAGCAACACACCACGCGGTCGCGCTCCTCGAGCACTTTGAAGAAGATCTGGCTCGATATGTAGTAGGGGTAGTTGCCGATGACCGTAAAGTCCGACGGGTAGCGTGCACGGAGGTCCATTTGCAGGAAATCCTCGTCCAGGATGCGCCCCTCCAGGGCCGGATAATGGGTGCGGAGGAAGCTGATCGATGCGGGATCGATCTCGACCACCGAGAGGTCGTGGCCGGCAGCCAGCAAGTGGCGCGTCAGCACGCCCGTCCCCGGCCCCACCTCCAGCACAGGCCGCCCGCGGGAGTCGGCCAGCGTGTCGGCTATGCGCGCCGCGATGGAATCATCTATGAGGAAATGTTGGCCCAGCGCCTTTTTCGGTCGGATCGTCGTCATCTCGTGTTCGTATTTATAATGAATGCCGCAAAGGTAAAGAGGGATTAGAGGCGGTCGGTAACAAAGATCGGCCCCCGTGTGTGGGAGTGTGAGGCCTTTCGCACGGCAGAACAGACCCGAAAGAGGTCATCGGATCGGCTATCTGGGCTAACAATGCCCTTGTGATAGCGACTTTTTGTGTGAAATGAACTTCGACAAGCCCGCTTCCTGAGTCAGAAATCGGCATTGTTCACCAGCAAAGCACTTTCCTGCCCCAGGAATCAGCATTGCTCGCCAACAAAGCATTTTCCTGACCCAGAAAAGGGCATTGTTGGCCAACAAAGCACTTTCCTGACCCAGAAATTGGCTTTGTCCGTCAGCAATGCCCTTTTCTGCCCCAGGATGCAACCGCTGCGTCACCCCCGACGGACGATCAGCAGCGAGAAGTACGGGAAGCGGCGCTCGAGGATGGCGTCGCGACGGCAGCTGTAGAACGCCCTCTCCGCGTCGGCGCCGGCGTGCTCGAAATAATGGAAGGTCACGCCGTCGGGGGCCTGCGCGAGCGCCTCCTTGACGGCCGAGGCATAGCGCGAGGGCTTCATCAGCACCACGCTACGCCCCGCAGCCACACGGCTGAGCAGCTCGTCGGCCGAAGCGAGGGTGGTCAGTACGTCCGTCTCCTCCGTCTGCTCGGCAATGACGACGCCCTCCGACGCTGCACAGGCCACAAAGGCGGGTATGCCGGCAATGCGCTCCGTCGAGAGTTCGCGCTCGGCAAGCAGTGCGCTGACGTAGCCCGACGAGGAGTAGAAGCCCGCATCGCCCTCGGCCGTGACGGCCACCCGACGCCCCTCGGCACATTCGGCCGCGATCCGCTCGACGGCCGCGCCATAGTTCGCCAGTGCCGCCGCTCGGTCGTCGCGCATGGCGACGGGGAACGGTCGGATGGCCGCCAGATCGATATCGAGTGCGCGAAGGATGTCGGCTGCGCGAGAGGCGAGTGAGCCGTCGGGCTGGACGGTGGCAGGGCAATAGATGGCGTCGGCCTGGCGCAGTCGGCGTAGGCCTTTGAGGGTGATCAGCTCGGGGTCGCCCGGTCCGAGCGAGATGATGGAGATGGGGTGCATAACGGGGGGAAGGGGGTTAGGATGAGTCCTGTTGTATAAGGTCTTTTTATTGCTTCTATAGATGTTGGGCGACGATATGGTTATTGCTGATATATCTAACGAGGTAGTGAATTTCACCCTCCATCTGATATCGGCTGAAGAAAACATACCACTGTGTGGTTTTGCTTTTTCGGAATATCGCATAATGCAGGCCTTTCCCATATCGTCTAAAATAGGGTGGGGCTTTTTTCGATGGGCGCAGTGGAAGCGTATCGCGTATGTCAAGAATCAATTCCAGTACATATTGGACAGCCGACTCCTCAAAGCTGAAGTATTCCATGTCAAAGAGCAACGTTTCCAACTCTTGAAAATACCGTTGCACTTCAGGCAAGAAAAGAACGCTCATGCGTACTGTGAGCGTCTCCTGAACGCTTCACGGATATCTTTCTCTACGCGAACCATCAGATCCTCGGCAGTAATGGCCCGCCGGAAATCATCGTCCGGATCCAAATACTCTTCTTTTTCCAATACGAACGTCTGCCCACTCCCTCGTTGGATGATGATCTTTTCATCCTTGGCGAGATCAAGATACTTCGTCACGTTGTCGCTTAATTCTGCTTCATTGATTATTCTCATAGGGCTTGAGTATTTAATGGCACAAAAGTACAGGGATCTAAAAAACGTGAGTGAGCCTCACACCTTCCTTTTTGGCCGTTACGCTTTCCATGGTTGCAATTTTGGCTTTTAGATCACGCCTCTATCTTTGCCGCCGCTCTGGGAAAAGGGGGGGGCTTATCCCCCCAGGATCCATCCAGAGAGAGAACGAGAACGACAGTGAAGACGAGTTTACAAGGCAGAATACGGATCGCATGGTTGCTACTGGCAACGCTCATGCCCTTCTTCGCGGTGAAGGCTATCCATCACCACGAGGTCGTGCCGTCGGCCATCTGTCAGACGGCGGACGCCGGGCAGTCGCAGTCAGCCTGCGGCGACGACAGCTGCCCCATCTGCCACTTCTCCCTCGAACCCTTCACCCCGGGCGAGAGCCTCACACTCTCCGTCACCCTTTCTTACACCCATCACGAACCGGGCACCCTCCGCGCGCCACTCTTTGGCCAGCCCGTCGCTTCGTACAACCTCCGGGCACCGCCCGCCTGCTGAACCTTCGCCCCGCCCCAGAGGCGCTTCCATCGTCCGACGGAGGCGCGCGGGGCACGTGTTTCAGCCATTCATTATCCATTCATTTTTTAAGCAGAATACATGCGTATCCAACTCCTTTCGGGTACGCTGGGCATACTGTTCGCAGGCGCTATTCAAGCGCAGCAGTCGGCCGATTCGGTTCGTACGGTAGCACTCGACGAGGTCGTTGTCTCGGAGAGTTACCGCACGCGGCAGGAGAAGCTGACGGCGCTGCCCGTCGATGTGGTGCGTAAGGACTTCCTTTCGCGCCATTTCTCGGGCAATTTGGTGCAGACCCTCGAACGAATCCCCGGCGTGCATTCGATGGATATCGGTGCGGGATTCTCCAAGCCCGTCATTCGCGGACTGGGGTTCAATCGCATTGCGGTATCCGAAAACGGCATCAAGCAGGAAGGCCAGCAGTGGGGCAGTGACCACGGGCTGGAGATCGACGCCTTCAATATCGACGAAGTGCGCGTCCGTAAAGGGCCCGCATCGCTCCTCTTCGGTAGCGATGCGATGGGCGGCGTGATTGAGGTGTTGCCTCCCGTGACGCCTATCCTGAACGGACTGGCGGGCGAGGCGGTGTTGCTCGGCAAGACGGTCAACGGCACACTGGGCGGATCGCTCATGCTGGGCTGGAAGCGCGGCGCATGGTACGTCAAGGGGCGCTATTCGGAGCAGCGATATGGCGACTATCGTGTCCCCACGGACACGGTCGTCTACCTGACGCAAAAGATGCCCGTCTACGGGCGGCGGCTCAAGAACACGGCAGGCGTGGAACGTAACGCATCGCTCTTCTCGGCCTACGCTCGTGGCCATTACCGCATGAACATGGCCCTGAGTAATGCCTACCAGAAGATGGGCTTCTTCGCCGGTGCACACGGCGTGCCCGACCTGGCCCGTGTGCAGGACGACGGTGATTCGCGCAACATCGACCTGCCCTTTAGCCGCGTCAACCACCTCAAGCTGACTACCCACCAGGAGCTTTTCAGCGAGCGCTTCATCCTCTCCGGCGACTTCGGTTGGCAATACAACCACCGCGAGGAGTGGAGCGCCTTCCACACGCACTACGACACGCAACCCCTGCCCGAGCGCGACCCTGACAAGGAGCTGGAGTTCCGACTCCACACCTTCAGCGCTTCGCTCCGACTCCGGTTGCTGCCCTCCACCACGTGGGAGCATACCGTGGGGCTTGACGCCCAAGCGCAGCGCAACGACATCGGCGGGTACACCTTCCTGCTGCCTGAATACCGACGCCTCACCACGGGTGCCTACTGGCTCACGACGTATCGGCCCAGCAATCGCTTCATGGTGAGCGGTGGCGCGCGTTACGACTTGGGACGTGTACGCGTGGCGGCCTCCACGGATCCCTACCTCGCAGAGTTCCTCCGTCGGCAGGGGTATGAGGAGGAGAAGGTGAAGGCTTACGAGCAGCGGAGCGTGGGCGCCGATCGCACGTTTGGCGACTACTCCCTCTCGGCGGGTATCGTCTGGAATCCTACGCCGCAGCACCTCGTGAAGGTGAACCTCGGCCGCAGCTTCCGTCTGCCCGGTGCGAATGAGTTAGCCTCCAACGGCGTCCATCATGGCACCTTTCGCCATGAGCAGGGCGACCCCTCGCTCGGTTCCGAGCGCGGATGGCAGGTGGATGCCTCGTACAGCTTTCGCCGCGGGGCGCTGGAGCTGACTGTCTCGCCCTTCCTCAGCCTCTTCGACAATTACATCTACCTGCGCCCCACGGGCCAGTGGTCCGTCTTGCCACACGCCGGACAGATCTATCGCTACACCGGTGCGCGGGTTGTCTTTGCCGGAGGTGAGGTGACCTTTGACGTGCCCCTGCCGGCCAACCTGAGCTATCGCCTGGCCGGCGAGTATGTCTACACCCGCAACCGGGATGAGCGCACGGCGCTGAGCTTCTCGCCCCCCGCCTCCATGCGCAATACGCTGACGTGGGAGCGTGGCCGCGTGCGCCTCTACGCCGAGTGGCAGGCCATTGCCAGTCAGCGGCGCATCGCCCGGAACGAGGACGAGACGCCTGGGGCGAACCTGCTCCACGTCGGTGGCAGCCTCCGCTTGCATGCCCTCGGTACGCACGTGGAGGTGGCGCTTGATGCCCGAAATGTGTTCGATACGAAGTATTACAACCACTTGAGTTTTTATCGGAAAGTGGAGATCCCCGAACCGGGTCGAAACTTCCAATTATCCATCAAAATCCCCTTTAATCAACATTCAAAATGAAAGCGAAGATTTTTTCCGCAGCCGCGCTCTGCCTCTTGGCCGTGAGCGCCGTCCTTTTCACCGCCTGTGAGAAGGAGAATTCTGATGTAACGAAGCCTGTGATCAAGCTCGAAGAGCCTGAGAACGGCGACAGCCTCCTGATCGGTGACACGCATGGTGTCCACCTGGAGATGGATCTTTCGGACGACGTGATGCTGAAGTCGTACAAGATCGATGTGCACAACAACTTCGATGGCCATAGCCACACGCGTGCAGGAGATGGTACGAAGCCCTTCAGCTTCAAGAAGGAGTATGATCTCACGGGCAAGCGTGAGGCGCACATCCATCATCACGACATCAAGATCCCAGCCGACGCTACGCCGGGCAAGTATCACCTGATGATCTACTGCACGGATGCGGCCGGCAACGAGTCGTATGTGGCTCGCGACGTCGTGCTCAGCAAGACGGCTAAGCCGCACGAGCACCACGACGATCACGATTGATCGCTCCCTCCTCGCGCCCATCCGTGGGTGTTGTTCCGAGAGCCCCTCTGCCCCATTCCTGCGGGTGGAGGGGCTTTTGTCTTTAGTGGCGAATCAGAAACGGATTGAGACGTGAGTTCGATCGTCATGCGACACGACGGGGCCTCAATGGGCATTTTGGCCTCATCATGCGACACGATGGCGTCTCAATGACCATTTTGGTCTCGTCATGCGACACGACGGCGCCTCAATGGCCATTTTGGTCTCGTCATGCGACACGATGGCGTCTCAACGGCCATTTTGGCCTCATCATGCGACATGATGGTGTCTCAACGGCCATTTTGGTCTCATCATGCGACACGACGGCGTCTCAATGGCCATTTTGACCTCATCATGCGACATGACGGCGCCTCAATGGCCATTTTGGTCTCGTCATGCGGAACGACGGCGTCTCAACGGCCATTTTGGTCTCGTCATGCGACATGCCAGCGTCACTTTTGACCCAGCGGCCCCGTCATGCGGCATGACGAGGCTTTCAGATTCTGAGTGAATGATGATTCTCCTCTACACTCCCCCCCTGTGAGGTATGGGCATAAAAAGCGCGCAGGCAAGGAGAAACCGAATGCGTTCTCCTCGCCTGCGCTTACAAGACTTTGTTGGGGGCGTCACCCCACCTTTTGCGTTGTTAGCTCTTCGTTGTTCCCTTCAGGAAGATGTCCATCATCTCCTTGGCGGCTACGAAGGAGCTGATCTCGTTGTGCAGCACCTGTTGCTCGACGATGGGCAGGCGCTCCTCGATGCCGGGGTGGCGATAGAAGGCGTCGCGGAGCATGTCGTGGATGCTCTCGTACATCCAGTATTTGGCCTGACGGTTACGCTTACGGTCGAAGTAGCCATTCTGCTTGGTGAAGGCGATGTATTCGTCGATCATGGCCCAGACCTCGTCGATGCCGAGGCCGTAATAGCCGGAGTAGGTGAGCACTTTGGGGAACCAGCCGGACTCCGTCGGGGGGAAGAGGTGAAGGGCGTTGCGGAAGTGGCCCGCGGCCATCTCGGCGCGGCGGATGTTGTCGCCGTCGGCCTTGTTGATGACGATGCCGTCGGCCATTTCCATGATGCCGCGCTTGATGCCTTGTAGCTCGTCGCCTGTGCCAGCCAGCTGGATGAGCAGGAAGAAGTCGACCATCGAATGGACGGCTGTCTCGCTCTGGCCCACGCCGACGGTCTCGACGAAGACGGTGTCGAAGCCTGCGGCCTCACAGAGGATGATCGTCTCGCGCGTCTTACGGGCCACGCCACCTAAGGAGCCGGCCGTGGGGGAGGGTCGGATGAAGGCGTTCTTCTCGCGCGCCAAGGCTTCCATGCGGGTCTTGTCGCCCAGAATACTGCCCTTCGAGCGTTCGCTACTGGGGTCGATGGCCAGTACGGCCAGCTTATGGCCGCGCTTGAGGACGTGCATGCCGAAGACGTCGATCGAGGTACTCTTGCCGGCACCGGGTACACCCGTGATACCGATGCGGACGGAGTGTCCGGTGTGTGGCAGGCAGCGCTCGATGATCTCTTGGGCCTGCTGTTGGTGTTCGTGGCGGGAGCTCTCGACCAGTGTGACGGCCTGGCTGAGGATGGAGGTGTCGCCGCGGAGGATGCCTTCGACAAACTCCGTGGTGGTGAATCTGCGCGGGCGTCGGGCCGTGAGGTAGGGACTGACAGTCGGCGCGTAAGAGGTGCCGCTGTTCACCTTCAGCCCTTTGTATTTCTCGTCGTTCTCAGGATGATTCATGTGTGTCAGTGATTATATGAGTGGGGGGGAATGAGGAGTAGTGAGAGGGTGGTAGTTAGGGGTAGCGGGAAATAGTGGGTTCTACGCTTGAATCCCCACGACTACTTCCTACTACCCGCTAACAACTTATTCTGCCTTGATGCGCACGATGCGCACAGGGCCTTGGGGATCGTTGCAGACGACGTAAAGCTCGGTTGCGCCCTTATGCGCTTTGTCTTTGAGGGCTAAGGTGAGTGTCATCGACTCGCGCGGGCGAAGCTCCTTCTTCTTGTTACCGCTCATCTTGATCCACGGCGCGTTGCAGGTGATGCTGTAGAAGACGAGGGGGCTATGACCTGTGTTGGTGATGGTCAGCTGCTGCTTCGTGGCGCCCTTCTTGGCGGCAAAGTCGAGGACGGTGGCGGAGAGCTTGAGCTCCGGCGCAGCGCTCTTCTCGGCTTGCGAGAGGGTGCTGAAGTCGTCCACCACGTTCACCGCTACGGGGATCTCACGCGTGGCGATCTCGCGACCGTTGGCGTCCTGAGATTTCCAGACGAAATGGCCTTCGGTGCGGCCCTTGCCGTGGATGGCTTTGGCGTCGACGGTCACCTTGATGCGTTCCGCCTTGTGCGGTGCCAGCAGTCGGGGGGCATCTACGTGCACATAGGCGGGTAGATGGCCGAAGGAGAACCGAATGTCTTCATCCGAGAGGTTCTCGATCCATACCTCTTGCGAGGCGATCTCGCGCTCACGGAGCAGGTAGAAGTCGAAGCGGCGCTGCTGGGTGCCGATCCGCCCGATAGTGTCGGGGAAGAGGATCTTCTGGCTGCGTGCCTTGGCGATCACTTCGCCGGTGATGGTCAGCTTGTGGCGGCCACCTTTGGCGTCGGAGTATACGGTGATGTTCTTACGGAAGGGGCCGGGGCGATCGGTGGGATCGTAGGTGATGACCACGTCGCCTATGCCACCGGCGGGGATCGGTGTGCGTGTCCACTCCGGTTCGGCGCAGCCGCAGGACGACTGCACGTGGGAGATGTTCAGCGGCGCCGTGCCGGAGTTCTTGATGCGAAAGACGTGCATTGCAAAGCCGTCTTCCTCCTTGATCTTACCGAAGTCGAAGGTCCACTGGTCGGGCGAGAAGTCGGCTATCGGCTGCTTGGGGGCGTTCGGGTTGGGCTTCACGCTGCCCTTGATGACGAGCGCGGTGGCCTCGGATGAGGCACTGCTGAGCA
>QWCT01000433.1_pt1 | contig 33277 bp, 18 predicted proteins | sample 1972681 | NCBI WGS metagenome assembly QWCT01 (sample SAMN09866701, study PRJNA288562) | Human oral metagenome isolate pre3_saliva, whole genome shotgun sequencing... | isolation source: mouth | host: Homo sapiens | place: USA: California | reverse complement strand
CACCTAATTGTATTTTTATCAAAGAAAGAGGTTTTAGCATCTTGCGGTATGGCGCTAAGTTCTCTTGATACTCCGCCATTAAAATATAAATTCTCAGAGTCAATAGTGGTATCGGTAGCAGCTAAGAGGACTGTGCTTCCATGATTTTCTATCTTAGTAAAACCTTCTGATTGAAGTTTAACCTTATTTAGCTCTCCATCTATATAAGTTTTAGAAAAAGCCCAATATAAAAAATCAGCTTCAAAGATAAGCTCATTGACTGAGGTCTTTACATTGGAAAATTCAAATTCACTCTTATTCACTATCGTTGCGCTTGGGCAGAATAGATAGAAATTAAGCATTGGCTCATTGTTCTCCTTATGAACCCTATAATCGTTTTTTATAAGAGAAATAAGATTACTGTTGGCTAAAACTACAAAGTTGATATTTTTATTGCGGATTATATCTCCATCCCTAATTGGCACTCCCGCTGCTAGTCTTATATGAGCTAATTTTTCAGGAAGCTCTTTAGATTCAATTCCTTTATCTAAAAACCCAAGAGATATGTGATAATTATCCTTTATAGATAGTCTATTTCTATGAATACGCTTAAACCCATCGGCATCAGGCTTAATATTAGTCTCTATTAAGACTCTTGTATTGCTACCAAGCTCTAGGCTCTCTTTAAGAGAGAACATTATATCTTTATCTTCACAGATGATATTTGCCCCTTGATCAAATTTAATAAGGCTTGTGGTCTCAGGTGGACTAACAAACTCAATATTAAGATTTTCGCATGGAAGCAGAGTTGATCTCTCATTCTCTTTAAATTGAATATCGTAATCTTCTGGTTTGTAACCCTTAGGGAGATAAAGGGCCAATCCATAATCTTTTCCATCCAAATAGACCTGATAGCCACCTTTTTGATTTTGCTTATAATCAACCTTCATCGCCTTATCCTTTTATAAAATCTCTAAAGCTTGCGTAACAATAGAGTCTTTTTTCTTCGCATCCTCTATCGCTTTATCTTTATTAGCAATATGTTTTGTGTAGTCTTTTATATTTTCGCTTGATATGCACTCGTCTTCTACCTTTACTGGCGGCCTACTAGCATCAATCGTAGTGTTACGTAAATCAGAACCTTCTACTGCTGTAATATTAGTAAGGCTAATTGAATCACGCATTATAGAGTTATTTATAGTAACATCTGGATAGTAGCTAAACAAGAGAACATTGTTTAACAGTGAGTTGTTAATAGAAGTTGGCACAAATCTTTGAAGGGAGTTATTACCAGTAGCAATGACATTGCTTATTGTAATATGGCGACTATTATCTGGCTCTTTGTAATCTAACCCATCTGGCCAGTGAGCTTCAAAGTATGTTCTGATACAACTTTTTTCTTTTAGCTCTACATTTTTAATGGTATAGCTAATATCTTTAAATTCATTAGCCATATTGTTGCCAGACATATATTTTATATCTGTCTTTTTTGCAAGCTCAAGAGTGCTACCTTCCTCAAAGGTGCAGTTCTCCATTGTAGTGTTAGCAAAATTTGATTTAACAATGTTGCCATTTTGATTAGCGATAGTACTTGTCTTAATACGGCTATCTTTAATTGAAGCAACTATCCCCTTTTTCATATTAAATTCTGCATTTACGCTTTCTAGCTTGCTATCGAAGATATTTAAAGGACCATTTTTATTTTCTACTTTAGCTTTATATAATGATGTATTTTCAACCTTTGCCTCAATGGCTATATTTCCATTTGCCTTAAGGCTACTATATCCAAAGAGATTTAGACTTACTTTTGACGAGCCTGTAATCTTTGCCTTTTTACCTACAAGGTTAAGATCAACATCTGAGAAAAAGCCTTCAACCTTACTACTATCTACTATTGCTTGCTTTGATGGGCTAGAACTTTTCATAGTTATGGTGTTTACGCCTAAAACATCTAACTTAGATTCATTCCAAAACACAGCATCCCCATTAAAATTTAGCTCAGCTGGTCTTTTCTTATCAATATCTTCTTTAGTACTCTTTAGAGAGATTTTATTTGCGACAAAGCCAAAGTGATCAGCATCAGAGTTTACCTCTAATCTTTGATAGTTATTCTCCCTTGTTGTAGCATAGGTGTTATCATAAAAGGACCAAAGACCACGATTTGCCATAACTGTGAAGTTAATATTTTTATTTCCAGTTATGACCCCATGAAAGACTCTTAAAGGTTTATCTTTTGTCTCAAGCTCTTTTACAGGAGTAGTTAGGTCTGAGCCCTTAAAGATCACATCTGTATTATAGTTATGGTGAAAAGCAAAAAAATCCACATAGACACGTCTAAAGCCATCAGGGCTATGCGGTACTGAACTTCCAACTATGGTATTCTCATTAAAACTAAGGTTAAAACCATCCTTGATACAAACCATTAGGTTATCAATAAAATGAGTCCCAGAATATTTATCAAAAGCTAGACGTCCAGTTGTTTTCTCTGGAGTATTTAAAAACTCAATATTGACATTATGGCATCTTCTTAGAGGTGCATTTAAGACATCGTTAGATTCAAATATGATGTTGTAATCCTCTGGTTTGTAGCCATCAGGAAGCCAAAAAGTGATGCCAAATTCCTCATTATTAAAATAGACATCCCAACCGCCTTTTTGATTTTGTCTATAATCTAAATTATTCATCTTTTATCCTCTAGTACTCTTAGAGCTTCTCTATCTCATTTGTAATAACTGAGACATTTTTAACTTCAGGTTGGATATATGCTTTATAGTCAGTAATATCAACAAGTTCAGCATCTTCTATCTTAGCGTTAGAAGCACTAATAACAGAATTTTCAATCTTGCTATTAGCAATAGAGATTACTCCACTTATAGTATTCTTTCCTTGAAAGATAGAATTTAATATTTTTAGCTCCTCACTACTTGAAGCTAAATATGTATCACCTTTTGCTAGGATAGAGCTTTCCATAGTATAATCAATCTTACTAGCTAGCGCCGCTTCACCCTCTACAATGATATTGCTAAGTTTTATACTGGTGTCTTTGCCTTTAGTGTCTTTTGCTTCTAAAGAGCTATCCTTTTTAAAGAGAATATTTTCTACAATAAAGTTTGACATACCTTTATCATGAGGTGCATTAGTGGTAAGGACGACACCAGAATTATCTTCAAAAGTCATTCCATTGATCTTGCTATTCTCAGCGTAGAGGTAGATATCTCCGCTAATATTTTTAGCTTCACTATTTACAAGATAGGCTCTTTTTATAGAGTATCTATTATCTTCACTTTGTGCCAAAGTTAGTGAGCTATCCTTTCCTTCTATCCTTCTTATAATAGCCTCTCCGTTTTCTGGAATAAAAACCTTTGCATTGTCTAAGCGAAGAGGATCATGAAGGTTATCTCCCGTATTATCTATTACTACCTTCCCGCCTAAACACTCTGCCCTATTTTCTCCAGAGATTACAAGTTGAGTGCTTGTATTAATTTCTAGATGATCACAATCAACTTCAAGGACCCCCTTCTCTTCACTTTGATAAGGCTTTTCGATGTGGGTGTTACTAATTGAAATCTTGCTTCCGCCAAGGCTCTTTGTTCCTTTATTTTTTATTTTTAAAGTTTCAGCTATCTCAAGCTTAGAATTTATAGCGAAAACAGCATCGGCAGACAAAATTAGCGAGGCCGCATCTTCTGATGATATATCCTCTATTATTTCAAGAGAATCTAAAGAGGCATATAGACTATCACAAACAATCTCTCCTCTACAATTGTCTCCATCATAGCTATTATTTTTTAGATCAAGCCCCTTGATATCACCACGAAGAGAGAAGAATATATCTTTATTATTCTTGATCTCGCTTGCCTTTTTAGGCATACTTTTTAACAATGATGAGTCTATTTTTCTCTCTATATCGGATTTAGAAAAGTAGAAGGCTGCGTTATTATTTCTGGATATTTCAAGCTCTTTAAATTTTATAAATTTTTCTTTATTTGGATTCTCATTAGAAGATAAGGCAAACGAGAAGACTGTCTCTTTATTTGTCTCGATTCTAAGAGATTTTTCTATCCCTAAAATAAAATCACCTGAAAATTCAATACCAGCATCTCTTGCTATCTCAATCTTCTCAGTTTTTTCAGGCGGGTTTAATAGCTTAATGACAACATTTTTGCAAGGATTAAGATGGCAATTACCACTATTGACCACTCCAGGCATAGTTATAGGGTAGTCCTCGATATCGTATTCTGTCATAAAGGATATACCCATATCATACTCTTTGACCCCAGAGTTATAAAAGAGCTTATGTAGATCGCCCTGCTTTTCAAATCTAATGTTTTTATCTATCATAATATTTCTACCTCTTTAAAAGAGTCTCTTTGTTTTACGCTATTTTTAACGATCTCTTTTGCTTCGCTGAGCTCTTTATACTTAGTGTAATTTTTTATTCCATCTAGCTCTTCGTCTTTTATATTCAAAGGGGTTACGACCTCTTTTGACTCAGGATAGAGAACACAATTAGTAATGGTCGAGCAGTCTATACTTTCAACGCAATAAAGAGAATTTTCTCCAGAAAAGACACTATTACTACACTTAGTCTCTACGCTACTATCATTTTGAATAATCTCTGCATGGTTTAACTCACAGTTAGTAATAGTGAGGCAACCTGCATTTTTGATGCTTCCTGAATTGACAACATTATTGATAAGAACAACCTCACTCTTATTGCCATCTTTAGGGCTTGCCATATAGACACTTAGTTGTGAACCCTTAGCCACTTTTACATTTCTTATCTCGCAATGAGGCTTGTGAGCTTTTTCATCTGTTGATGTGTCATTGTTTTCTATAATATATATACCACTATCTTTGCCTATTATAAGGCCTTCACCACTTACGTGTTCTAGCCTTCCATTAAGTGTGCCTTTTATCCCCTTTAAATCACAAGACTCTGATCCAAATCCAGAAATTTCGTTGATGTAGTACTCTTTATCCTCTTTTTTAGCAAAGGCAAGTTTAGACTCTTTTATTGCTCCATTCTCGACAACTAGGTCATCATGAGATAAAATCTGGGCTTGCTCAAGTATATTATTTTCAGACGCAATTGCTGGAGCAGTGATAGTGTTGTCTTTGCTTAGGCTTAAACTCATCCTTATCCTTACTTTATTAGAGATACATTTTAGCGTTGAGCTTGTTGCATTTAGCGTTGAGTTTGTTGTATTTCTACCAGCAATATTACCATCTGAAATATTGAGACTTGCGACTTGGTTATCACTATTTAAAGGCTCTACGTCAATAGCTAAAATGTCGTCAGCAACAAACTTTGTCCTTCTAACAAAGAGGTCTGCTGCTTTTAATCTTAATAAAGAGCCCCAACTAGCCATAGTCACATTATTTAGCTCAAATGATATATCTTTGCCTTCTAATGAGACCATCCCATTTTCCCTATTAGTTCCCATATTGCCTTTGAGCATTTTGAATTTATATTCTCTAAGCAGACAAAAGAGCTTAATGAGAGAAGCTTATCAGATTTTAATATTGTATCTTTATTTCTGCCTATATTTACAAAGTCAGGACAATAGACTACTAAGCCCTCTTCAAAGGTTAGGCCTCCATTTTCATTGATAGATATTGCTCCAGGTTGGGCATTGTTAATATGAGGCAACTTTAGGCAGACATCTTTGTATGGCTCTACCTTCTCATCATCTAGAGCTCTTGATACTTTAATATTATAGTCTTCTATCTTACAATCATCAGGGATAATAAAGCTTATCCCGAGCTCTGAGCCATTAAAAATCAGTTGCCAAGAGCCATTTGAATTCTTTTTAAAACTAACGCTCTCTCGTTTTCTCATTAATTTTTGCCTCTTTTCTTACTCATAGAAGTTCCAATTTATCATCAAAATTTGTTATTACAGAGGCCTCTGCATTCTCGCTTTTTAAAAAGAGGTCAAGATTACTTACCTGCTCTAACAATTTATCACGAATGATTTTAGGTTCTCCGCTAGAGATAAGGCTTGAATCAGCTACCGATGAGCAAGCAATCTCTTTTATATTCTCTATTGTATTATAACCTTTTAGCTCTGAGTCACTAATTGTTAGTTTTTTCTTCTCATGATTGTTATTGATAAGCGTTGCATCCTCAAAAACTGAGTTTCTAATATTTATCTCTCCTTTGCCTTCTAGCATATTTTTGCCTTTTACAATACTATTAGATAAAGAGCATTGCCAATCCTTGCGGCTATTGACATTTAAAGATAGAGAAGAGCCCTTTTCTAAGACTAAATTTTGGGCTTCTAATTTTACTCCATCAGTTAATAAACTAGCGTTAAGCCCAGAGGTTATGCTAGTAGCCTTTAAATCTCTTACTTTCCATTTTTGAACTCTAGAAGCTACAAGGTTTTCAACCTCTACATCAACAAAGGTATTTTCTGTTAAGAGATATCTTTTTATTAGCATAAAGCTCATAAGCGCCTCTGATATTCTTTTTAAAATCTATTATCATGAAAACTCCAGGTAAAATCTAATAGTAATTATACCTATTCAAGCTAGAGTTTTCTATAAAAGATCGAGCTCCTTAGTGTTGGCAAGTCCTGCATTTTCATTTGATTCTCTCTGGGCTCTGCTATAGTTGGTAAGATTTTTGATCATTTCGTTTTTAATCTCTGCGTTATTGCCACGGATGCTTGAATTTTCTACGCTTGAAGTATCAATAGATTTGACGCCTTTTATATCACACTCGCCAGAGAACATAGAATTAGAAAGGCTAGTTCTATAGCTCTCTCTAGAAAAACTACCTCTAAAATTAGAGACAACGCTGTTAAACATATCAAAGTGGACATAGCCAGTTATCTCAGAGTCCCCTTGGGCTACAATGTTTTCTAAAGAGCAAATCTTATCAGTTATTGGCTCTTTTTCGTTATCGTTAAACCCATAAGTTGGCACTATAAGAAACTTAGCACCATCTTCTAGAGTAAGATTTTTTACCTCATAGTGTGTATCTTTATAATCTCTATCTCTCATATTAAGATATAAAGATGAACCTGGCTTAAAAGTAAGGTAATCAACCTTAGCGTTTTCAATTGTACCACTAAAAGTGCCAGCGGCGTTGTCTATATTGCTGTGGTTTGCTATTAAAGTTTTTATCTTGTAAACGTGATCATCATTTTGTGTAAAATGAATAGCACTACCAGATAACCTTGCACCACTTAGATTAAGGTTGGCCGTCTTATCATAGGTAGAGACAATAGAGTTACTAAGCACATTTGTATCAGAAAGATTAACAGTGCCCTCTCCTACATTGGTAAAGTTAAAACCTTCTATCGTAGTAGTAGAGTTGCGAATGATATTAAAATTTTTAGACGTTGCTGTTAGGAATGCAGCACTTCCTTGGCCAATAATCTTAGTTCTGCCATCAATATATAAGATACTGGACTCTTTATTTTCTTTTATTGTTTTATCTTCACATACTATTTTAGTGGGGCAACTTAGCTCATATTTAGTTCCACCAGCGTTAACAACATCAGAGTCAAGAGTTAAAGTTATAGTCTCTTGATATCCACCTGCGCTTAAGTCGTAAGTTGCTTTTATATCGTTATTAAAGCAATTAGAGACTAGAGCGCCACAAATCACTTTAACTCTCTCTTTATTGCTCTCCCCTTTATTGCTTAAAAGATCAAAATTGACAAATCCGCTATGGACAACAAAATTTATATTGCTATTTCCAGAGTAAGTAGAGGTATGTTCTCTTAGGCTTCTAAAGGTTTCCTTATTTGAAATTTTTTCACCACTCTTAGAAGAGAGTCTAGTAAATGATAGAGCACTATCTTTGTTGCTCTCTATATTTAACTTATAAAAAGTTAGATAAGGCTTTGCCCCCTTTACCTCTGGTAGAGTTAGCTCCATATTACTGTTATTTCTTACTACAAGCTCTTTCTCAATTTTTAGAGCTGTATCTGTGTTCGAGACAACGCCTGCATCTATTGAGAATATTACTACCTCTGTCTCTTTTGGAGGGTTAGCTAGAATAACCTTTAGATTTTGGCAAGGTCTAAGCTTACGCTTGCCTGAAGAATCAAACTCTTCTATCTTTATTGGGTAGTCCTCTATTCTTGTTCCTTCTGGGATAGCAAAATTGACGCCCATATCATGTTCACCCTCTTTGTCAATGTAATACATATCATAGGTGTCACCATTTTGCTTAAATAATATATTCTTACTCATAGGGGTTCCCATTTCGTTGTGATTTTATTATTTTGATCTTTATTTTCAGCAAGCTTTTTCTCTTCTAAAGCCTTAGAGAAATTATTAATATTTCTCATCATAAAGGCCTCTATTTTATCGTTATTACCTACTATGGTAGAGTTCTCTATTGAGCTATCCACTATAGAGCTAATGCCTTCAATAGAGTTTTTACCTTCAAAGATTGTATTAACGATATCAATAGGCCCTTGTTTCTCTGTAAAAGAGATGTTAGCTTTGTTAAGCACTGAGTTTTTTATATTTGCAGCAAGACTACCCTCTATTTGGCAGTTACCGCTTACTATTACATCTTCGATCTTCATATAGGCATCATCTGGTCTGTTATTTTTTACAAATAATGATGCATTCTCTTTCAATGTAATGTTTTTTGCTTCGTATTTACCATCATCAGCTGAAAAATAAGAAGTTCCAAACCAAAAATATGAGCTATCCCCAAAGGTTATGCTATCAACCTTTGCATTATTGCTTAATACGGCGTCAATCGTGCCACCTCTAGCATCTCTCATCTGACCGCCAGAGAAGACTGCATTTTTAATATTGCATTTGCCATTTTGTGTCTGGGTTATCTCTAATAAAGAGTCATCTTGCATAGATAGAGTATTTATGGTAAGTTCGGTATCTTTTGGAGCTATAACCTTAGACTCCATTAGACTATGATTGCCTCCTTCAAAATCTACCCTACCGCCTTGGCAAACAATCTCATTGTTACCTGAGATTTTTAGCTTGACGTTGCTATGGATATTAAGATAATCACAATCTACTGTTAAATGGCTTGATTTAGAGTGAGCAACATCACCCATAACTTGTGATATTGTGCCATTAGCTATGGCTAGCTTACTACCACCAAGAGTATCAACGCCATTATTTGTTATGTCTAAGACGCCACCAACCTCAAAGTTTGTACCTTCTAGAACAACAGCGTCTGCACTTAGATTGATTGTAGGGGCTGAGCCAAAAAGCTTAATATCAATATTATTTAGTGATACCAAATGAGAGTCGATAATAACATCAACCTTAGCCTTGTTTTTAATGGCGTTACTTATATTGTTGCAAATATCAATAGCTCTTATATCTTTTCTAAGAGAAAACAAGATGTTTTTGTTATTGCTAATCTTTTGGACTTGTTTTTTCATGCTATCAAGCAGCAGATCATCTATTGACCTTTTAACATCCGAATTAGTTAAATAGAGATATATATTGTCATTGCCACTAATTTCAAGCTCTTTAGCTCTAAGGGCATTTTTGCCTTCACCATCTGGAGTATAAAAAAATGATGTCTTCTTATTTTGAGAGATGACAAGACTCTTCTCTATCTCAAGAGTAAGGTCTGAGTTAAAATCAAGATTGGCATCCTTTGAAATCTCTATACGGCTAGTTAGATGTGGAGGGTTTAAGAGCTTGACCGTTACATTTTTACAAGGTTTATAATGGGATACCCTGCCATCGATAGATTCTATTACCAAGATTGGATAGTCTTCGATATTATGGTCTGTGATAAAAGATACGCCCATGTCAAGCTCTTTCTTGCCTTCAATGAAGAATAACTTGTAACGATCGTTTTCTTTTTTAAAAATTATATTCTTATCCATTATAAAACCTCTAAATCCTCAGTTATGCTCGTGTCTTTATCAAAGCTATCTCTTGCTTGACGACTTTTGGCAAATTCTTCGTAGTCTCCAATTCTTTGATCTTTTATGAACTCATTGCTAATTTCAACTTCTTTATTGCTTGATATATCTGTATTATTGATCTCAGAAAAAGAAACCTTGCTAATATTGTGAAGTCTAACAATACTTTTAAATATTGAGTTGTCTATCTTTTGGGTAGTTTCTTTATCATCATGGTTAGAGATAAGCCTTAGGCCTTTAAAAAATGAGTTCTCTACGCTAAGAGCTCCGTCAATTTCAAAGGCATTATATTGATTAAAATCAGTGTTTTTAAACTCAACTGGGAGACTAACCTCTTTACTTAGATCACCACTAAGATTAACTTCTAAGCATGCATGACTATCAAGTTTGATATTCTCTAAATAGATAGGAATTTTGGTCTTTGCTTCAGCCTCAGAGCTATTACTAGCTATAAATTTGATTAGGCTATTACTACTGCTAGAGTTATTCATTTGAATCTTATTTTTCTTCATTATTAAGCTCAATTTTGCCATTATTTAGTAGAGAGTTATTTATCTCATAGCCATTTTTATTAGTTACCAAGATTTCTCCCTCCTCAACTATGGAATTATTGAGCACTCTCTTGTTATTGCCATTCATAAGACTTTGAAGGATCAAAGTGGTGTTCTTTTTTAAAGTAAGATTATTAATACTAGTTGAATGCTCTGAGCCTTGGCGGTCCCTAACTCCAACTATAAGTTTTGCATTATTAAAAAAGGTGCTATTCGTAATAGTTGTATTTCGTATCATTGAATGAGAGATATTGCCAGTAACATTATCTATAACGCAGTTACATGCGTCAAAATTACAAAGTTCAAAGTCTTTTAAACCTTGTTTGCTCATAGGTTTGACGCATATTGTGCTATTTGTTACCATACACTGTTTAATAATCGACAATCTTTCAGAGTCGCTTTTTATTGAGGCTCTGTCAAACTTCCCATCGTAAATGACGACTACCTCTTTTGCATTTAAGCTATTTTTACCTTTAAAGGTTACTTTTGGGGTAGGACTTGAACCTTTTTGGTTAATAATTAAAGATTTTGTTTTAGTTGCAATGTGGGCTTCATCATAAATCTCTATATCGCCATGCATTGATATTGTGTTGCATACACCTGGTTCTCTTTCTTCACTCTTAAAAGTAGAAGCCTTACCATTAGCATCTCCCTTTAATAAAACTGACATCTCAGATAGAGACAAAATATCTGTATTGAACCTTATTTTTGAGTTAGTCTCTGAAGGGTAAAAGTTAGCAACATTGGTTTGAATAACGGCGTTAGAGATACAATCTAATTCAATAGTATAATCACCCCCAGATTTGAGATTGCCAATATTTAATGAAGCAAATTTATCTTGCAATAGAATTTTTGCGTCTTGATTGGCAAAAAATATAGATTCTCCATTCTTATAATGGCCACTTAATGCCTCACTTTCTCTCGTAAGTGCTCCTTGCGGAGTTGGATAAAATTCAGCAATAAAATCACGATTGGCATAAATCATAAGATTTTTACTAGAGACTTCGCTAACTCCATCTTTAGCTACCAATAATGCATCTATATTTGTATCAAGAGTAAGCGCATCTTCCACGCAAAAAGAGAGGCCGCCTTTAAAGGTAACACCCGCATGAGATGATATTTTTATCCTTGTCTTTCCAGGTTCATTCTTTAGTCTTATAACTACGTCTTTGCAAACTTTTAAATCTTTAACTTCAGAAAAATTAATGCTATTTTTGTAATCATCCATAGAATATTCATCTGGAGTAATGAAAGTGATGCCAAAGCTATCTCCGTTATAAAGCATTTCGTATTTATTGTTGCCAAGTGGTTTGAAAATATAGTTACTCATAGTACCTCCCAATCTTCAGTGGTGATTTGGCCTACGTCCTTCTTAATCTCTTCAAGCTTAGGTTCTTGTACTCTTTGGTAAGCCTCATAGTCATCTATATCCTCAAAAGAGAGTAGCTGATTAGATATCTTTGTTGGCTCTTTTAGGTCAAGCTCGCTCTCTCTAACCTCGGAGCAAGAGAGCTCAGATACATTATAAAGTACGTTGTTGCCTTCTAATATTGAATTGTCAATAAGCACCCTATTAATTTTATCACCTGCTTTAATCTCCATTTCACCACTCTTTAAGATAGAAGATTCAATGGTGTAATCTACATTGTTATTAATATCAACTCCACCCTCAACAGTTGAGTTAGAAATTCTCTTTAAAGGGTTCTTTTGTCTATTAAAATCGTAAAGGTCTAAAAGAGCCCCCTCTTTTAAGACTACGTTCTCTAGCTCAAGCCATCTACCTTTAACATCTCTACTTGGGCAGCAATACCTTATAAAGCTCCCTTCCCCAAAGGTTACGTTGTTGGCCTTACAGTTAAAGAGCTCATTAGTAAGTATGCCGTTTATCTCTCTTAAATCAGAGTAGCGAATGTCGGCATCTTTAATAACACCATTGCTGGATTCATCGCCAGCGTTGCTAAAATGAACAGTAGCATCATGAATATCACCATCAATAATTGTGATAGTACCATTATCAGATGCTACTTGAGCGTTTCCTAACCTAGCTCCCATAAGAGTTATCTGTTCTTTGGCACTCAATTTATTTGTTTTTTCACAAATTGTATTCCTCTCTTTAGGGCTAGTTTCAAAGGTTAGACTTTTTGTATCAACTATAAGAGAGCTAGTGCCTTCAAAGATGAGATCATTACTCTCTAGTACAATAGAGTTTAACTCTCCTTCCTCTTTATATTTATTTTTAAAAAGACAAATTGTGCCACTTGGCTTCACCTTACCCTCAGCCATAAGTGTTGCTTTTATAAATTTAAAAATATCGCACTCTACAGCTATTGTAAAGCTATTTGTCTTTAGATAAAAATAAGATGAGTTACAATCTAGGTATCTAATTTTAGATAGATCAACCTTATTGTCTAAACCACTACGGTTAGACGAACCACAGCAAAAAATATCCTCAATTAGAGTATTCTCCCCTAGAGTAAGAGTCAAATTTGCATTGCCCTCTATTGTTGATATGCCTGAACTATAAAAAGCTGCCTTATTTAGCTCTTCCTCACTTATTTTTTTAAAGGACGAAGGGGTAAATATAAAGGTGCTATCTCTATTATTTGCAAAGTTTAAAGTCTCAAAATGTGGTGACGCCCCATCTAGAAAATCAACATTGACCTCATCATTGTCGCCTAGATTTAGAAGCTCTCCTATTTGTATATATCTTTTACTTAAAAAGTTAAGCCCAGCCTTAGGAGATATAGTGCTTACTGCGTCTTTATCTGGAGCTTTAGTGAATTCAAAATATGCAGCTTTAGAAGGGCTTCCTACAAGGGTAGGTGTCTCTTCTGTCTTTTTTATATTGTAATCTTCTATCTTACATCCATCTGGGATTTTAAAGAAGATATTTAAGCTATTGCCTTCCATAAAGGTTTCATACTCGTTTTTATCAACTTGCTTAAAGGTAAAGTCACTCATAGTAGCTCCAAATTTTTATCTGTTTTTAAAATTAGGCTATTATCTTCAAATGTTATGCCCTTCTTCTTTTTCTCTAAAATTTCATCAAGCACATTTGTAATTCTATCTTTAATCCACTCGTTCTCTATTGCTACTACAGTAGATGAGCTCAAATTGCTACTATCAATCTCAGATAGATTAACAGATGAGACATTTTTTAGGACAATTTTATTGGCTAGAGTAGAGTTGCTTACTTCAAACTTACCGCTCTCATTTTTCTCAATAGATAGCTCTACTCCGCTTAACTGAGTATTATCAATATTAGTGTCCTGAGAGAACACCACTATATTGTTGCCATTTGAGACCTTGACGTTGTTTAGGCTAATCGTTTTCTTATCAACACCATTAGCCCCTATCGATAGCTCACTACCCTCTTCTATGGTTAGAGATGAAAGATAGGTATCAACTCCAGTCTCTTGAGCATTTGCAGGCAAGATATTAAACTGACCGCCCTCTTTTATTGTGATCTCTTCGCCCTTTACGCTATTAATTGATCCTGTAAGAGTTCCACTAACATCACTAAGGGTTGAATCTCTGCTAATAAAATCTTTGATCTCGCTATAACTTTGATTTTTCTCAGAAAAGCTAATCTCTGAATCCATTATGGCGTTAGACATCCCCTTGAAGGATAAAGTCTTATGAGAGATAACTTTTGAATTTACAAACCTATTGTTTGATTCAAAAACCACGATATTTTTTGCCACAAAAGAGTTTTCACCGTGAAAGTTAAGGCTTGGAGCATGCTCGGTATTGCTTGAAGGAGTTTTCCACCAATCAAAATTAACCGTTTGGGCATCTATTGTTACATTAGTGCTATCAAAGTTAAGCTCCATATCTTTAACATATTCGCTGTCTATGACAGTTGGTTTATCGTTATCATTTCTCATAACAAAGCTATTATTGCCAACATCTATGCTTTTAAGCTCTACTCTTTCAAAGAATGGGACACCCTTTTCGTCAGTTGTTTCCAAAAAAGAAACAAGTGCTTCTGTCATATAGCCGTAGTGAAGTCTCTCTTGATCTATCTTATCTAGGTGTGATAGTTCATAAACTTCGCCTAGCTTAGTGCTGATCCATTCTGGAGTTAATTTTATTACCGTACCATCGGCTTTTGTAAATTCTTTTTCTTTAAGCTTCATATTATTTCTATCTCATTTGTTACTTTTGTTGATGCGTTAGGATTTATCTGAGCCTCTTTAATGGCTAAGTAAGAATCATAATCAGGAATATTTTGACCATCAATAGATTGATCTCGTACCGATACAGGGGCTATGTCTCCCCTAATTGCGCTTTCATTAAGACTAGAGAATAGAACCTCTTTAACGTTAGATAAATCTACCTTACCAGAAAAGACTACACTATCAAGGGATGTTGTGTATTTATAACCATTTGTTATTCCTACCCTTGTCTTTTTAAAAACAGAGTTATTAGCCTCAAATAGCGCATCGCCATAGATGTAAGTGCTTCCACCTTCGACAACACTATTTTTTATTGAAACTGGAGAAGAAGCATACTCTTTGTTTAAAAACTCACTACTATTCCCTGAGATGCTTAATAAGCTATCCTTTTTAATTTCAACCCCACTAATGTTACAAAAAGCGTAAGAGACCCTGGTTTGATCTTCAAAATCCCTTTGGGGAGGCCGTACATTTATTGATGCATTCTCTCCCATAGTAAGATTGTCAATAGAGACGTCATTTAGTGCGCCTCTTAGATCACCAGTAAGGTTTTTAATAGATGAGTTATAAACCTCAGCCACTATAAAAGAGTTTTGCTTACCAGGTGTAGCGGCAAGCTCTATAGTTGAGTTCTCAATAGTGGTTTTATAAAAATTTACTCCATCCTTACAAGTAACTGTAGAATTAGTTAAGCTTAGGGCATCAGAGCAAAAAAATATTAATGGTGAGACCAATATTGTGGAGTTTGTAATTTTAATAGGGGTGAATGAACCATTATTATTTATCTTTACACTATCAAAGATTAGAGTTGGAGTATAGGCCTTTAAGATACCATTGCCATAAAAGTTAAAATCTGCTTCTTTAGCCTTAAATTCACTACGCTCATCCTTCTTTCCACTCTTTACCTCTATAGCACCATTATATTCAGAGCTAAATGTGGCGCTTTCGCACCTTACAATATCAGCACTAATATCTAAAGAGCTATATTGGGTATGAAAACTATAGTTGCATGAACCCATTACAATTTCAAAGGCCGAAATACTTACCCTGTTTAATGGAGCACCTTTTAGAATTGCCATTCCCCCATTAAAATTATCCCTAATCTCTGCCTTTTTTACATTCTCTGGGATTGAAATATCTACCTTATGGACCTTGTTAAAGCTAACTAGGCCATCAGTGATTGGCTTTTTCATCTCTTCTCTTGGCTTTTCAAACCTTATTATAGAGTCTGTGACACCTTTTAAAGAAAAACCACCCTTAAGAGTAACCTCTCTACCAAAATCATGAGATTTTATCTTAAGGTTCTTGCATTTGCCTAATGTGATTGGTCCTTTAACAGCAAGAGTTAAGCCATCTTCAAAGGCGATATTAGCTTGTGAATCTATTATAACCGTTGAATTCTCATCTGGCTTAGAGAGAAGCTTGATATAGACATCTTGGCAAGCGATATTATTCTTACTGCTTTCATCGCTTGATATGTTGATTTCATAATTTTCTAGCGTGTAGCCATCAGCTGGCATAAGATGGATTCCAGTATGCTTATATTCTTCTTTAGCATTAGGATCAAGAACCTCTCGAAAGCCCCTTTGATCTTGTTTTGTATAATCACATAGCCATTTCATAGTATTTCTATCCCCTCTGTTGCTATGCCTACATCTTTGTTAATTTCAGGTTCATTTGTCTCACCTGTTACTGAATTGAAGTTTTTATAAATAGCGCTATCCCCTTTAAAATCTTCAAAAGATGAGTTCTCAATTAAGCTTACCTTGCTAAGAGAGCTACTATAAAAAGAAGAGGCACTTATATTAGCCTTTTTACTGGTAGTAATATCAACATCTCTTTTAAATATGCAGCTGTCTACTTTAATCTCTGAGATGAGGTTATATGTGGTTTCAAAAGAGGCATTAACCTTATAAAACTCAGAGTTACTAGCAACTAAATCAACTTTGCCAACATTTATCTTATTATTTAGTCCCTTAAAGATAGAGTTAGAGATGTTTACTATTGAGGTATCAGAGCTCGTTAAAGAGAATGTAGAATCAGAATCAAAGGTTAAGTTTGTAAGTTCTCTTTTGTACCTACTATTTGTAAAAATATCTGGGCAAGAGATATTGAGATTCATTGACAAAATTGAGCCTTCTCCCGTAATTACACAATTCTTTAAGTGGGTATCTATAACCATTCCAGTCCAAATGGTATCTTGCGGATTTGATCCTTCCTCAAAGACCATCTTACTATTTTTACCAGTAAAACCACTAAAATATGAGTTTGATTGATTCTTCTCATTTTGGTAGGCAAATCCGCTAAGCACGGTTTTTTTACCAAAATTATCATTAGTATAGACAAATCCATTATTGGTTATTATCTTGGCACCAATCAAAACCATCTCTTGATTAGCGATGCGAAGATGCTCGCCAACAAATTCATTGTCCTTATTGTTTATTCTAACTGCAGGCGTTCCTGTAAACCAGCCTTCAAAAAGTATCTCTACTTTTTTAGCATCTATTTTGAAATTACCATCTAAAAAAATAGTAGCGCCCTTAGATGAGAAACTATCAATATGCCCAGAGATTGCATGATCATACTCATTGCCATTAATAGTGGTGTTTATGAGTTCTAGCTCTTTATTGACCCCTATCTTTGCCTTTACGATGTTATCAGCATTGCTTAGCCTATCAAATGAAGCATTAAAAGCCTCTACTTTATTAATTACTTTATTGCTTTTATCAGCCTCTATATATAGATTAGCTACAACCTTAGAATCTTTATTGAAATCTTGAAGACTCATCTCTTTAATAGGGCTTTTAGCGTAGATAGTTGAGAAGTTGGCATCTTTAACATATAGGTTACTAAGTTTTTTCACTGGAGCAACATAAAGAAGAGAAAACTCTGTATTTCTTTCAAAACTTAGTCTATCTATCTCTACCTTACTATCTTGATTAAAAAAGATGCCAGCATGATCGCTCGCTTTAAAATCTAGCCCTTTATTAATAAGCAAGGTAACTGGTTCATCTGGGAGCTCTACTACGCTCAAGCCTTCTTTACCAAGAACCCCTTGATCTGCCTTTAGAATACTAATTTTTGAGCTAACATCAACATTTATATCTACACTTAAATTACTAGGCTCTATAATAAGACCTTTGAAGTTGTGGATATATTCATCATCACTTTGAGAAATAACAAAAGAGTCGTATGCCCATGAATGCTTTTTCAGATCAAAAAAAAGATTGGTCTCCACCATAAGGTTATTGTTATCTTTAACTTTTAAATGGTAAAGGGTTGCCTTGTCTTCAACTTTTTCTAGTATATATTCTGGCTTCATCATAAGACCTCTATCTCATTATTGATCACGCCAACCTCTTTAGGTGCTGGCTCAATCTTAACGTCTGAGTTAAAATCTTTATAAACATCTTTCATGGTCTTAAATTTATCCATTGATGAATTTTCAACTAAGCTTACTCCACTAAGAACGGTATCTTTTATTGTAGATGAGCTTATTTTGCTATCCTCTATTGCATAAATCTCATTATGCCCACTAAAGATGCTATTTTCCAACAAGAGGTTACCCATCTTTGACTCATCGCTCTTATCAGGTCGTCCTTTGGTCTCTATATATGTATCGTTAAACTCTGAGCTAATAGCCTTAATATTTGTATTATTTAGCTCAATCTCATTTTTTTGGCCTTTAAATAGACAATTTTTAAAGAGAACATCTATTGGGTAATCGCTCTTAGCAGTGATCCATGTAATACTTAGAGGTTCAAAGGTAGCCCCTTCAAATTTTTTGCTATTTTTTATAGCTTCACTCTTGTTATAAATATTTAGTTCGGCAATACCATTACTTATCTGATTATCTCCAGCTATACAATTAAAGATAATTGATTCTAGAATTTTTCCAGACATTAGAGGCATAGGTGCGTTATCCATGCTTGAGTTGGCAATAAATGAGCTATTGCGTGATAAAAAAATAGTCATTGCTAGGCCTCTTACTGAGCTATCGTCACAAATAAAGTCTCTAAGGTCTACCAACCCTTCACCTTTTTTGTTGTTAAACTCAAGCTCTCCATTAGGCATATTGATATTACAATTTTCTAACCTAACGCTTTGGCTTATTGATCTTAAAACCTTAGCATTAATAGTATTGTCACCAGTAGTTTTAAACTCATGAACTCTATATATAGCGCTAGCTTGGTTGTTATCGTGGCGTAAGCTTACCTCATTAGCATTTATAGTTAATGAGCCTCTAATTTGGAGCAATATCTTTTTTAAATCAAGTTTATCAATGTTACCAGTGATAACGCTTTTTTCGTTGCCACACTCTATCTCACAATTATGAAGAGAGATTGAATCACTACCAGTAAGCTCAAGGCTAATATTCTTAGCGCTCTTATCTACGCAAGAAAATCTATCATCGTCAAGAAAAATGGTTTCTATTGCTTTATTATCTTTTTTTGAACCATAAAGATCAAGGTTTAATTTGACTTCTCCAGTCTCGTTAAACATAACAGTTTCAAAACTCTTAGTCTCATTGTGCAGCGAGATGGTGCTATTGTGAGCCATGTGAACAGATATTCTTTGATCGTTAGTTGGTTTGTGATTTAAAAGCATAAAATTATCCACTAGATTTACATAGAACTTATCAATAACTACTCTATCCTCTTGATTATAGGCAATTAAAAGATTATCTGCTCTATTAATCTGAAGACTATTTTTTACTAGTAGTGTTAAAGCCTTATTCTCTTTTAACTCTTGTATGCGCATCTTAGAGCTAAGATCAATCTCTATTAGAGTATCTGTTGTAGCTGGCTCAATAATAAGACCATTAAAGTTACCAAGGCCATTTGGGTTATCAAAGCTAAGATTTATATTCTCATAACTTTTAGGCTCGTGAGTGGCTAGCTTAAAGAATAGGTTAACCCCTTCAAAATTACCATATTGATCTTTTACTCTTAGCTCATATAGGTGTGGGTTTAAAGGATTTGAAGTGAATTTATAGTCCTTGCCATACTCTAAAAAATCTTGCGCCATAAAAAGTCCTGTTGTTTATCTTTAGTAGTAATTATACTAAAAGAAAGAGAGAATCTCCGCAAGAAGCGGAGATCATTTTATGAAAGAAGTAGCTTTATTCTATCTAATTTATCTTTTCTTTTTAGGAAATCAAGGGTAGCTTTAAACCAAGCCTCATTTTTAACCTCTTCATAGTAGGCTTTTACCTTCTCTTTGTTGTAAAAGTATGAAGGGATAAATCCAGACCAAAATCCATTAGACTCTTCTCTATTATTGCCATAGATACACTCATAGAAGTGTTGAATAACATAGATTTTTACGCTATCTCTTTCGATTCTAAGTTTGTCTTTATTGACATCTTCTATAAAGAAAGCAGGATTAACAACAGCTAGAGCCTCCTCTTTAGGGTTTTCTCTATCAACCATATAGTTGCCTACATCTGGAGTAGACTCTTTGAAATTTACATCTAGAGAGATTTTCCTTTGGTTCTTCCAGCCAAAGAGTTCATCAAGCTCTTTTTTAAATAGCTCATCACTACCACAATAGGCAATATAATTTTTACCTGAGTAGATTTTAGCAGAAAGAAGTGCCTTCAAAAGATTTTGTTCATCTGTGTTATATGGGATAACTGTGTAGTAGCCATATTTTTTAAGTAGATTTAGAACATCATTTTGATAGTTGCTTGCTTGTTTCTCTAGCTTCCAATAGACGTCATCTTTTTGAAGCTCATTTGACATAGAGAGTAAGAAATCAACCATATTCATCTGGTTAGCCTTATCCATTAGAATAAAGAAATCTGAGTATGATCTTTGAACTAAGTAGTCACTCTTGCCTATCTTAGTGTTTAAAAGGTCAATAAATACCTTTTGTTTCTCTCTAAGATAGTAAGGACCAAAGATTCTAACATAGTTTTTAAGATTGTAAAGGCTAATGTAGAGATATATCTCTTTTTTCTTAAATTGTCTCTCATAAACAGCAGGATTACTTCTCATAATAAGCCATTGATTTAGCTGAATTACATTTGGAAGAGTTATATCAATAGCCTGCTCTGCTTTCTCTTGCATCCTAACAAGATCATCAAAGAAGCCCATATTCTTATATATCTGGTATTGATACATAAGCTCTGCAAGATTTTTCTTGTTAGTGAGTGCACTTGTTAGATCAAGTTTAGGAAGCCTTGTAAGTCTGCCTAGATACTCTTTTAAAGTACCAATAGCAATCTCATACTTCTTAGCATTTATAAGATCAGCTTGCTCCGTAGCTATATCTTCAAATATAATGCTCTCATCATCATCTATTGTATCTTTAAGCATATAGATGTAGTTATCTGGCTCATCATTGAAGATTATCTTTATTTGGTTATCTCCTTCATCTTCCACCTTCGTAATACGAATTTCATGAATTGAAGGATCAATACTACTAATATAATCTATTAGTATCGCACTGATATATTTTACAATCATGCATTTTCCTTTATTTTTTATAACGCTATCGTTATTATAAGATTTTTACAAAAACAAAACAAGGATTTTTAGAGTGAGTAGAGGGCGAAACGCCCTCTAAAAAAAGAAGAAAGGTTATTGTAAGTCTAAATTGACATCATTCTCAACCCTAACAAAGGTTCTTACACCTGTTGCTTGGTTGTAGCTCTCATATAGTGTGCTCTCACCCATATCAGCTGGTTTAGCATTATAGGCATAACTTGGATTTTCAGCGAGCTTATAGCCTTTTAGTGTTACGTGATCTGTTGAGTCACCCATAATGTTGATTTGGTTATATTTAGCACCACCACTCCAATAGCTATTGATTATTGAGTTTTTAAGTATGCCCTCAACATTGTCAGCCGATAAGGTAATGCTTGAATGATCGTTGTCTTCACCAAGAACTAAGGTTTCAAAGTTAGATACCTTATCCCAAGCAAGCTCTTTGCTTACTACTAAGGTATCAAAGCCCTCTCCACCATCTAGGCTCTCACCACTGAAGTTACCCTTAATTGTGATAGTATCGTTGCCTTTACCTAAGGATACACTATTTGTAACTGTACTATTAGCATCTAAAGTGATATTGTCATTATAATCAAATCCTACAATCTTTTTAGTTGTAGTATTTTCAATGCTAATAGCACTCACTTTATTATTCACTCCATAAGAGTAGATTCCTTCAACATTAGAATCAATTACTCTATCAGTTCCCTCGTGGCCACTAAAGTTGATATGGCTAATTTTGTCAGCACTGTCCTCTAGACCGATAACATCAGACCTGCCATAATTGATGTTAATATTGCCAACTCCTTTATGGTCAAACATTCCATCTTTAAAGTTATAGACTAGGTCTTTACCGCTATTGTTAATGTTAAAATTGATATAGCCATTCTCGTTAGTTATCTCAAACATGGTATTTTTAAAACCAGTATTGCTAGAGATGGCAACATCACTATAGTTCCAATCAGAAACGAAATGAGAATTCTCTACTTCTATTTGATCGCCAAAAGAATAACTCCTAAAATTTCTAAATTCACTATCTTTTATTTTTATATTACCAAAGCTAGCATAATCTACTCCAGCACCACCATCGACTAAGCTATTAATAATTTCTGCACCTTTAAAACGAGCGTAGAAACCATCATCGCCAGCTCCCAAAGAGATACTCATATCTTTGACTTTTGTATTATCAGCTAAACCGAATTGATCATTGTTTTCTTTCATATCTAGATCAAATTTAGTCCTATCGCCATCACCTTTGTAGGTTGTATTTCCATAAAGGTTCAATGCTTCAAGTCTTGCTGTGCCTTGACCATAAAGCTTAATCTCATGTTTATCATGTCCAACAAAGTTTGTTGTATAAATAGGGTCTTTACCACTATTTACATAGCTGTTGTAGTAACTATTATGGCCTTTTGCTATATCAAGATTGTAGTGGAAACTATCAATACTTGTCTCTGCTGCGTTAATTGTTGAAGTTCCTATACCGTCACCATAAGCTTTTATAGCACCAACAGATTCAACCTCTTTTAAAGTGTTGTCACCTTTAATAACAACGTCTTGATCCGCAGTGAATTTAAAGGTGCTACTATCTTCACTAAGGTTAGTAATGTTGATAACACTTTTTGATGCCAAATAGAAGGTGTGATCTTGCAGATTTGCAATATTCTCAAGATTATTCGTTCCAGAAGCATAGATAAAAGCTCCATTATTTTTAAAGTCTAAATCTTTTATAGTAGAGTTAAACAGACGATAGAAGGTTGCGCTTTGTGTGCCATCGCTATCTGGGTTAGAGAAATTAACTGAGCCATCTATTAAAGCGTTATAGAGGTCAACACCTTCAAACCCTTCAAAATGTGTATTAGATAAGCTAGTTCCATAAATAGTAGCTTGCTCACCTTTGGCATCAGTTGCCTTAAATGTAGCGTTACTGACAATGTTGTTGCCTCTAGCATAAAGTGTAAAAGCCTTCATGCCTTCTATTACAACATTGTCAATTTTTGTATCTAAGGTAACATTTTCAAAGCCAGTAAGATGAGAATTATCTATCGCTGATTTAGCAATATAAGCTATATCTGCGCTACTATTATTGGCTGTGATATTCATACCTTTTTCAGCGCTAACTCTTTCTAAATATAGATAGTTAGAGTGTCCATCCATTGCAACATTAGCATCGCCCTTAATAGTAACGTTGTACCAGTTGTAGTTGTTTCTATTAGTTGCGCTTGTATCTCTATACATCGCATAAGCTAAATCAGTGTCCCCACTGGCAACGTTTAAATTACCAGTTACCATTGTATTGTAGAAGGTGAAGTTATTTCTACCGTGGCTATTGACATTTAAGTTGCCATCAACATTAAGGTAATTAAGGTCCATAGCGAGCATTGAGTTCTTACCAGAAGTTATTGAAACATCATGGAGGTCAGTCTTTTGGTTATCATTTACACCTTTGATGACAACATTTTTAGCGTAGCTCTCTGTAAAATATTTTATATCCCAATGCCAGTTAATATTTGGATCAAGCTCTTCTTTTGTGAAGTTAAGATTTATGTTGCCATTAACGGTGTTTTTACCATTCATGTTAAAGTTATATCTTCTAGAGCTATTTTCAGTCAAGCTAATGTCACCACTAACAATGTTATTTGCTCCATAAGTATAGAATTCACCACCATTATTAGAGTTGATTGTAATATCGCCTACTTTGTTGCTACCAAATAGCCTAACTGAGTTCCAACCCCCATTAGCTTCAAGATGTGTGATTTTAGATAGAGCGCCAATATCTAAATAGTAAGTATCAGCTGTGTTATTGTCCATAACTATTTTGCCGTTTTCTCCAATCAAATTACCGCCAAGGGTATATTGACCATAACTACCACCTAGCGTCTCATTTTGAGTAAGATGGATCGTTTTATCAGTAGCCTCTTTAAAGTAAAGAGTTGCACGAGAAAAACCAATTAAATTGAGATCATCTGTTAATTCAACCCTACTATAGACGTCATTAGAAAATTGATCTGCACCTAAGCCACCATCAATAGTGCCAGCTAATTTGATATTTGAGCCATCTGGGTTCATACCTTGAACATAAATATTGTCATTAGCGTCACCTGAATTGATACGGTTATCTTTATTTGGCAAGTCGGCAGATATTCTAATAGAGTCATTACCACTCTTAGTGTCTAAATTGACCGCTTCATCGCTCTTTTCAGCTATATAGAGAAAGTCATCGTTATCTACCTTGTAGCCAACAGCACTAACAAAGTAGCCGAGCTTTCCAAATGTTAATGTCCCTGGTATCTCTTTTAGCCAACCATTTCTAGCATATTCACTACCATGATAGGTCTGATCGGCTACATCAGGGTGAGCTTCACCTTCATTTTGAAGTCTATCACCATTGTTTCTCCAAAGCTCGTTAGGTGTGCTATCTCTTAGAGCGACTTTTACAAGAACCTCATCGCCATCTTTCCATGTGCCAGTTATTGTGTGCTTACTCCAAGTTTGACCACCATCTTTAGAGAACGAGAGTGGGTATTTCTCTAGCTCTAAGCCACCTTCCCAAGTGTTGCCTGTGTTGCTTGCTATTCTTACGTTTTTAGCATAAAAATATAGAGTATCTTCTACTCCAGCACCAAAGTTACCATGTAGGGTAAATTTGTAGAGAATCTCATTTGAGGCTGTGGCTGTGCTATCTACGCTAAATTTATTTGTAACCTTATCATAAACGATAGCACCTCTAGTCTCATCATTAGGGTTTTCATAACCTACTCCACCCTCTGCATCGGCTGTTGGGATATCTTTATTAAGAATTGTAGCCTCTGCTGATGTAGCACCTAGAGTTAGAGCTACCTTATCGCTATTTGGCACTTCAATAATACCATCAGCGATAGTCTTGTAAGTGACTGTAAATTCACTTGTACCCTTAGGAACAACGATCTCATTTGTTGTCTTATCAAGATATACACCATTAGAGAATTTTGGCTCTACAACCATATCAGGGTTGTCTGTATCTTTATTTGTCTCACCATTTAGGCTTAGCTTATAGGCAAATCTTTGCTCTTTTAGAGTAGTAAAGCTTGTCTTAGCTGTATAGACTAAATCTTGACCCTCAGTAACTGCTGCAGTTTGTAATGTATAGATATAGGCATTAGGAATTGGGTCATCGTTAACTATTGTAGCTGTGGCATTAGCATCAAGGATTCTAAAATTGATAACCTCGTCTTCCTCGTAAGTTGAGTCATTGGTTGTCTTAATTAGCATCTTAAAGCTATTAACCCCAGCTGGGACTGTAAAGAAACCAGATGTATCAGAAGTCCTTGTAAATGTAACCTTCTTAGCTCCCACTGTCTCACAAGAGATTGAGTTAATATCATAGACATTTGCGCCATTACTATAGTTAAAGCTAACGTTGTAGTTTCTTTGATCTACATCTATGCCGCCTAAGGTAATATCATAAGTTAGAGTTTTACCCTCCATCGCAATACCATCGCTACCATTAGCTACATCACCATTTGTATGGTCATAGCCAATAATATCAGCATGTGTGATGGCATCATTATCTACAATAGTTCCTCTAGCTGTTGCTGTATGGATTTTAAATGAGAAGCTTTCATCTCTTTCACTTAAGTGATCATCGAAAGTATCATATTTCATAGTCCATGATTTTACTCCAGCAGGAACAATTACTGAGTGGCCATCTTCACTTAGTCTTACACCATTACTAAATATTGGTGTAGCTTTACCATTAGCAAAATCTTCAGGTTTTGTAGTGCCGTAGTTAAACTCATAATCAAAGCTTGTCTCTTTATTGAAGGCTTGGCTCATCTCAACGTTAAATGTTACTGCGCTACCCTCGTCTCCATTTGCTTCTAAGCCAGAAACTGAAGAGTTAAATGCAACCTTATTGTTTGCTACAACCTTAGTAGGCTCTACGTGAGTATTATAGATGTTGATACCAATAGAGTTGCCATCTGTATATTCACCTGCTATTGTAGGGATTGTTACGTTAAAGCTATCAACTCCAGAAGGGATTGTGATCTTGCCTGTTGTCTTGTTATAAGTTACGCCATTACTAAATGTAGCGTGATCTTTATCAAAGATATTACCAGTAGTATCAAAGCTAAAGTCATACTCTCTAGCCTCTGGGAATACGCCATTTACATTAACCTTATAGACAACATCCTTGCCAGCTTTTACGCCATTAACAATATCAGATGTGTTGCCGATACCATTATTAAGAGCCTCTGTTGTTGGTTGCTCAACTTTAAAGTTTAGGACATCATCGTTAACGATTGTAGCCTCTACGTGAGTATTGCCAAGATAAAATGAGAATGTCTCATCCTCTTCAACTCTCTCATCTTGGATAGTATGGACAGTTATCTTAAATGAGCTTACTCCAGCTGGAACAATTAGTTCACGACCATCTGCGCTCATTTTAACGCCATTAGTAAACTCCATCTTTGGATCATAATCAACTCTTTTGTTGGCTGTCTCATCCATTAGAGAGTAGCTAAAGCGTTGTTCTACCTCACCAAGAGATACTTTGACATCAAAAGTAATATCACGACCCTCTATTGCGCTAACAGCTATTTGCGTGCTACCAGTTGTGCTGTTAGTAATTGAGCTAGTGTCGTTATCATAGATTGCGCCCATAAATGTCTTAGTACCAATAGAGATATGAAACTCTTCTGTATGATTTTCTACAATATTGTCATCTAAGGTATCATAGATTACTTGGAAGTTTTTAACTCCAGCTGGGACTATGATCTTTTTACCATCATCGCTTAGCCTTACCCCATTTGTAAATGTAGGCCAGAAGGCATTACCTGTTGGAGTTGTGCCATCAAATTTATAATCAGCTACACTTGTATCTACTAAAGACTGGGTGTAGTCATAACTTTTCTCATAAGAGGCAGCTTTACCCATATCTACGTTAAAGACAACCTTATTGCCTTCTACTGCAGTTGGTACTGAGCCATTTTCAGGGCCATTTATATTAGTCTCTTCGTAGTTTAAAACTCTCATATCGTAAGAGACACCATTGATTTTTAGAGTGAAAGCAGTATCTTCATCTACAAGGTCATTTTTAGTTGTGTTGTAGCTAACTCTGAAATCTTTTACCCCAGCAGGAACTATTACTGAGTGGCCATCATCGCTTAACTTTACACCATTAGTAAATGTAACGTGATCTGTATCAATATTAATAAGACCATCTTTAACAGTCTCGTAGCTGAAGCGTTGTTCACCATCGCTAGCCTTATCTAGTCTTACATCAAAATTAGCAGTAAAGCCCTCTCTAGCACTGTTTCCGTTCATGCCATAGTTTGTGCCATTTTCGGTGTAAGAGTTATCTCCACCATTGACATAGACACTATTGCTGTTATCTATATCATTTATTGTCTTAGTGCCTTCAAGACTCTCACCAGTAGCTGTATTTACCACTTTAACCTTAAAGGTCTCCGCCTTATTTGTCTCAATAAGATTATCAGCAACATAGTCTGTCTTTAAAGTAAAGTGAGTTTGACCAGCTTTTAGTGTGATTGTGCCATTGCCATTATCGATAACACCTTCTGTTGGGACTACGCTAACTCTGTAATCACTATCACTAGCTGTTATATTCTCAGTAGTAATTCTATATGTAGCATCCATAGTCTTTGGAGCTACTTCGTAATTTGTTAGGTGAGATGTGCCCTCAGCACCAGTGAAGTTTAGATTTGTATCACCATGGTTAGTGATTACATCAGTGCTTGTATTAATTACTGTTGTAGTTACGCTATTGCCAGCAAAGTTAAGAGAGAATTTTTCATCGCTTTCAACGATATTGTCATTTAAGACATCAATCTCTACGTTAAACTCTTTAACTCCAGCAGGTACTATAACCCTAGTGCCATCATCACTTAGTCTTACACCGTTAGTGAATCTTGGCTTGCCTAAATCTTCATCAACTGTTGTGATGTGCTCAATATTAAACTCGAACGAAGCATCATGCCTTATGCTTCTTGGAAGCTCAATCTTATAAGTAGCAACCTCGCCTTCGCTTACTCTAGCGCTTGTTTGAGTAATAATGGTTGTACTCATATCAGGGATTGGGTCTTCGCTTACTACTGCTGTTACCTCATTAGAGAAGTTACCAGCAATATCTTTGCCCTTAGCTGATATTGTAGAGAAGTCTTTTATCTCATCTTCATTTATCTTAATGACTCCACCTACTGAGCTATGACCGTTGTTATCGCTCCACTCATTGTTTGAGCCCTTTGTGTACTCTCTTATAACAGAGTTGCCTTGCTCATCGGTAAATGAGATGATGACCTTATCGCCTACTCTATAATCAGATGTAGGTGTAATTGTAGCTCCACCATCGTTTGTAGCACTAACTACTGGATCGTTTGGAGGGGTAACATCATCAAAATGATCAATTCCACCAACCTTAGCTGAGGCACTACCTTTATTGCCAGCACCATCAGTTGCTATTACATCAACTATTGTGCCTTTAGTAAAACCAGGAACTGTTACACTCCAAGTGCCATCTCCATTACTGTTAGCATCATATTCGTGGCCTTCAATTACAACCTTAGCCGTAACTGTTGGATCATCAACCTTAAAGGTGATTCTAGTCTCATCACTAATACCATCAGCAGGCGTTGACTTATCGGTTGAGAAGGTCTCAATATCACTCACTTTTGGAGCTGTCTTATCAGAGTGCTCAATGTAGCCACCACTATCTTTTGTATGAGAGCCAGTATTGTTTGACTTATCAGTTACTCTAGCTGTAACATTTTCAAATTTAGCTACCTTATCAGTAACTATCTCTACATTAAAGTTACCATTAGAGTCAGTATTACCTGTATAGATAAGATTGTCATCTTTATCATATATTTTTAAGATGCCATCTTTCTCATCAGAGTGACCAGTTACTCTAATCTTCTCTACGCTATCATTAGCACGAACATCGGTATCATATAGAGTAATCTTATCAATAGTTACCTCTGGAGGGGTAATATCTGGGGCTATATCCTTAGCCTCAGTTGATTTATTGCCTACCTTATCAGTTGAAAATGAGATTATCTCAGTATTGTCTTTTACTGCCTCATCTGGAATGATAATCTTACCACTCTCTGAGTTTTCTGGCATGTGGGGGAAGTTATCTTTATCTATTAAGTGCCACTCTCCATCACTGCCCTTTGTATATGTAGCACTCTTACTATTGCCATTATCATCAGTATAGTTGATTGTAGTTGTGTCTCCACCCTCTGTTGTTAGTGGGTCTGGAGTGATGATAACCTTGCCATTTGGATGATCTATCTCAATCTTAGGCTCATTTGGAGGAGTAGTATCACGTGGAGGTGTAGTACTTCCTGAGATGCCACTACCACCCATTAGACCATTAAGATCAACTGGGTGTCCATAAGGATCAACCTCTCTAAAGGTCTCTCTAATGTTAGATTCATGACCGCCTTGCTCAAAAGCAGCAGCTGAGAGGCTAACTCCACCTTCCGCGCCAGCAGCGTTACCACCAGCAGCGGTCTCCTCTAATCCTTCAAGACCCTTCTCAAGGATTTGCTTTTGAAGCTCAGAGATGGTATCATTGTTATCAAGAGGCTTCTCTTCGACATCTTTCTTGGTCTCGTTGCCCTCTTTGGCATCCTTAGGTTCTTTCACCTCGCCATCTACTGGTGCGGTCTCAGGCACACTACTATTAGTGTCAACTTGTAATTTCTCGTCTTTGTTTGCAATAGTTTTAGCTTTGTCTTTAGCCACATTTTCTCCTTATCATTTTTTATATTTTCTAGAAAATTTGAAATAAAAAGGGTCTTGTGTATCAGTTTGAAGTCTTTAGGGTAGTAATCTTTTTATTCTTATTGGCGTTAATTATATCAAAAAAGGCTTAATTTTTGTCACAAAAACTAGGCTAGAGTGACAGTTTTTTTATTTTTTTTGATATAATAAGGGACACCATTTAAATTGAAAATATGGTTGGCCTTGTGCCAACCTCTTCTTACAATGGATTAATCTGTAAGTTATCTTTTGAAGCCTCTTTATGCGGATCATTAACACTGTTTGATAGATCACCTACATCATAGAGATGTTTGTCTTTTATATAAGCATTTTTAATCTCGCCAGCGCCTACAATCTTACTATTTTCAAGATATGAGCCTTCACAACAAGCTACATCAGATAGCTCTACCTTGCCAACAACAACATTGTTGCTAAAAGCCCCAGCGCAATCAATGACGCCACTTTGGACATCTCTAAACTCAGAGCTATCAATGACATCTTTATTGGTCTTAATCTTATTCTCTTTGCCAATAAAGATAGAGTTGGTGATCATAAGATCGCTATCTATTGGCTCAATATCAACCTTTTCAGAGTTGAAGGTACAGTTAGAGAAAGTTACTTCTTTTGCACTATTTACCCAAGTAGTCATACTTTTTTTATCTCCATCAAAGCTACAGTTTATGTAGTTAGAATTGTATAGGTCCAAAAAGTATGCCTCTCCCATTCGTAGCGGGACAAATTTATTGCCATTAAAGATCAAGAGTTCGTCATCTCTATCATCTAGAGACTTTGTGCTAAGCGTCACTGCTGCCGAATCTATTTCATAAGCACTCTTGTTGCCAACTATATTGATAAAGCCAATATAAGGTGGTTCTTCATCACCTTTAATATCAAAAGAGAAGCTAACGTTGTTATTCTCTTTAAACAAGAGATTTGTGATAAATGGAGTCTCAGTCTCATCATCTTTTCTAGTTACAAACCAAGTATAGCCATTATTAGCAAAGGTTGAGTTATCTATCTCAACTAGTGTGCTGTTTAGAAACATTAGGTGTTCATTCTTTTCAAATAATACATCGCCTGAGACCTTAAACTCCATACCATAGTTGCCAAAATGGCTCTCTTTTAGGGTGCAAGAGTTTTTCTTATGCCTAGAATCTGCATTAAACATAATGGCTACATCTTGATAATCTGGTCTCTTTTTAGGCTCTTCATCTAAGATTATGTTGTTGTCCTGCTCATCTTTCCTATCAAAGATATATAGCCCACAAAACTTGCCATCAAAAAGGATTTCTCTTTTGTAAGCAGTATCAATTACCTTTCCAAAAGAGTACCTAGATAAGCTAGGCGCTTTCATCAAATCTTCTTCGGTATGTCCATTTATTTTTATCATAAAATATCCAATTTTTCAGTGATCTTTAGTTTTTCATCCGTTTGGCCACTAAGCTCTTGGTATGAACCATCTGCACCAACAAAATCCTTAATGCAGTTAAAAGATAGCCCTGTCACGTTCTTACAACGAGCATTTTGAAACAGGCCATTATTTACCTTTTCAGCAATAGAGCTAATATTGTTATCACCATTAAACTCGCATCTATCAAAGCCTTCTAGGGAGTTTAAGACAGTATTTGTATTTTTAAAGATGCTACTTTTTATTCTTCTTGTATTAGTGGCACTGAGCTCTACACGACCTTCAAAAAAGGTATTCTCAAATATTCCGCTATTTTCTATTTTACCTATCTCTACCTTACCAGTATCATAGGCAATCTCTTGATTTTTATTGTCTTCAACAATAAATTTACAGTTTTTAAAGAATTGATGATACTCGCCAATACCATTTATAGTAATAGAGCCACTAGCCTTTGGATCATTATAGATAAATTGAGGGCCAGCTAAGTTAGCATGTGTCAAGTCTAATTTTTGAAGGTTAATAGCTTCTTCATCCTCTTTGCTAATAGGATTAACCAAACTACTACCAAGCATAGAGACATTGGCTATTTTTACTGGCTTATCTTCTTCTATTTTAAGGGTAGAGCCTATCAAAGAGCAATCTTCAAAAGCCATTTCATTGAGGTAATATATAAGAGTATCTTGATATGTTCCACTATTATTTAGCCTAATATAAGGATGTTTATTTTCCATATTATGATAGGTAGTTGGAGTAATATCAACGACCCCTCTAAAAAGAAAATCTACCTCATCTCTAACATCATCGTTTGGTGTTAATATAAAGAGAATACCATTACTAGGTCCGACCACCCTAGCGTCTTCTACTTTTATATTTGCCTTATTAATATAAAGCACAGTACCGCCACCAAACTGAATAGTATTGTTATTAACAAAAGAAAAATCAAGGATACTGCCGCTTATAGAGCCACCTGTATTAGCGATATAAACCTGCGTATTGCCTTTCATCTTGCTTTCAAAATTAATATCAGTAGAAGCAATAGTAAAGGAAGTTCTTTTTACTGTGCGTGAATCAAGAACTATTTTTCTATTGTTCTCAGGGGTGCAATCAGTATTGACATCATAGCAGATGACTCCAGCAAAGTCTAAAGAGTCCATATCAGAAGCCTCAATGTGAAGCCCTTGAGTATTGTTATAAGCAATCTTTGTATCTTTACTTGATTCTTTATAACCATCTTTAGCAAAAGCTATGCTAGAACCTACAATATCTTCTAAGTAAAGCCCATCAATATAGACCTCTCTTTTAGCTCCTGAGGCATTCATAAAAGAAAAATCTTTAACGTCTTCAAGCTTTACTTTTTTAACGTGAAGCTCTAAGCTTGGATCAATCTTTAGATCGATGTTTGGATCAATAGTTAAAGAGCTACTCTCTAGGTCATCAAAGTAAAAGAGCATAGGCTCTCTCCTCTCTTTTATCTCTTTGATTTGACTAGAAGCAAGATTTGCTAGCTTTGGAACTAAATTGCCAATACTCTCTTCTTTTGGTATTTTAACGTAGATATCAAAGGCTACATCCCTAGTATCAGGGTCTTTGCCCCAGAGACGATATGTGTCATATTTGGTATCTTCTTTGGCTCTAATTTTGGTATCAAATTCGGTATCTTTTCTAAAAAATAAGCTCATAAAAATCCTTCATAGCAGCTCAGGCTCTTCTTTTATTGTTGTATCTATAGGCTTAGCTTCTTCGTTATTAGCAACATATTTAACATTATCGGCTTTGTAATTTTGAATGTAGTGTTCAGATAGCCCACTAACTGCGCAAACCTCTACATTTGATAAGATTGCATTTGATATAGGCTCTTCTATTAAGGTGAACTTATTCGCTCCACTAAGCTCAGAGCTCTCTAAGGCGTTAATACGATCTATTCCAGTTGTTGTGTTATAAAAAAGAGTATTAGAGAAATCAACAGGGCCTATGATGTCAATAGTATTGCCTCCATTAAAAGAGCAATTCTTAATGATATCAGGGTT
>QWCT01000326.1_pt1 | contig 33481 bp, 32 predicted proteins | sample 1972681 | NCBI WGS metagenome assembly QWCT01 (sample SAMN09866701, study PRJNA288562) | Human oral metagenome isolate pre3_saliva, whole genome shotgun sequencing... | isolation source: mouth | host: Homo sapiens | place: USA: California | reverse complement strand
TGAACTGATAGGGCAGGGACTTGCCAATATGCTTGTACCATTGTTTGGCGGAATACCTGCTACGGGTGCTATTGCACGTACAATGACCAATATAAACAATGGCGGCAAATCGCCTCTTGCAGGTGTTGTTCACGCTATCGTGCTCTTGCTCATCTTTTTATTTATGATGCCTTTGGCGCAATATATACCCATGTCGTGTTTGGCGGGAGTATTGGTTGTAGTGGCTTACAATATGAGCGGTTGGAGAACTTTTGCAGCTTTGCTTAAAACACCTAAGTCGGATATTGTTATTTTGCTTGTTACCTTCTTCCTTACGGTGGTATTCGACCTTACGGTTGCAATCCAAGTAGGCTTGCTTATCGCTTGTTTACTGCTGATGCGTCGTGTCGCGGAAATAACAGACGTGCGTCTTATCACCGATAAGATTAATTTGAACGATGATACCGATGTGCTATTGGATAAGAAGTATCTTACCATTCCCGATGGTGTAGAAGTGTATGAAATCTATGGTCCTTATTTCTTTGGACTTGGCAATCGGTTCGAGGAACTTATGTCTACTATGGGTGATAAGTCGAAAGTTCGCATTATTCGTATGCGTAAAGTGCCGTTCATTGACTCTACGGGACTTCATAATCTTGCTGTAATGTGCGAACAATCGCGTAAACAAGGCATACCAATTGTACTGTCGGGTGTCCTCCCGAATGTAGAAAACGTATTGTTGAAAGCCAAATTCGACGAACTTTTAGGTCGTGAGAACATTTGTAGCCATATCAATTTAGCACTGGATCGTGCACAACAAATCGTAAAGACTACGGTAAAATAAGATTAGCTTTGACATTGCGATGCACCGGCAATAGCTTTAGTGGCACGCGATAACTATTTGTTTATTGAAACTATATGGTGCATTATAGGCGTGAGCTTAGGAAAAGTTTAGTATACAAATAGTTCTAACTTTTAAAGGATTTCCTTAACCAAAACTCGCATAATATGTGAGTTCGGCATATATTCTGTTTGCAAATTGCTTTCCGAAGAGCCTGTTCGTGAAGGATTTTACATTGATTTATACCGAACTAGTGCTAATTTTAACTGCCTCATATTTACTCTTTATGCTTAGACTTTGAGGAGTGCTTCTTATGGTCGAGCCACACAATCAACACGATGAGCCCACACCAAGCCACGAAAGCAAGCATCCAGCCCCAATTGATTGACTGTGCCGTCTCTTGGATAAGTGCCACTAACTCAGCAAAAGTGCCGCTCCGCTGTAGGAAAGAAAAGAACATCAGGCCGAATAGTGCCAGAAACCCATTTAAGAAAACAGACGTCATCATCTTTAATTTCCACCTAAAGGGAGCTTTCTTGCCTCCTTCATTGACGTAGCCTTTCCCTATAAGGAAGATAGAATAAAAGGCAGGAACAAGAATCAAGATGATTCCGCCAGGAACGCCCCCAATATTCCAGTTGAGTAAAAGAGTTTTTAGAGGTAAATAATGTTCCGAAGCCACATAAATCAGGAACAATATCACATAGGTAAACATCATTCCCAGTGAATATTTCAGAACTCCACTCTTTATCTTTTCTAAACAAAGCTCCTTAAAAGCCCATAATATGCCCATCCAAACGAACAGCAATAGTCCGCCAAGCAGAAAAGCAATCTCATGATTCATACTTCCTATTTTCGATTAAAAAGATCCGTTTTTACTCAAATAAGTCCCTCTATCTGAAAGAGATTTCGTGTAGAGTTATGAAAACGCTTCTACTCCTATAGCGTTTTCAGTCGCGTTCTTATACCGAATCCACGTATTATAGCATCTTTGATCTTAAATACAAGCAACTCGCCCTCGTACCAAAAGGCCGAGGGCGAGTAAATTTCAATAGGACTAACTGTAGATTAACATTTAGCTACCAATTCTTCAGTGTCCTTAGCGATCAATAATTCTTCATCAGTCGGGATAACGGCTACGATAACTTTGCTGTCAGGCGTAGAGATGATTTCTTCCTCACCAAAGTTTTTCCGATTCTTTTCAAAATCGAGTTTTACGCCGAGATATTCCATGTTCTTGCAAGCTTCTTCGCGCACGTCCCATTGGTGTTCACCGACACCAGCCGTGAAGATAATAGCGTCTACGCCATTCATCGCTGCAGCATAAGCGCCAATGTATTTCTTGATACGATAATCATACATATCAAGCGCCAATTGTGCACGCTCATTCCCAGCCATTGCCGCGTCATCAATGATACGCATATCGCTGGACATCTCAGTGATACCCAAGACGCCGCTCTCTTTGTTGAGAAGATTGACAGCCTCTTCTAACGTCTGATGTTCACGCTCCATAATATAGAGAATAGCGGACGCATCGATATCGCCGGTGCGCGTACCCATCATGAGACCTTCAAGCGGCGTCAAGCCCATAGATGTATCTATGCACTTTCCGTGATCTACGGCAGAGATAGACGCGCCGTTGCCGATATGACAAGTGATGAAGCGATGCTCCTCAGGCTTCAGGTTCAAGAATTCACCTGCACGCTGAGTCACGTAGCGGTGACTTGTGCCGTGAGCACCATAGCGGCGAATGCGCATTTCTGAATAATAGCGGTAAGGAAGCGCATACATATACGCCTTAGGCGGCATAGTTTGGTGGAAAGCCGTATCAAAAACAAAGACTTGCGGGAGATCAGGCAATTGCTCCTTAACAGCCAAGTAGCCTTTCAAGTGTGCTTCGCTGTGAAGTGGCGCCAATTCCATAAAAGGCTTCCATTGTTCGATCATTTCGTCTGAGACGATTTGGCTCTTCGTGAAGATACCACCCGCGACAATGCGGTGGCCGGCTGCGCTAATCTCGTCCAAACTCTTGATGGCGCCGATTTCAGGATCAAGCAGCGTTTTAAACATCAAGCGAATACCTTCAGAATGCGTTGGGCATTCGTGTTCAATGACGCGCTTCGTGCCATCGGGGAGTGTTACTTTAAGAAAAGAACCTTCAATGCCGACCTTTTCTATACCACCGGCAGCAATGACGCTATGATTCTCCATCTCATACAATTTGTATTTGATGGATGAACTACCACAATTGACTACAAGAATTTTCATATTACTTATTTTTCTGCTTTGGCAGCAATAGCTTGATTGGCTGTTATGGCTACCATTTTATAAATGTCTTCTACACTACAGCCGCGCGAAAGATCGTTGACCGGACGCGCGATACCCTGCAAGATGGGGCCAAGTGCTTCAGCCTTACCTAAACGTTGCACGAGTTTGTAGCCAATATTTCCCACTTCCAAGTTGGGCGCGATCAAAACATTCGCTTTGCCGGCAATATTGCTGCCCGGCGCTTTCTTCTCACCTACAGAGGGTACGAGTGCTGCATCAGCTTGCAGTTCGCCATCCACTTGAAGGTTGGGATACATTTTTTCTGCGATGCGTGTAGCCTCAACAACTTTATCCACGACTTCGTGCTTCGCACTGCCTTTTGTGGAGAAACTGAGCATGGCCACGCGTGGCTCTTCTATTCCGGCTACGCTTTTAGCCGTTTGAGCCGTACAATAAGCGATTTGTGCCAACTGCTCGGCATCCGGCATCGGCGTAACAGCTACGTCGCCCATTACAATAATGCCGTCCTGTCCGTATTCTTTGGCTTGGGTCAACAAGAGCATTGCACCGCTCACGACAGAAACGCCCGGCGCACATTTAATAATCTGCAAAGCCGGTCGCAGCGTTTCGCCCGTTGTGCTGAGTGCACCTGAGATCTGTCCGTCGGCGTCATCACTCTTGATAATCAAGCATCCTAAATAAAGCGGATCCTTCACCAAGTCGCGGGCCATCTCGATAGACATACCCTTTTTCTTCCTCAGTTCAAACAGCAGTTGAGCGTATTCCTCCATTTTAGGATTGTTTTCCGGATCTACGATCTCCGCCTTGTCGATATGCTGTAGGTTCAGTTTGGCTGCCAGCGTGTGAATCGCGTCAGGATTACCAATCAAAATGATTTTGGCAAAGCCATCGGCCAAGACTTTGTCGGCAGCGGTCAGAGTGCGCTCTTCTAAAGCTTCCGGAAGTACGATGCGTTGCTTATTAGCACGCGCCCGTTCAATCAGATTTTGTGTGATACTCATATTTAATAGATTTAATTTCTGACGGCGAAGATACAAAGAAAATCTAAGAATATGTTACCTTCGCATCTTCAAAAACAGCATATTCCTGTAAAATTACGCATCAAAAAGAAATAGGCAACTAATGACCGATCAAGAATATATGCAAAAGGCCCTAATCGAAGCCAAGCAAGCTTTCGAAGAGGGCGAAGTGCCTGTTGGCGCAGTTATCGTTTGTCGCGACCGCATTATTGCCCGTGCCCACAACCTTACGGAGCGGCTTACCGACGTTACAGCTCACGCAGAAATGCAGGCGATCACAGCTGCAGCCAACGCATTAGGCGGAAAATACCTGACCGATTGCACACTTTACGTCACGGTCGAACCCTGCGTTATGTGTGCCGGAGCATTGGCTTGGGCGCAGTTGAGTAGGATTGTCTATGGTGCATCTGATCCCAAGCGAGGCTTTTCTGTGTTCGCTCCCAACGCCTTGCATCCGCGCACGGAGGTGACTGAGGGCATTTTAGCTGAAGAATGTGCGAATTTAATGAAGGACTTTTTTCAACGCAAGCGCTAAATGGCACTTCATAATCAACTCGGCGCGCTCGGCGAAGAGGTGGCGGCGCATTATTTGTCCCAACTCGAGTATCGTCTCTTGGAGCGCAATTGGCGCACGGGGCATTTAGAAATCGACATCATTGCAGATTATTACGGCGAGATCGTTTTCGTAGAAGTCAAGACGCGCAGTTATGAAGCCGAATATACGGCTTTGGAAGCCGTTGATCGGACGAAGAAAAAGCACCTCGTGCGTGCAGCCCACGATTATATACATTTGCACCATTTGGATGCCGCTTGTCGCTTCGACATTATAACGGTCGTTGGGCGAGAGGCGCCTTTTCAGGTTACGCACTATATTGATGCTTATTCTCCCCAAAGTATTAAACGCAAACAACAATGCAACTGGAGTTTTTGACGTCTGTCGATTCGACGATGGCTTATTTGCAGCGTCTTCCTGACGCCGTCGCAACCGACGAACTTTATGTTGTGGTGGCGGAGACGCAAACGGCCGGTCGCGGACAGCGCGGGACGCATTGGGAGTCTGAATCGGGCAAGAATCTGACTTTAGGTTTGCGTGTTTACCCTACGTTTTTGAAAGCCGATGAACAATTTCGCTTGTCTGAAGTTACGGCTTTGGCTATCGCGGAGGCTTTAGATCTTTATACGGATGGAATTTCGATCAAATGGCCCAATGATATTTATTGGAATGATCGCAAAATCTGCGGCATGTTGTTAGAACATGATTTGCGCGGGTCTGAGATTGCCTGCACCCGTATTGGACCCGGCATCAACATCAATCAGCAACAGTTTTTTAGCGACGCACCTAATCCCGTCTCTCTCTATCAAATCCTCGATCACGATACGGATTTGACCGCCTTTCTCCACCAATTTTTACAGCGCTTCTCATCAGCTTATGCCGCCCTTCGATCCGGCGCGCGCCAAAGTATTGATTGGCAATATCACCAACGTTTATATCGGCGCGAAGGCCTGTTTCCTTACGCCGATGCACAAGGTACATTCCGTGCCCGTCTGATTGGCGTATTGCCCGATGGCACCTTGCAGTTGGAAGATGAAGCCGGCCGCTTACGAAAGTATGCTTTCAAAGAAGTGCGTTTCGTTTTATGAAGATTCCATACCTATATATATAATGTGTAGTCGGTTGCAAGTGATTCCCGGCGCTTGTTTGTGCGCTTTCGGCAGATTTGCGGCCGTTTTCACCTCCTTAGCACTTGAAAAGGCCTAACTTTGCCATCGTTCTGAAGCCGTTTTTACGATGAATCGTCAAATTCTTCGCATCGCCATACCGAGTATTATTTCCAACATTACCGTTCCTTTGTTGGGAATGGTTGATATGGGCATCTCCGGCCATTTGGGTTCGACCGTCTATATCGGCGCCATCGCCATTGGGAGTATGATTTTCAATATGCTCTATTGGCTCTTCAACTTCTTGCGTATGGGTACGGGCGGCTTCACTTCCCAAGCCTATGGGCGGGGCGATAAAGCGGAGACCCTCCGCGTGTTGGCGCGCTCGTTGCTCGTAGCCGGCGCCGTATCGGCCTTACTGATTGCCGCCCAACTTCCTTTGGTCGATTTCGGACTCTTAATGATGAAAGCCTCCGGCGAAGTTGCCGTGCAGGCGCGTCTATATTTCCACATCCTGATATGGGGAGCGCCCGCCGTCCTTGGCCTTTATAGTTTTACGGGGTGGTTTTTGGGTATGCAAGACGCTAAAGTGCCGATGCTTGTAGCTATTGTACAAAACGTCTGCAACATACTTTTGAGTGCCTCTCTCGTACTTTTTTTGCATTGGAAGGTGGCCGGCGTCGCCGTGGGTACACTTGTGGCCCAGTATGTCGGTTTGCTGCTTTTCGCCGGCTTTTGGTGGCATCGCTATCGCGCAGATTGGCGGCAAGTCGACCTGCATCGACTCTGGCAAGGAGGCGTTCTCGCTCGCTTCTTTTCGGTTAATACAGACATCTTCTTTCGCACGCTGTGCATCGTGGCTGTGCAGGTGGCTTTTACGTCTATCGGTTCGGGGCTCGGCGTTGTCATACTCTCGGCCAACGCTTTACTCTTGCAGTTTAATACGCTGCTTTCCTACGTGATGGATGGGTTCGCCTATGCCGGAGAGGCACTTGGCGGCCGCTATTACGGAATGGGTGATCGCGCCGCTTTTCTTCGCCTCACGCGGGCCTTGATCCGCTGGTGCGCAGGCTTGGCCTTATGCTTCTCGGTGGCTTATATCATTGGTGGCGACGCATTGATCCGCCTCTTGACCAACGATGCGGCTACGATTGAGGCTGCTCGGCGCTATGTGGTCTACGTCTGTCTTATCCCCATCGTAGGCACGGCCGGCTTTCTCTTGGATGGCCTCTTCATTGGTACGACGGCTACGCGCGGGATGCTGCTTTCGGTTTTCTCGGGCGTTGTGTTCTTTTTCTTTTTCCAATCCTTTTTGGTTAAATTATGGGGCAATGATGGCTTGTGGGTAGCTTTTGCCGGCTATTTCTTGGTGCGTGGCCTGGTGCAGGCCTTCTATTTCAAGCGCATCTTGCCGCCGATGCAGCAGGAGACCGGCGGGAGTGGCTAAGTCTTGCGCCTTACTTTTGAAGTCAGGCCAAACATTTTGCTTAACTTTGCCTGCAAACGATTCGGACGTAAGTTGGTAAAAGACTTTCGTAATAGTCGTGGACGATCGACGGATTTCAGTCGATGATGATCATAAAAACAACAATACAACCAAGATATGACAAAATTCAAACGCATTTTGCTCAAACTGAGCGGCGAAAGCTTGATGGGCGAACAAGGTTACGGCATCGACGTACAAAGATTAAACGAATATGCGGCGCAGATTAAGGAGATTCGCGACCTCGGTGTGCAGATCGGCATCGTAATTGGTGGCGGCAATATCTTTCGCGGACTCAGCGGAACGGGCAAAGGTTTTGATCGGGTCAAAGGTGACCAAATGGGAATGTGCGCTACGGTGATCAATAGTTTGGCTTTGAGTAGTGCACTTGGTGCTATCGGCGTTAAAGCGCGCGTTCTGACCGCCATTCGTATGGAGCCGATCGGCGAATTTTATAGTAAATGGAAAGCTTGCGAGGCTTTGGAACGCGGCGAGGTCGTGATTATGTCGGCGGGGACGGGCAATCCGTATTTTACCACTGATACGGGCTCGTCTTTGCGCGGCATAGAAATCGAGGCCGACGTAATGCTGAAGGGGACGCGCGTAGATGGCGTCTATACAGCAGATCCGGAGAAAGACCCAAGTGCGGAAAAATTTGAGAAAATCACGTATGGTGAAGTGCTCAGCAGAGGTTTGCGCGTGATGGATATAACTGCCATCGCGATGTGCAAGGAAAACGACTTCCCCATCTATGTTTTCAATATGGACCAACCAGGCAACTTGCGCAAAGTGATCGACGGAGAGCCGATTGGCACTTACGTGCACGCCTGAACGACGCATTCTGTTTTTCGGAACACTTAGAAAGTTTCCGCCTTCTACAAGCGGGCGCGACCGTTTTTTCGGTCGACCCGCTTTTTGCGTTTAGCAGTGGCAGCTAAAGTGAGACTGCCGATGGCCGCTGACTTGTTTTTTCTTGCTTCCTCCCCCGCTTTTATTGACGATGAGGCGTTAGTGCATGCGCATTGCCTCGTTCTTTTTGTCTGTTGGCGCATTTTTCTGTTTCTTCTGTGCTTCGTTGTGTTGTTTGCTGCCGCCAAACTATCGTTTGCTCCCGCCAAACCATTGTTTGCTCCCACCAAACCATCGTTTGCTGCCACCAAACCATCGTTTGCTGCCACCAAACGAAAGAGGTCCGCTGCGGATAATCGCAAATGGGGCTATAAAACAATGAGATATGCAAAGCCTCTCTGTTTGTTGCCACCTTGTTTCTGCTGCATTTTATGATCGTCCGCTTCGAGAACAAGTTGGAGATCGTCATATGCCTAAGGTGACCAGCGGAGAAAATACTGTATGCCCTCCGGAACCCAAAAATCATATTTGATAAGCAGCTATATGTAATGACAGATTTGTATATTTGCATTATGATTAGCCCTTCGCTCTCTATTACCACGCACAAGCGTATTGAAGAATTGGATTTCTTGAAAAGCATCTTTATTCTGCTTATGGTGGCCTTTCATCTACTGTATTTTGCCGACCACTATCCGCTGCTTAAACAGTGGGTTTATACTTTCCACATGCCGGGCTTTCTTCTCATATCCGGCTATTTGATGCCCGTAAATAAGGGGGGACGACACATCGCACGCACTTTGTGGTGGTTTACTGTACCTTATTTATTTTTAGAGTCGGCCTACATCGTGCTATCGACTGTTGTTCCGGTACATGATCCTATCAAAGATCTCACCATTCTTGTCTTTGTCGAAAAAATCTTTTTCAATCCGGTCGGGCCGTATTGGTATTTGCACACGCTTATCTTATGTGGTGCACTTTATTTCGTTGTTTTTCGGTGGTTGAAGGGACCTACCTTATCGCGCATCTTCGCCTTGGGACTCGCTTATTTCAGTTTGGCTTACGTGGGTTTGGTGGCGTGGGATATGAGCCTCTATTTCACAATCGGTCTCATCGTGCGACAGAGCGGACTCACGTTCCTCCAAGTTTTTCGCCCTTCGTGGTGGGCGCTCCCTGTGCTTGGTTTGTTGGCTTGCCGACCTGACACCTTTCATAAAGGAACCTTGGGCGGTATGCTTACGGTTTATGCTGTGATTGCCACAGCCTTAGCCCTTTATCCTCGCCTGCCTCGGGTTCTGAAACGCCTCTTTTTCTTCTTGGGGCGAAACTCTCTCGTGATCTTTCTTTTTTCTCCGCTTTTCGTTAAGGTGTGTAAGATCTTGCTCCCACGATATCTTGCCTTCGATTCTACCCACCTCCTCTTTTTATTTATAGCCCTCCCACTTTGCGTAATAGGTTCACTTGCTGTATGCAAAGTCCTTGATCTCTTGCATCTCACTCCTTGGTTTCTCGGGCGCCCGTCTGCGCTGGCTTAATGCAGATACTCTCTATAGAGCACAAAGTTAAAGAGGTCAAAAGGCGTTCGAGGCCAACACCATATCAATGCTTAGGAGTGGATATTGCACACTGCCGGCTTTGTGTTACCTCTGAGGCCTCTTTTTCTTCCCAACAGAGGCGCCGTTATTGGTCAATATTTCTCCTTTCTCTGGTCGTTCTCAATCAAAATTACTATTTTTGCGGTATCACAACGGGTGAATAAACAATAATATCCAATGATGTGTAGAAGAATTGTTTTGTGTCTGGTGCTCATAGCCTGCTCCGGCGTTTCGCTGATGGCACAAAGAGTGCTCACGCTCGATAGTTGTCGGGCACTTGCCTTACGAAATAATAAAGATTTAGCCATTAGTCGAACGAATCGCGACGTGGCGCTGAATACGCACAATGCTGCGCGTACTAATTACCTGCCAAAAGTGACGGCACAAGCGGCTTACGTACGTACAGGAAAAGAACTATCGGTGCTGAATAAGGATCAGAAAAATGCATTGTCCAATATGGGGACGCATCTCTCAGAGGCGTTCTCCGGTACTTTTGGACAAATAGCGCAAGGCATTATTGCCCGCCATCCCGACTTGGCCCCGCTCGTGCAGCAGTTGGGCGGCGTAGGCCAAGCCTTTGCCGGCGCGCTAAACCAAACGGGACGAGGCATCGCAGATGCTTTCCGTACCGACTCGCGCAACCTCGTCGTGGGCAATATTCTCCTTACGCAACCGCTGTATATGGGCGGGAAGATTCGCGCCTACGATCGTCTGACGCATTATGTTCAGGATGTGGCGGATCAGCAACTACGCGTGGATGAGCAAAACTTGATTTTAGAAACGGATCGCGCGTATTGGCAGATGGTATCTTTGTCGAACAAGTTGAAATTGGCACGCAGTTATCGAGATATGTTGACCCACTTGGACCAAGATGTGACCAAGATGATCGACGCCGGTGTGGCAACGAAAGCTAACCAATTGCAGGTAAGCGTAAAACTGAACGAGGCCGATATGATGGTGACCAAGGTGGAGGATGGCTTGACATTGTCGCGCATGCTCTTGTGTCAGCTCTGCGGACTCCCACCGGGCGAGAATATAGAAACGGCCGACGAGAACAGAGACGATTTGGCAGTCGGCGGAACCGTGGTCAAGGTCGATGAGCAAACGGCTTACGAGAATCGCCCCGAACTCTGCCAACTGCAAAGTGCGATCAACATTGCACAAGAAAAGGTGAACATCGTCCGCTCCGATTACTTGCCGCACTTGGCTTTGATGGGCGGCTACACGGTAATGAATCCGGCCATGTATAATGGATTTGAAAAGAAATTTAGAGGCGATTGGAGCGTCGGCGTTACGTTGAGCGTGCCCGTATGGAACTGGGGAGAAGGTCGCTATAAGATTAAAGCGGCAAAGGCTGAGGCTCAGATCGCTACTTTACGCGCTGAAGAAGTGCGCGAAAAGATAGGGCTGCAGGTAAACCAAGAAATGTTTCGCGTAAAGGAAACCAACAAGCAATTGCGCTTGGCGGAAAAGAACTTGGAAAAAGCCAATGAGAACTTGCGCGTGGCTACGCTGGGCTACAAAGAAGGCGTGATTAACACGACTGACGTCTTGGCGGCCGAAACGGCTTGGTTGCAGGCGCAGAGTGATAGAATTGACGCGGAGATAGATAGTATGTTGACTGCTTCTGCCTTGCAAAAGGCTTTGGGTATCTTGAGCGCACAATAATAACTTGCGACGGCAGCGTGAAAGGCTGCCACTTATTTACTCGTAAACAAGAAAAAACAAACAGATATGTCAGCTAAAAAGAGGGAAATCAATCTGATTCCGGCTATTTTAATTATTGTCGGAGTGATCATCTTGGTGATCATCGGATCGCTTTACGCTTTCAGAAGTGAACCGGAGACTATTCAGGGCCAAGCAGACGTCACGGAATATCGCGTGTCGAGCAAAGTGCCTGCACGCATAGCCCAACTGCGCGTAAAGGAAGGCGATTACGTGCACAAAGGAGATACACTGGCCATCTTATCAGCTCCCGAGGTACAAGCCAAACTCCAACAGGCCCAAGGCTTGGAGTCGGCCGCTAAAGCGCAAAACCTGAAAGCCGATAATGGCGCCCGCCAAGAGCAGATTCGCGGCGCTTTTGATATGTGGCAAAAGGCGCAAGCGGGCGTAGAAATAGCACAGAAGTCGTATGCCCGCGTAAAGAAGTTGGCAGATGAAGGCGTCGTGACCGCACAGAAGCTCGACGAAGCCACAGCCAACTTAAAAGCGGCCATTGCTACGGCACGCGCCGCAGAATCTCAATACGACATGGCACGCAACGGCGCTCGCAATGAAGATAAAGCAGCTGCCCGCGCCGTAGTGAGCCAGGCACGTGGCGCAGTCAACGAGGTGCGTTCGTATATTAAAGAGACTTATCTCATTGCATCAGAAGATGGCGAAGTAACGGAAATCTTTCCAGAGCAAGGAGAACTTGTCGGGACGGGCGCGCCGATTATGAATGTGGCCCGCATCAATGATATTTGGGTCACGTTTAATGTGCGTGAAGACCATTTGGCAGACTTCGGCCTCCATAAAAAGGTAAAGATGACGATTCCCGGTCTCAAAGATAAAGCGGTTGAGGGAACAGTTTTCTACATCAAGGCTTTAGGCAGCTATGCTACGTGGAAAGCAACGAAGAGTACGGGCCAATTTGATATGAAAACGTTTGAAGTGCGCGTGCGCCCCACGCAAAAGATCGAAGGCCTGCGCCCGGGTATGACGGCACTTTATCAACATCAATAATACATAGGAGAGAGTAGGCGGTAGTTGGCCTCTCTGACCAACATTTATAGACAATAATATATGAGAACGTTGTGGAACGTAGCGCTACGCGAATATAAACGACTGCTTCATCAGCCCATTTATTGGTTTGGGTTGATCTTGGCTCCGCTATTCTGCTGCCTGTTTTTCACGACTTTGATGTGGCAGGGCCTGCCAACAGATCTGCCGATGGGCGTCGTAGATGAAGACAACACGCCGACAACGCGGAAGTTGCTGCGCAACCTTGACGCTTTTCAGCAATCAGAGATTGTCGCTACTTACCCGACCGTGACGGAAGCTCGCCGCGCTATGCAGGAGGGAAAGATTTACGGCTTCTTTTATATTCCAAAGGGCGTGACGAAGCAGGCTACACGTGGCGATCAGCCGACTATATCGTTTTACTCGAATATGAGTTATTTTATGGGCGGTGCCTTTGCTTCGCGAGATATGCGTATGATGTCGGAATTAGCAGCTGCAGCCGCCACGCAAAAAACCTTGCGCGCCAAGGGGGCTACGGAGCAGCAGACGCTGGCTTTTATACAACCGATCGTTATTGATACGCACCCGATAGGTAATCCTTGGTTGAATTATAACATTTACTTGAGCAATCTTATCCTTTACGGCATTCTTGGGATTTTTATCTTTATGCTGACGGTATATAGTATAGGTATGGAAATCAAACAGGGGACGGCAAGGCAATGGTTGTCTCTCTCTAAATGGAATATGCTGACGGCTTTGGGCGGCAAACTCCTGCCGCAGACGCTGGTTTTCTTCTTCACGGCTTGCTGCTTCAATGTGATCTTGTATGGCTTCCTGCATTTCCCCTGCCATAGCGGGTTTATGCAAATGACAATCGTGGCCTTGCTGTTTATCATTGCTTGCCAAGGACTGGCCGTCGGGATGTTTACGCTGCTGCCGACGCTGCGTTTAGGCTTAAGTTTTGCTTCGTTATGGGGCGTCTTGTCATTTAGTATTTGCGGTATGGCCTTTCCGTGCATAGCGATGGATGCATCCTTGCAAGGCTTGGCTTATCTCTTCCCTTTGCGTTACTATTATCTGCTTTATATCAACGGAGCGCTGGATGGCTATGACTTATCTAATGCGTTACCTTTTATTGGCGGACTAATAGCCTTTGCTTGCATTCCGCTGGTTGCAGCGCCGTTCTTAAAGAAGGAAGTGCTGACGATCAAATATCAACCGTAAGGAGGACCGGATTATGAATTTACGCAAGGCATTGAAAAGTTTGTGGCGCTATATTACCTATCCGTTCAGAATGGGGCGGAAAGGTTTTCAGGAAGCTTTGGAGGATTGGAATTATGTCTTTCGCAAAGAATTGAAAACTATATTCCGCGATCCGGGCATCTTGATTTTCCTCATCATTGTCCCTTTGGCCTATCCTTTGGTCTATACTTACATTTATAATAATGAAGTCATCCGTGATGTGCCGGTAGCCGTAGTAGACGATTGCGCTACGCCGCTAAGTCGCACTTACCTTCGTAAAGTTGATGCGACGCCCGATGTGGCGATTGCTTATCGTTGTCCGGATATGCAGACCGCACGCGAATTGATCAAAAGGCGCGAGGTCTATGGCATTATCTATATCCCCAAAGATTTTCAAAAGAATTTGGCGCGTATGCAGCAGACGAAAGTGAGCATCTTCGTGGATATGAGTGGCATTTTATATTACAAAGCGATGTTGTTGGCTAATACCAACGTCTCGCTGGCGATGAATGCCGATATTAAAGTGCAAAGGGCCGGCAATACGACCGATGAGCAAGATAAGGTAACCACTTATCCGATAGCCTACGAACAGGTAGACATCTACAATCCGGAGAGTGGTTATGCTGCGATCCTGATCCCCGCGGTTTTAATCTTAATCTTGCAGCAAACGCTCGTGTTAGGCGTTGGCGTAGCTGCGGGAACGGCGCGCGAGAAAAATAGTTATCACGAATTGGTGCTGATTCATCGTCATCACCACGGACTTTTGCGCATTGTCTTAGGTAAGGGCTTTGCTTACTTGCTTGTTTATTTGTGGAATATCGTCTACGTCTTAGGCATTATACCGCACATCTTTAACTTGCCGCAAATCGGAAACCCCGCCTATATATGGATGATCATTATTCCGTTCATCTTAGCCGTTATCTTTTTCTCAATGACGATTTCCGTATTGATCCGACAGCGCGAGATGGCTTTTATCATTGCCGTCTTTTTCTCCGTCCCGCTGTTGTTTATGAGTGGTATTAGTTGGCCGGCAACAGCTATTCCCACATTTTGGAAATACTTCTCTTACGTCTTTCCCTCTACATTCGGTATTAATGCCTTTGTGAAGATCAATAGTATGGGCGGCGAGATGATCAGCGTAAAGACAGAGTGGTACGCTTTATGGATACAAGCTTTTTGCTACTTTATCCTAACACTGTTTGTCTATCGTTATGAAATCATTTCTTCGCGCCGCAAGCGCATAGCTTTATATGAGCAGAAGAAAGCTGCCTTAGCGCAGCGGCAAAATAAAGATCTTCGCGCATAAATCCATTTATTCCTTAGGTTATGAAACTTTTGGGGCGGTATTTCTTTTGAAATGTAAGAAGATTATCTTATTTTCTTGAGTGGAGCGACCAATAAATGGATAGTAATAGCGACAACTTTAAGTTGTTTTATCTCCAAGCCATGCTCCAGAGAAGATAAGATCAAGCAAAGTTTATACACTGTTGAGGCCACTACCATATCTGCCCTAATGTTGGACTTCTTTTGTAAGTATTTACCAAAAGTCTATATCAAGAGAATCTTGTTATATTAAGAAAGAAAAATAATAAGGAATTTATATCGTGGAAGGTTCTAAATACGGATGTGTTTCCGTAACCGTAAATGGTCCTTTTAACAAGGTTTTATCGAAAAAGCAAATCTGTACCTTTCCAATTTGAGCTAAATAAATCCCAGATTTAGGGAAATAAATATTTGAGCTTTTAAAATGATCTGGCGCAGCCCAAACTCTAATAGCTTTATATGTACAACTAAAATCTGTATGTTCCTTTAAATATTTAAGAACTAAAGCGAAGCTGACTTTTTTATTATTAATAGCTTTAACCTCTTGTGCAAGCTTGACAAATTCATCAAAAGTTTCTAAATCACCTAAAAGATCGTAGAGTAAATCAGAATGAGCATCGTAAGTAGTTTCACAAATGACGTACCCTTTCCCCTTATTCTCATATATGGTTTTTCCCCACCACCTTGCATGTTCTACACGTGTGTCCCAAAAATAATAGCCTTCACCAAGCCAGGGGGTCTTTGCTCCCGTTTTTTTCCCCTTGTCATCACGTAAAGAGCAGAAGTAGGGGCCATTAGCTTCTATTTCCTCATTATTGTTGCGATGCTCAAGCGTCTGGTAGATTTTTGTAGGCTTCATTTATCATTCAGCGACAGAAGTTCCTGTGCGAAGTTCGTCTGTAAGTCCCATCAGATTCACTGTGGGTAATATGATAGGAGAGGAGGAATTTGCTTGAAGTGAAAGAGTACTGACAAAGGCTCTTATATACGGGAAAAGTATGGCAAGACTGTTGGGATAGAAGAAGTCCGGAATTTCATGAAGCCTAACCTCATCATTGAAACAAAAAGTTGCAGTACAGGAAACCTTAATTACTGTCGTGTTTACTTCTTTACAAAAAATAATAGTGTCGAAAAAGAGTTCGTAACGCCTCTCTTTCTCATAAAATTTACCGGAAGGATTAAAGGTTATAGTTAACTCTGCTTTCTGAGGTATATCAAAATTCAAGGTTGCCTTAGTGAACTTATAACCTTCTAACCTAAATGCTACTTCTTCATTAGTCATAATTATGCTGCCTTACCATATTGCGCATTAGAACTTATATCATTAGTTGAAACGGTGAAATCGTAATTATTTTCATTGAAGCAATCATCATGACTGCTATATGCCATTTCTGTACTAATATGGCCTTTTACCATATTAGCATATTCCAATACGTCAGGACCGATCTCATTGAGGTAGTCCCACTCTGCACTCTCTTTTTCAAGAACTTCCACTGGAGTATTCTCGAAATAGTTCTTAAGTTGCTCAAGAAGTTTTCCCACTGTCCTTAGTTCGTTAGTTCGTTTCTGCTGCAAAGATATGATTTTCTCCTTGAATATCCTAATAATCCTATGTATTCCTACTATGTTAAAGACGTTTGCCATGTCTGTCTGTCATAAAGTATATCATAATTTGAATGAGACCTTAACAAGTATCTTGTCTGATCCATCTCTGTATAATAGCTGGTTCTCTTAGGAATAAGCATATAATTTCCCTAATTCGGCTTAAGCAATGCTTTGTATCCTATAGATAACAGGATGTAAAGCATTGCATAAGCTGAATTGAGGCTATAGAAACTACTTCAAAGTATAGTAGAGTACATTGACTAATATTTGATTTATTATCAAATTAAGCTGAGAATAAGCTGCTAATCACAAATCTTTCATCCCTTGACATACATCTTGCGATAGCGTGAGCCTACGTTGCGGAGCTTGCCTTCCGATTCGAGACTGCGGAGGAGGCGATAGGTCATAGATTTGGATAGGTGGAGCGTCGTTTGCAGGTTGTTTGGGAAGATGTAATCCGCGGCGGCAAAGAGGCATGTGAGGGCGGTATCGACTTCCTCCGGCGTCGGCGTGGCGTGGAGGCGACTGCGATAGGTGGCGTTCTCAAATTGTGCCTTGCGTAATGTGCGCATAAAGTCCTTTTCGGGGCGGAAGTTTACGCTTCGCGCTTCGGGGTTGCGCAGGCGGAAACGATGCGTCTTGGCATCTTCGCAGATTTCACCCTTGACGGCGAGCGAGAAGTAGCCGAGGCCGGGCAGATGCACGCGGTTGCCTTCCATCAGCTGGTAGGCAATTTCGGCTTTCAGTGCATCGAGCGAACCTGTGAGGTCGGCTGTGGTTAGCGTCGTAGCCTTTTCGATGTTTTTCCCCATTCGGTCCATTCCGACCGTCATATTTTCGTGTACTACTACACGTAAGTCTTTGTTTTTCGGGAGTTTTCCTCCTGTTTTCAATAGTTTGTAAGTTACAGTCATAAGCTGGTATTTGTTTTTCTGTTCGTATTATTCAGTTCTCTTCTGCGTCCGGCAACTGAGCACGCTGTGCATCTTTTGTGATGCCTGCTCCGCTTCTTAGCTCTCCTTAGGCATCTTTCCGCAAGTCTCTGTGCACTTTGTTGCAACTTCTTACGCACCTTGCCGCAATTTCCTGCGCATCTCGTTGCAACTCCTATGCATCTTATCGCAATTTTCTACTCATCTTTTTGCCGAACAATGCATAGTTTTAGATTTTCTCCGTGGTGAAAAATTGGTGTCACCACGGTGAAAAATGTTTTTCTCCGTGGTGCTAATTTAGTTGCACCGTGGTGAAACTTTTTCTTCAACCTACAAAGGTACGATTTTTACGGAATAATTTTTGAAAGAGTTAGCACTAAATTAGAACACGTTTAGTAAAAGCCATGTGGCAACTTAGGGAAGAATCTAAAAAGCAATAGTAGTGCGCGCAAATAAGTTGTTATAAGAGATGCGAGAAACAAAGAAATGGGGCAGAAGAGGGTATTTGCTTTTAGGTAAGTAGTTCTTCGTGAGAGAAGTAAATGAAAAAGCCAGCTTCAATAATATCTTTTTATGATTTTTCGGCGATGCGTTGCTCCGTATGTACACTCGGCTAAATGTGGCAGAGTGGGCGGCACTGCGACTGAATCCTATATTAAGGGGAAATTATCTCATGAATGTTTCCCGCGTTCTCGTTTGTGCAAGCGTTGTGAAGCAGTCTCTTATTTGAATATATAGTGAAGGCCCTAACATTGGTTTCTGTTTAGGGCCTTTATGTCTAAAAGTAAAAAGGATTCGAGGTGGATTTTTTGTTTTGGCATTTCAAATGCCTTCCCTGCATTTGATGATAAATAGTCGTGAATGGTAAGTTGTCGTAAGCTGTTTATTGCGACTTACTCTCATCAGTGATTTCTTCAAAATCTACGTATTCCCCTTCATCGGGTGTGAAGATTTTTTTTGTTGGAGCTTGCTGTCGAGGCTCTTGTGAGCTTTGCGATCTTCTCTCTTGCGCTTTCGTCGTTTGCTGATAAAAGGTCTTTTTTATCTTTTGAAACTGCCGAATTAGGCGTATGATAGGAGAGAGTATGAAGAATAGCAGTACTGCTATTGACAATAAAAATATGAAGAAGAAACCGTCCATTTATGTGTGCTAATTTGAATGACTAATCGGCGTGTTTACGCCTGTTTCTTTCCGGAAAGGCAAAAGTTGTTCCAAATAGAACACAGGATATAAAGAATGATGATAACAGCGAAGCCGCCCCAACCCAGCAGGATAAGCAAGAGGCCACTAAGCAAGATGAACGAATAGCGCAGGATGTTGTCGCCTTTCCATTTGAAGTCCTTGAACTTTAGTGCGAACATCGGTATTTCGCTAACGAGTAACCAACAACTAATAGCTATTCCAATGAGCAAAACTATCCATTCGTTTGAGCCTAATAAGTGGAGGACACCGGCATAGTAGTTGCCAATGGCCGCCCAAAATAATGCATTGGCAGGTGTTGGCAGGCCTATGAAACCCTGGGTCTGTCTTTCGTCGAGATTAAACTTGGCGAGGCGCAAGGCTGAGAATGCAGCGATGAGAAAGGCTGAGGAAGAGATTATATGATGTAGTATGAGATTTGTAACTGTTTCCGTGTTATCCAAAAGCGAGAATACGATACCGGCCGGCGCAAAGCCAAACGTAATGACGTCGGCCAGCGAATCAAGCTCTTTCCCGACGGGAGATGAAACTTTGAGTAGTCGGGCTACGAATCCATCAAAGAAATCGAAGATCGCTCCCATAATAATGAAGATAAAAGCTTCTTCAAAATGGCCTTTGAGTGAGAAGGCTGTGGCGATGCAACCTGAAATCAGGTTACAGCAAGTTAGTGCGTTGGGAATATGTTTTTTCATTTGGAGAAGCCTCCATTATTCGTTGGGCTGAAGGCGTGCAATAATTGTCTGATTGCCGACTGTCGTTTGTCCGGGTTGGATTAGGATCTCGGCATTGAGCGGCAAGTAGATGTCGACGCGCGAACCAAATTTGATGAAGCCTAAATGCTCATCGATATAGCATTCTTCCTCCGGACGTGCATAGGTTACGATTCTACGCGCTACGGCACCTGCAATTTGTCTTACCAAGATGTCTTGCCCGTCGGGCGTTTCTATGACAATGGTAGAGCGTTCGTTCTCCGTGCTTGACTTTGGTAGCCAAGCTTTATAAAAATTGCCATTGTGGTGTTCTACCTTCTTTATGATGCCATCTACCGGAAACCAGTTGGCGTGTACGTTCCATAAAGACATAAAGATGGAGACCATCATGCGCCGATCGTGGAAATACTCATTCTCCTCTGTTTCTTCAACTACGACGACCCTTCCATCAGCTGAAGCGACTACGGTGTTCTCAGTGGCTTCCGCAAAGCGCCGAATGGGGCATCGGAAGAAATTGATAATAATGCCGTAGACCACAAGGCTGATAGCCAAGACGACATAAAAAGGAAAGAGTGTGAGATCCCTTAATAAGAAAAATAAGGCTGCGTTGAGTAGTGCCAAAGAAAGGCCTGTATAGAGTAACGTATATTTTCCTTCGTTGTGTAGACGAATTCGTTTGATATGCGATAGTTTCCTCATAGGGAGTGGCTGTGTTTGTAAGTAATAAGTGCAAAGGTAGGCTTTTTTGTTAAAAGGACAAAGGATGCCTCCTCAAAGTCAAGCAATCCAAGCTTCCGTAAGAATGCGCTCCAGTTCTTCAGCGGTCAATTTGAGGTGAAAATGTCCGTCTTCTGCCACAGATATATTACCCGTTTCCTCCGAAACAACGATGGCTAAGCAGTCGCTTTGCTGTGTCATACCCAAGGCAGCTCGGTGGCGTAGTCCGAGCGAGCGAGGAATATCGTTGTTGTGCGAGACCGGAAGGATGCAGCCGGCGGCTGTGATACGTTGTTTGCTGATGATCATAGCCCCATCGTGGAGCGGACTATTTTTGAAAAAGATGTTTTCGATCAATCTTTGGTTAATGTCGGCGTCGATAAGTTCGCCCGTGCGTATGATTTCCTTTAAGCCGGTATGACGTTCGATTACGATCAGTGCGCCCTCCTTTTGCTTGCTCATATTCAGGCACGCCAAGACGATAGGCATTACGTTTTCGTGCTGCACTTCCTCCTTTTGACTCTTAAATAATCGCGTCACCCATTTTGAACCGGACGTAGAACCTATGGTTGAAAAGAAATGGCGTATCTCTTCTTGAAACAAAACGACTAAGGCCACCATACCGATGTTGACCAAATTGTCCATAATGCTTCCCAAGAGGTGCATTTCGAGGAAGCGGGAGACAATGATCCAGCCAATAACGAAGAAGAGAACTCCCGTAAAGATATTGGCAGCGCTCGATTGCTTCATTAGTTTCCAAATGTAATAGAGCAATAAAGCTACCAGGAGGATGTCGATAATATCTTTGATTCCGAACGTCAGCATAAGTTCTTTTCTTGTTTTAGACAGCGGTCATTTGTTCATACATGCGCACTACTTCTCGCGCAGCCTTTACGTCGTGCACGCGCAAAATGTGCGCTCCCTTCAACAGACTGACCGCGTGGAGCATAGTCGTGCCGTTCAGACTCTCTTCCGGCGTCGTCTCCAGCAGTTTATAAATCATAGATTTCCGTGAAATGCCCACCAATAGTGGTTGTTTGAAGACGTGCAACTCCTCTAAATGGTTCATCAATTCATAGTTTTGCTCCAGCGTTTTGCCAAATCCGAAGCCCGGATCTATGATAATGTCCTTTACGCCCAAGTCGTGCAAGCGCGCTACCTTTTCAGCCAAATACAAAAATACCTCTTTAAGGAAATCCTCGTAGTGTGGCGCTTGCTGCATCGTTTGTGGCGTGCCCTGCATGTGCATCAATATATAAGGCACTCCGGTCTTTGCTACCGTTCGAAACATATTCCGATCCAGCAGGCCGCCCGAAATATCATTGATGATGTCAATGCCAAACTCTTCAATACACATTCGCGCCACGTCCGCCCTAAAAGTATCCACGCTCACTACCAAATCCGGCGCTTCGCGCTTCACAATCGTCAGGCCACGGCGCAGACGCGCCATTTCTTCTTCGATCGGCACATCATCTGCGCCCGGTCTGCTGCTATAAGCGCCGATGTCGAGCATTGAAGCCCCTTCTTTTGCTATTTGCCGCACCCGCTTGCCGATCTCTTCCTCACTTTGCTGTCTGCTTCCGGCGTAGAAAGAGTCCGGCGTGACGTTAAGTATGCCCATCACCTGCGGGCTGTCGAGGCTGAATAAGCGCCCGTCGGCTAAGCGTATCGTATAAGAATGTAGCTCTTTCATAATTCACGGCAAATATAGTAAGAAAATCACGTAAATTGAGCGTGCCGAGCGCCTTTTGATACTTATGTCGCCTCATCGGCATTCTATTTATAGATGTCTTGCTTAGGCCGAACTGCCCTCGACTTATGGTTTGCAGGGTTATTGTCCCGTTAATCGTTTCTGCTTCCGTGCTTATTGCTCAATTTATTTGCAGATCAAGGCAAAGTATCATTGACAAGTATTACTTTTGCACGTTAATTGGCAGCGATATGAACATAAAAGAACTATACGAACAATACCTTTTGCATCCGCAAATCACGACGGATACGCGTGACTGCCCGCCGGGGTCGATCTTTTTCGCTTTGCGGGGCGAGACTTTCAATGGCAATCGCTTTGCCCACCAAGCTTTAGATAATGGTTGCGCTTTGGCTGTCGTGGACGATCCGTCTGTGGTCGATGATGACCGACTGATTTTAGTCGATGATGTCTTGACGACGCTCCAAGCATTGGCCGCTTTCCACCGCCATCAATTTACCGGTCCGGTTATTCAGATTACAGGTACCAACGGCAAGACGACGACAAAGGAACTCGTATCTACCGTGCTCTCCGAACGTTATAATGTACTCTTTACGCAGGGAAATTTCAACAACCATATCGGTGTGCCTAAAACGCTGTTGCGTTTGAACGCATCCCATCAGATTGCCGTGATCGAAACCGGCGCCAATCATCCGGGAGAGATTAAGTTGCTGAGCGAAATTGTGGACCCCGATTGCGGACTTATCACCAATGTCGGCAAAGCTCACTTGGCCGGCTTCGGATCTTTTGAAGGCGTAATACGGACGAAAGGAGAGCTTTACGACTATCTGCGCACGAAGTCCGACGCTTTTGTTTTTATCAATGCCGACAACCCTTATTTGCAGCCGATCTCGCACGACTTATCTCGCATCACTTATGGTCGGCCCGGTAAAGATTATGATGTGGAAGGCGAAGTGCTGTCTTGCGATCCTTGCCTCAATTTGCGCTTCCGCATCAAAGGGGGAGCTTGGCAGGAGGTCAAGACGCAGCTCATTGGAGCTTATAATATAGATAATATACTTGCGGCCGTGGCTGTCGGCGTGCGCTTTGGCGTGACACCGGAACAAATTAGTCGGGCAATAGCGGCTTATTGTCCGACGAATAATCGCAGCGAACTCCTGCGCACGGCTGCGAATACGCTCATCGTTGACGCTTACAATGCCAACCCCACCAGTATGGCGGCTGCCTTAGACAATTTTCAGCTCATCGAGCACCCGCATAAGATGGCCATACTCGGTGGTATGCGTGAGCTCGGCAACGCTTCAGCCCAAGAGCATCAAACCATTATCGACAAAGTGGCTACGATGGCCCTTGACGACGTATGGCTCGTGGGCGAGGAGTTTCAGCCCTTCGCTGAGCGCTATCGCTACTTTCCCTCCGTCGAAGCTGTGGAGCAACAGCTCCGTGAGCAACCTCTCCGCGATCGGCTAATCCTCATCAAAGGTAGCAATTCGCAACATCTATACCGCTTGCCCGACTACCTTTAAGGCCTTTTTCGCCGACAAAACGGCAGTAAAGTGCGTATAAGATGCGTGAAATTCCCCACTTAGCTTTTCATATTCAGGCGAATTACCTATATTTGCACACACAAATATTGAAATAACAAAAATAGAATACAATAGTAATGATCAAATCACAAGACATCAAGAAAGGAACTTGCATCCGCTTAGACGGCAAGCTCTATTTCTGCATCGACTTCCTTCATGTAAAGCCCGGTAAGGGCAATACGATTATGCGCACGACGCTGAAAGACGTAGTCAACGGCAATGTATTGGAGCGCCGCTTCAATATTGGCGAAGCCTTGGAAGATGTGCGAGTTGAGCGCCGCCCTTATCAGTATTCTTATGCTGATGGTGACGTGTTCCACTTCTTGAACCAAGAGACTTGGGACGATGTGACGATCGAGCGCGATATGATCACGGGCGTCGATTATATGAAAGAAGGCGACGTGCTCGATGTTGTGAGCGATGCGTCTACAGATACGATTCTCTACGCCGAAATGCCGGTGAAGACGAAGTTGAAGATCGTTTACACAGAACCGGGATTGAAAGGAGATACTGCGACAAACGCAACCAAACCGGCTAAGTTAGAGTCGGGCGCAGAAATACGTGTGCCGCTTTTCATCAACGAAGGCGAAACCGTGGAGGTAGATACGCGCGACGGCAGCTATCTAAACCGCGTCAAAGTATAAGCTATACAATTATGCATATGCACAGGGTGTCGACGAGCGCTGCTTGTCGACACCTTTTTTATTGGCCGGCGGCGATTGGCGGCTTATTGCTGAAAAAGAAAAAGGCGATAACTTCTGAAAAGTTATCGCCTTTTTGTAGCGCGACCCAGGATTGAACTGGGGACCTCATGATTATGAATCATGCGCTCTAACCAGCTGAGCTATCGCGCCGGCATAAAAGGAGCTTGTTCCCTTTTTGCGAGTGCAAAAGTAGAAGATAAATTCTATATGACCAAGCCTTTTTTAGGAAAATCTTCCGTTCAGCCTTAAAAATACTATTTTGTCTTTGTTGTCACGTATCTGCGTGCTACCCCGGTAGGCCTACTGAGGCCTTCGCACCTAATGGTTGATGCGGCCGACTGATGCACGCGTGGTTTGCGCGTCGCTTACAGCCCACAACTTTGCGCCTATAGCTGCGGAGGGTAGGGCAGTGAGGCCGCGCATACGCTTATAGTGCAACAAGATCAGCCACTTCCGGCTGCTCGTCTTTCGCCGTAAGAAGTGAGTTGCAGTTTTCGACAAATCCCAACGGCTGAGCGGCGATGCGACTTATACCGGCATCGCTCAGTTACGTACAAATCACGCCTCCAAAGCCTTTTCTTGTCGTAATTCGCTTGTATTCAGTACATAAAAAGTTGATTTTCTGTTCCGACAAGAGCTTGGCGTTGTGGTTTGCTGCCGGCAAACCATCGTTTGGCGGGAGCAAACTATCGTTTGGTGGCAGCAAACCATTGTTTGGTCGGGCCAAACGAAAGGTGATTTTGCCGTGCACCACTGCCATGCGCCATTCGAAAATCGCCGTTTCGTAGTTGTCAATAACCTGCGTTGCACTGCTTGCCCCAACGCCTTATTGGCCTTTTGTTAAGTGCATTGGCCGCGTGTGCCCTCCTTTTCTGCTGAATATTTCTTCTTTCAGTATAATTGTAGTACTTTTGCTTGCAAAATAATGTAGCTGTTGATCGGAGTAAAAAAGTTGGATCGGTTTGTGCTGGGGAACTTCTTGTTGATTTTCTCCGGCTCCTTCTTTATCACTTTGTTTGTCCTGATGATGCAATTCACGTGGCGCTACGTCGATGAGATTGTTGGCAAGGGCATAACGATGGACATTCTGGGTCAATTCTACTGGTATATGGCCATTACGATGGTCCCGATGGCGCTGCCGCTTGCTGTGCTGCTGGCCTCGCTGATCTCCTTTGGGAATATGGGAGAACGGCTCGAACTCTTGGCAATGAAAGCGGCCGGCGTTTCGCTCCTGCGCATTATGCGTCCGCTTGCCGTGCTCGTCATAGGCCTTGCAGCGGTCTCCTTTTATTTTCAGAATCGTGCAGCGCTTGATGCACAAAAAAATCTGACCTCCCTTTTGTGGAGTTTGAGAGAGACTTCGCCGGCGTTGGAAATACCGGAGGGCGTCTTTTATGGGAAAATCAACAGTTTCAGCCTATACGTAGAGCGCAAAGACGTGGCCACCGGCAAGCTCTACAATGTAATGATTTATAAAACCGACCAGGGATTCGACAAGGCGCAGATCGTAGTGGCCGATTCCGGGCGCTTGGAGGTGACAAACGATAAGGAGCATCTCATATTTGATATTTGGAACGGCGAACAGTTTGAGAATCTGCAAGCCGGCGGGGCGCAAGCGGCGCTTAATACAAAGGGCGTTCCCTACGATCGAGAGACGTTTGAATACAAGCGCTTCATCATCGATTTTAACAGCAACTTCGAGAAGCAGGATGCGGAGCAATGGAGTGGTTCGGCCATAACAAAGAACTTGACGCAGCTGTCTGCTTCAATCGACTCGATGAATACGGCACTGGACTCCATAGGACTTGCCAACTATAAACAGGGTAAGCAGACGGCTTACTATTGCCCGCCGCTACGCCCTCAACACGCCGCAGCACTGAAGCAGATGAGCAAAGGTGCAAAGCTTGACTTTGATACGATTATGGCGCGCATGTCGGCTGATAAACGCGTGCAAACGATTCGTGCAGCCGCAGCTTCGGCTGCGGCATACGCCTCTGAGTTGGAATGGAAAAGTCTGACGACGGAAGAAGGTGATAAGAGCGTGCGCTCCCACCGCATCCAGTGGCATCAAAAGTTTACGATGTCTATCGCCTGCATATTCTTCTTCTTTATCGGTGCACCCTTGGGCGCTATTATTCGCAAGGGAGGACTGGGTATGCCGACTATTATCGCCGTAATCCTTTTCATTTTCTATTACATCATCAATACTTCGGGCATGAAAATGGCGCGCGATGGTGCTTGGAATATGATTTTTGGTATGTGGGTCTCGACCGTGGTACTTACGCCTTTGGGTTGCTTCTTGACGTATAAGGCCAACAATGATTCTGTCGTGTTCAATGCGGATGTTTATGCGGCTCTCTTTAAGCGCTTGCTGGGGCTGAGATCGAAGCGTAACATCACGCGCAAAGAAGTAATCATCGAAACGCCCGACTATGCAGCGCTGCTTGATCAAATCGCCGACTTGGAGCAGATCTGCAAGGCCTATGCTGCACACAAACGCCTCTATGCAGCGCCGAGTTATATACGCGCTTTCTTCAAATCGCGTCCTGATCACGCTGCAGAAGATATTCAACAGCGCGTGGAGCAACTTGTGGAAGAGTTGTCTAATTCGGATCGTCGTGAAATCCTCTATCGCTTGAACCAATTGCCCTTGATTTATGCACGGGCTCATACTTCTCCGTTTGAAAATAAGCGCCTCAATGTCCTTTGCGGTGCCTTGCTCCCTGTGGGCTTTATCATGTGGTTGCGAATCTGGCGTTTTAGGCTGCGCCTCCATAAAGATATGAAACAAATCACAGCTGTTTGCTCAGAATTAAGCCCCCTTGTGGCGAAAGCTGCCGGCAAAGAAGCTACATCATACGATTTATTAACTTCAAAACAAAACCCCAGTAATCAATACAATAATCATGATGAATGAAAAATACGAGTTGGCTTCTGTAGAAGAGGCCTTGGAAGAACTGAAAGCCGGCAAATTTGTCGTAGTCGTAGACGATGAAGATCGCGAAAACGAAGGCGATCTCGTTATGGCGGCTCAGTTTGCCACTCCGGAGAGCGTTAATTTTATGCTAAAATATGGTAGGGGCGTATTATGCACACCTATTACGAACCAACGTTGTCACGAACTCGGCCTGGCGCGTCAAGTGGATTCAAATACAAGTATGTTGGGCACGCCGTTTACGGTTACGGTCGACAAACTCGAAGGCTGCACAACGGGTGTTAGCAGCCACGATCGCGCAGCTACTATCCGCGCCTTGGCAGATCCGACCAGCACGCCGGAAACTTTTGGCCGACCGGGTCATATTAACCCTTTATATGCGCAGGATCGCGGCGTCTTGGTGCGTGCCGGACACACGGAGGCATCAGTTGATATGTGCCGACTCGCAGGTCTGTATCCGACCGCCACACTCATTGAAATCTTAAACGAAGATGGGACGATGGCGCGCATGCCCCAATTGCAAGTGTTCGCCAAAGAACACGGCTTGAAGATCATGACGATTAAGGATCTGATAGCTTATCGCTTGAAAATGGAATCTTTGGTGGAAAAGGGTGAAGAAGTGGATATGCCGACTAAATATGGACACTTCCATCTTATTCCTTTTCGCCAAAAGAGTGGCGGATTGGAGCACATCGCGCTGATTAAAGGCGAATGGAAAGACGATGAGCCCGTTCTGGTCCGCGTTCACTCTTCTTGTGCGACGGGAGATATATTTGGTAGCGAGCGTTGCGACTGTGGCGACCAACTCCAAAAAGCGCTTGAGATGGTAGAAAAAGAAGGTCGAGGCGTTGTGCTCTATCTGAATCAAGAAGGGCGTGGTATTGGACTGATGGCAAAGATTGCTGCCTACAAACTGCAAGAAGAAGGCTATGATACGGTAGATGCGAATGTGCATCTAGGCTATGATCCGGATCAGCGTGATTATGGTGTCGGCGCACAAATACTGCGTATGCTTGGCGTGCGAAAGATGCGGCTGATGACGAATAATCCTGTGAAGCGCGTGGGCTTGGAGGCTTACGGATTGGAGATCACGGAAAACGTGCCCATAGAAATTACACCCAATCCTTATAATGAGCGCTACCTTCGTACGAAGAAAGATAGAATGGGTCACACCCTGCATTTTAATAAGTAGTATATAGTAAATTAAAAACGAAAGGCGCGCGCCGCTGGCGCGGCGCTTTATATAAAAAATAAAAGAATATGGAAGATAAAAATGTAGTAAATTATGCTTCAACCGCGTCACGCCCGGCGGCTTTCGCTGCTCTGATGCGTGATGTGTATGCTTGGATGGCCTTGGCTTTAAGCTTGACGGGACTAATGGCAATGTTCGTTGTGCAGCAACCGCAATTGGTACAATTGATCTTTGCCAATCGCTTCGTTTTTTATGGTCTGCTCCTTGCAGAAGTAGGTTTGGTGATATATTTGTCGGCCTGCTTAATGGAGATGTCTTTCGCAAAAGCCGGTATTCTTTTTGCGCTCTATTCCATCTTGAATGGCGCGACCTTATCCTGCGTGTTCTTTGTTTATACAACAGAAAGCATCGCCGTAACCTTTTTTGTCTCGGCCGGTATGTTTGGCGCTTTAGCTTTATTGGGCACATTTATTAAGCGCGATATCTCATCTTTTGGACGCTTTATGTACATGGCGCTCATCGGATTGATTATTGCTAGTGTTGTAAATCTATTTTTTGCAAGTTCTACCTTATATTGGATTACGACGTACGCAGGTGTTTTCATTTTTATTGGCCTTACGGTCTACGATACAAAAAAGATTCGGGAGTTGCTTTCCCTATATGGTGAAGAACGCAATGAAGAATCGATGAAGATGGCTTTAATTGGCAGCTTACAGTTGTATCTGGATTTCATCAATCTGTTCTTATATTTGTTGCGCATCTTTGGTCGACGCCGCTAAGTCCAATCCTTTTTATTGCGTATGCTGTTTTCTTGATGCTTGATCGTTGGTTGCCGCATTGGCAAGCGCTTCGAGGAGCTGAAACAACAGCATACGCAATAGCATTCTTGCCTTGGCTTTGGCTGAGGCTCAAAAAAGCCCATTAAATAAAGGAACAAAAAAACGCGGCGTGTGCAATGCATGGCTAAAAAAGCTCTTCGTTGCTTACTTTCTGCGAGAAGAAAACATTTATATTGGCCTCTGTGGCTTTCAGATAAAGAAAATTACTACTTTTGCAAGTCATTTACTATAATGCCTTGCGTCGATGATAAAGAAGAAGGCGTTGTAGATTTGCAATGATAGAATGGACGGCACAATCTTCAAAATAGATATTGATAAAGTGTTGCACGATAAAGCCGGAAAGAAGGCCGGCTATATCCCCCGCTTTATGGTGAGTTGGCTAAAGAAGACAATTCACCAAGAAGAAATCAATGCTTTTCTCGAAGAAGAGGGCGACCGTCAAGGAGTACCTTGGCTTTGGGATTGTCTGCGCTATTTAGGTGTTGAGTTGAAGGTCGAAGGCCGCGAGAATCTTCCTTCGCCGAGTGATGGAAAGCTATATACATTTGTGAGCAACCATCCGCTGGGTGGTCAAGATGGCGTTGCTTTAGGCGCAGTCCTTGGCGAGCATTACGATGGTCGCATTAAATATTTAGTGAACGACATTTTGATGAATCTGCACGGCTTAGCGCCACTCTGCATTCCCATCAACACGACCGGAAAAAAAGGCCGCGATTTCCCCAAAATGGTAGAAGCAGGCTTTGCGGGCAATGATCACATCATCATGTTCCCGGCCGGACTCTGCAGTCGTCGGCAAAAAGATGGGCAAATTCGAGATCTTGCGTGGAAAAAGACGTTTATTACGAAAAGCGTTAGTTCACAGCGCGACGTTGTTCCCATTTATTTTAGCGGGCGCAACTCAAATTTCTTCTACAGACTTGCAAATATTTGCAAGCGGCTGCACATTAAGTTTAACGTAGCGATGCTTTTTCTCGTAGATGAGATGTATAAGAACCGAAATAAAACATTTACAATCAAGATAGGCGAACCCATCCCCTGGCAGACCTTTGATCGTTCACGCTCCGACCAAGAATGGGCCGCTTATGTGAGAGAAAAGGTCTACCAACTCTGAAACACTTTGTTTACGGAAACAATTTGACTACAGGCTGAAAATAAATAAAGAATGGAAGAAACAATCATCGCCCCCGTAGAGCGAGACCTATTGGCCGCCGAATTGACGCCCGAGCGGAAACTTCGCACCACCAATAAGGGAGGTAACGAAATCTATGTCGTTACCTATCATCAAGCGCCTAACGTGTTGCGTGAAATCGGGCGTTTGCGTGAGATCGCATTTCGTACGGCTGGCGGAGGCACAGGAAAGGCCTGCGATTTAGACGAGTCGGATGTTTGCGAGCATCCCTATTATCAATTAATCGTATGGAATCCTGCCTCTTCCGAGATTTTAGGAGGCTATCGTTTCTTGCCTGGTGCTGAAGCTGCGTTTGATCAGTCCGGACAGCCCATCTTGGCTACAAGCCATCTCTTCCATTTCTCCGACGAATTCTTGCGCGACTATTTCCCCCGCACCGTAGAGTTAGGGCGCTCTTTCGTCACCTTAGAATATCAGAGCAGCAGAGCGATGACAAAAGGCCTCTTTGCCCTCGATAATTTGTGGGACGGCTTAGGTGCACTCACCGTAGTCATACCCGGCTTAAAATACTTCTTCGGAAAAATGACGATGTACCCTTCTTTTGATCGTCAAGCCCGAGATATGATCCTCTTCTTCTTACAAAAGCACTTTGGCGACTGCGATAATTTGGTCACGCCCTTTCAGCCTGTTCGTCTAGTATCAGAGCAGGCAGATCTAGATCAGCTTTTTTGTGAAGACGATCTGAAAAGAGACTATTTAATATTGAATAGGGCTGTGCGGCGCTTAGGTTATAACATTCCGCCCTTAGTTAATGCATACATGGGCTTGAGTCCGACGATGCGCTGCTTTGGTACAGCCGTCAACGATACCTTTGGCAATGTCGAAGAGACGGGTATTCTCATTGCAGAAGATGAAATCTTAGAAGAAAAGCGCAAGCGACATATAGATAGCTTCATCAAGGAGCATCCCGATTGGATTAATAATTTCAGCAATCTCGTTTTGCGAAAATCCACGACTCGCTAATCGCTACCTATGTTCAAGAAAGAATAAACAATAAGTGACACCACTGAACAAAACTATAGTATTAACGATTTAAACAATTACTACGATGAAAAAGTATCGCTGTACAGTTTGCGACTGGGTTTATGACCCAGAGTTAGGTGACCCTGATGCAGGAATAGCTCCGGGCACAGCCTTTGAAGATCTTCCAGATGATTTCGTATGCCCCCTCTGTGGCGTAGGAAAAGAAGATTTTGAACCGATTGAAGACTAAATTCTTTTTAGTCAATACATAATAGAAAGTCGGACGATGCGCAAAAAGCATCGCCCGACTTTTTCTTTCTGCCATCATAGCCCAAATGCAAAAACGAATATATTTCATACAACGATTCCCTTAGTCAACGCCGGCGACGCGCGTTGATAAAAAAACGAACACTATCTCAATTTGCGCAAGCTTCTCTGATGCATCACTCATTCTCAACGATTATCGCCTACTTAAATATTCGCTTTTTCTTGCGGATGTAAACGATCGCAAATTCCGTGTCGCATAGAATAACGCTCCAATCCAATTAGCATAAATACCCGCAATCATACTTTGATAAGACAATCCCGCCCATTATTCACTACCATATAATATGGTATAGCCGGCGCCATTCAATCCTTCACCCAACTCTGCAATATCCATAACTTTTTCCAAACAATAGCAAGCGTAGCCCTTCGAGATCTATTGTTTGCTGCCGGCAAACTATCGTTTGCTCGGAAGAAACTATCGTTTGGTGGCAGCAAACCATAGTTTGGCGCCACCAAACCATATAAAAAATAAGAGTTGATCACTCGAGGCTTGAAGCGACAGGCATATTTTTTTAAGATAATTAGAATCCTATGCACCATCATCGAAAAATAAAGGGAAAACGCCGAACTTGATCGTAAATTCACGGATTTTTTTCCTTAGATGCCCCTTCAATGTTTAATGTTTATAATAAAAAGAAGGGAAGGGGAGCAGCAAAGACCGTTTTTCCAATCCCGGTTTTAGGTTGTCTTTTGGGGGTTCTGCTATCTCTACATGTCAAATCTTGTCATCTGCGGGATTATTTTCGTTTTTGCGTAAAAAAGTTTGTGTCCGTGTTTGGTGGTAATGAGATTTTGTCCTACTTTTGCACTCGCTTTCCAGCGCTGAGGCGTTTGGTTGAGCATCTGAAAAAGCGATCTTTGAAAGAATTCCATAGACTTTTATGAAAAAGAAAAAATGAGATATACAATGTAGAGTTTGATCCTGGCTCAGGATGAACGCTAGCTACAGGCTTAACACATGCAAGTCGTGGGGCAGCGGATGCTTAGCTTGCTAAGTATGCCGGCGACCGGCGCACGGGTGAGTAACGCGTACCGAACCTGCCCATCACACAGGGATAGGCTTGCGAAAGCAAGATTAATACCTGATGGTCTCAGTTGTATGCATGTATGATTGAGTAAAGCCTTCGGGCGGTGATGGATGGCGGTGCGTCCCATTAGGAAGTTGGCGGGGTAACGGCCCACCAATCCTTCGATGGGTAGGGGTTCTGAGAGGAAGGTCCCCCACATTGGAACTGAGATACGGTCCAAACTCCTACGGGAGGCAGCAGTGAGGAATATTGGTCAATGGGCGAGAGCCTGAACCAGCCAAGTAGCGTGCGGGATGAAGGCCCTTGTGGTCGTAAACCGCTTTTATCAGTGAATAAAGTGCACCACGTGTGGTGTCATTGCAGGTAGCTGAAGAAAAAGGACCGGCTAATTCCGTGCCAGCAGCCGCGGTAATACGGAAGGTCCGGGCGTTATCCGGAATTATTGGGTTTAAAGGGAGCGCAGGCGGGAGTGTAAGTCAGCTGTTAAATATCAGGGCCCAACTCTGTTATGCAGTTGAAACTATATTTCTTGAGTACGCACAGGGATGGCGGAATTCAGGGTGTAGCGGTGAAATGCTTAGATATCCTGAAGAACTCCGATCGCGAAGGCAGCCATCCGGAGCGTAACTGACGCTGAGGCTCGAAGGTGCGGGTATCGAACAGGATTAGATACCCTGGTAGTCCGCACGGTAAACGATGAATACTCGCAGTTCGGCCTTTTAGGTCGAGTTGTCCAGCGAAAGCGTTAAGTATTCCACCTGGGGAGTACGCCGGCAACGGTGAAACTCAAAGGAATTGACGGGGGCCCGCACAAGCGGAGGAACATGTGGTTTAATTCGATGATA
>QWCT01000485.1_pt1 | contig 33718 bp, 30 predicted proteins | sample 1972681 | NCBI WGS metagenome assembly QWCT01 (sample SAMN09866701, study PRJNA288562) | Human oral metagenome isolate pre3_saliva, whole genome shotgun sequencing... | isolation source: mouth | host: Homo sapiens | place: USA: California | reverse complement strand
TCCCACCCAAATAAATAGATAGAAAAATAACAGTTTGTCGAATTTTCTTTGTAAATTAGTAATCGCTAAAGAACTGATTTTAAAGACAAGACAACAAAAATATTATGGAAGCAAAAATAGAGAAAATAAGTGAGTTATCCAAACTTTTGAGTGTTAAAACTCGAATGAGCGATGATTTATTTCATCTTTTTGGCAAGTTTGGCATCAGTCACTTATTATCTCGCCTTTCATTATAGATGACACCATGCTTGGGAGAATAGCGTGAGAATGTAGGGTATTAGTCGTGTTTTCAATCATGTAAGAGGCAGATGCGTATTGGGCTACAAACTGCTACTTCGTGCATCCTTTGACAGCAAGACAACCATACCCTTTGTTTTTTTTTATCACTCCAGTCCAATTTGACAACTTATAGCTAAGTGAAAAGTACTCCATCACATTGGTGTTAGTAGTTCGCACTAATGGTGCTTACCAACAGCACAATATGTGCTAAGCAACACTACAAGTATTTTAAAGTTTCTATATGCAAACTTATAACAAGATGAAAAAGAATGAATACTCATATCAAACTTTCGAATAGTTTAGTCATCCTTCTTAAACACAATCATTTGCGCTTCCCTAAAACTTATTGGTATATCCATAATAACCGAATGTACTTTAATGCGCCCAACCTCAGTATTCAGAGAATAAAGTATTTCTCTGAAAATAATTTTGCTGTCACTACTGTCATCCAAGATCATCATATAACTTATTAGTTTACAGTGGCATTACATGAAATGTTAAAAGTGACAGCAACTTAAAATAAAAAATACTCTTGTAAGATGTGTAAAATAATCCTTCTATTCGAGTATAAAACTTCAAAAAACACATTTACATAATCCTACCTTTATGCTTTTACCCAAGCAAATAAAGTCAATTCCAAACGTTAGTCATGTTCTTTTCATCACATTTTATTATAATTTCTCCACTCTCTTTATGTTGTTTTGATTAATATTATTATCTTTGCAGTGATTATTTCGAAATAAATATCTCTGCTTATCCGAGAAAGATGAGTAGACAGTAAATTCTAATCGTATAAATGAAACAATTCAGACTGGTGGACAACATCGTCGGATGGCTTGCATTCTTTATTGCAGCCTTCGTCTACTGTTCCACAATTGAACCGACAGCCAGTTTCTGGGACTGTCCCGAATTCATTACAACAGGCTATAAACTGGAGATTGGACACCCTCCTGGGGCACCATTCTTTATGCTTACAGCCAATCTTTTCTCACATTTTGCAAGCGACCCAACAGAGGTAGCACGTATGGTTAACACCATGAGCGCATTGCTTTCTGCAACGTGTATCATGTTCCTGTTTTGGACTATTACCCACCTCTCACGTCGACTGATTGTGCGTGATGGTGAAGTTCCTTCACTTGCAAAAACTATCGCCATTGAAGGTGCAGGCCTTGTTGGTGCACTGATTTATACTTTCAGTGACACTTTCTGGTTCTCAGCAGTTGAGGGCGAGGTATATGCCTATTCATCAGCGTTTACAGCTGTTGTTTTCTGGCTTATATTGAAATGGGAAGATAATGCAGACAAACCTCATTCTGACCGTTGGTTGGTACTGATTACCTATATGACTGGTCTGTCAATTGGTGTGCACCTACTCAACCTTCTTTGTATTCCAGCCATTGCACTGGTTTACTATTATAAGAAGGTGCCAGATGCAAACTTGAAGGGTTCACTCTTTGCTTTGCTCCTCTCTGTAGTCCTCGTTGCAGCCGTTCTGTATGGTGTTGTTCCAGGTATTATCACAGTAGGTGGATGGTTTGAGTTGTTCTTCACGAATACACTTGGCATGCCATTCAACACGGGTACCATTATTTATATTGCCTTACTCATTGCTTCCTTCATTTGGGGCATCTATGAGACATATCAGGATAAGAACCCACGCCGTCAGAATATAGCATTCTTGGCAGCACTGGGACTGATTGGTATTCCATTCTATGGCTATGGATGGACAGCATTCTTTACTGGACTTGTTGTACTTGCACTCGTTTACGTACTGCTTCAGTGGCAGCGTCCATTTAACAAAGATGGCAAGAAGCAGCGTGTTGCACTTGTTTCTTCACGCATAAAGAATACAGCTTTGCTTTGTATGCTGATGTTGTTTATCGGCTACTCTTCATATGCTGTAATCGTTATACGCTCAACAGCCAATCCACCAATGGATCAGAATTCACCAGAGGATATCTTTACTTTGGGTAGTTATCTGAGTCGTGACCAGTATGGTGACCGTCCATTACTCTACGGACAGGCATATTCAAGTCAGCCTGCAGTTGCAGAAGACGGTATGCACTATAAGTTTGACGAGGGTGCTCCGGTCTATGAGCGTAAGGAGAAAGCGTCTAAAGACGAGAAAGACTCTTACTTCATTGTCCGTCATAAAGCAACACAGGTTTTTGAACAGAATATGTTATTCCCACGTATGTACAACCCTGGTTCTGCTGGTCTATACGAACAGTGGATGGGTGGTATTACTGGACATGATGTTGATGGCGTAAAGATACCTACACAATGGGAAAACTTAAAGTTCTTCCTTTCTTACCAGTGTAACTTCATGTACTGGCGTTACTTCATGTGGAACTTTGCAGGACGACAGAACGATATTCAAGGTAATGGTGAACCAGAACATGGTAACTGGATTACAGGTATATCATTCATTGACAATTCGCTTTATGGTGACCAAAACTTGTTACCAGATGAGTTGAAAGCAAACAAGGGACACAACGTCTTCTATTGTCTACCATTATTGCTCGGATTAATCGGTCTTTTCTGGCAGGCATGGCGTGGAAAACGTGGTATACAACAGTTCTGGGTCGTATTCTTCTTGTTCTTTATGACTGGTCTTGCCATTGTTATCTACCTGAATCAGACACCAAGTCAGCCACGTGAACGTGACTATGCTTATGCTGCTTCATTCTATGCATACGCTATCTGGTGTGGATTAGGAGTATTGGCACTATACGACTGGGCACGTAAACTCAAGGTTGCACCAGTATTATCAGCCTCTGTCATCTCACTTGTTTGTCTGCTTGTTCCTATCCAGATGGCATCACAGACATGGGATGACCACGATCGTTCAGGTCGATATACTTGCCGTGACTTTGGTCAGAACTATCTTAATTCATTACAACAGAAGGGTAATCCTATTATCTTTACGAATGGTGACAACGATACCTTCCCACTTTGGTATAACCAAGAGGTTGAGGGAGTACGTACAGATACACGTGTTTGTAACCTTTCTTATCTGCAGACAGACTGGTACATCGATCAAATGCGCCGTCCAGCATACAACTCACCAAGTGTACCTATCTCATGGCCACGCCTTGATTATGTAAGTGGAACAAATGAATATGTACAGATTCAACCAGAATTCAAGGAACAAATACGAGAGTTCTATAAGCAGGATCCTGTTTCAGCAAAGGCACAATTTGGTGACGACCCATTTGAATTAAAGAATATTCTCAAGTATTGGGTACGCTCTAAGAATGCTGACAGCCATGTTATCCCTACTGATACCATCTATATGACTATCGATAAGGAGGCTGTTCGTCGCAGTGGTATGATGCGTCCAGGTGATTCTATTCCAGATCGAATGGTTATCTCATTGGCAGGAAAACAAGCTTTATACAAGAATGACTTGATGATGCTTGAGATGATTGCTAACTGTAACTGGACACGTCCTCTCTATGTAGCTGTAACCGTTGGAGCTGAGAACTTTATGAACTTAGGTGAAAACTTCATTCAAGAAGGTCTCGTAAATCGTATTACTCCATTCTCTACAATGGACAATGCTAATTCTACTGGCATCAATATGCGTAACTTCGATACAGAAAAGACTTATGATGTCATGATGAATCGCTTCAAATGGGGTGGTCTTAGCAAGCCAGGACTTTACATCGATGAAACTGTAGCTCGTATGTGCTATACACATCGTCGTGAGATGGCTGACCTTGCACTTCACCTCATTGCAAAGGGTGAGAAGGCTAAAGCGTTGAAAGTATTACAGAAGGCTGAGAAGGAAATACCAAGCTATAACGTGCCAATCAGCTACATGAGTGGTTCATCAGATATGGCACGTGCATACGCATTACTTGGTCAGAAAGTAAAGGCACGCCAGATGTATGATGATTTGTGGAAGATTTCACTTCAGTATGTAAACTACTATTTGAGTCTTAATCCTCGTCTCTTCAATATGTCTCAGAGTTCATGTAAGATGAATTTCCAGATTATGATGAATCTTGTTAACGAGAATGAGCAAGCTGATCGTGAATGGGCAAACAAACATGCAGCCCAGCTTGACAATCTTTTTGTAAGATTCAAAAATAGAGGTGGTGCATTGATGTAGGATTACTATAATCCTATTAAAGAGATTCAAAACTAAAAGCCAGAATCTGGTTGTCCTTAAAGACAGCCAAACTCTGGCTTTTTGCTTTACACTATCCGCTCTTAGCCCTACACAAACAGAATCTTAGTTGAATAGACGATAATAATATTAAAGTACAAATTCTTTCTCAGTCATTGAGAAAAGAGTTTAGGGATGTATTGAATAATATGCTAATAGAACAACCTGCACGCTGGCTACGTATCTTTTATCCACACGCTCTATGGCGTATGGACAAGAACGATCACTCCGTTTATCTCACATTTGATGATGGACCAATACCCGAAGCAACACCATTTATCCTCGACATACTTGACCAATTCAATGCAAAGGCAATGTTCTTCATGGTTGCTGACAATGTAAGAAAACATCCAGAAATCTATGAGGAAGTAATACGTCGTGGACATAAAGTGGGAAATCATACTTATCATCATCTTGGTTCTTTCAAACACTGGACACTAACCTATGCTGTAGATGTTACTAAGGCAGATGCGCTTCTCAACACTCCTTATTTCCGTCCACCACACGGATGGTTACGCCATACAGTATATTGGTGGGTAAAACAAAATTATCGTGTTGTTATGTGGGACCTTGTAACACGTGATTATTCTAAATGGTTATCAGCTGCAGATGTTGTAAACAATGTAAAGCGATATGCTCGTAATGGTTCTATCATCACATTTCATGACTCTCTCAAAAGTATTGACAAGCTTCGTACAGCACTCCCAGAATCATTGCAATGGCTTAAAAACCAAGGTTATGAGTTTAAAGTCTTCCCTGATGACCCTGCCGAAACATTTTAATCACCCATACCTCTATGGTATAAAAAATAAAAATATTGTGGTAGTAGTTTATGTCTCTCCTTTAACTATCATCTAATTACCCCCTTTCTATAAGGAAATTTAATCTCATTATATGTCATCAATAGATGCTTTAAGCCCTAACATAAATAAGGAAGATTCAATTGTCGTCCAATCATCAACAATAAAATCTTTAGCACACTCCATGGGATTCTTTGCTTGTGGTATAGCAAAGGCAGCACCTGTTGATGAAGCTGTAGCACAGAAATATCGTAAATGGCTGGAGAATGGTGAAGAGGCTTCAATGGCATATATGACAAATTACTTAGAGAAACGACTTGACCCACGACTTCTCGTTCCTGGTGTACGGAGTATCGTTTCACTTGCTCTCAACTATGCTCCAGCTCAACAGCTACCTAAAGGCGAGTATCAAATAGCAGCATATGCACTTGGTTTAGATTATCATGACCTAATGAAGCAAAAGATGAGGGAATTAGCGATAAAGATAACAGAACGGTGGCAACTCCCCAAACAAGAAGAAGGCGAAGAAGCCTCAGTACGCTACTTCTGTGATACTGCTCCTGTCCTTGAACGTTATTGGGCACAGAAGGCAGGACTTGGATGGGTAGGACGCAATCATCAGCTCATCATTCCTCATGCAGGTTCTATGTTCTTTTTGGGTGAGATTTTCTTACCTTTTGATGTTGATGTATACGATGAAGCGATGTCAAACCGATGTGGAAGTTGCCATCGTTGTATTGATGCCTGCCCTACTCGTGCAATCATCCCTGATGAAGATTTCCATGCCGAACGATGTCTTTCATATCAACTGATTGAAAATCGTGGAGAACTAACTGACGAAGCAAAAAGCCACATGGGTGATACGATATATGGCTGTGATCGATGCCAAACTGCATGCCCTTGGAATCGCTTTGCAACACCTAATACAGAACCAGCTCTCCAACCTAAGCCTGAGCTTCTCAACATGAGCAAAGAGAAGTGGCACAATCTAACAATTGAAGATTATCAACGGTTATTTAAAGGATCTGCTGTTAAGCGAGTTAAATACGAGGGTCTGAAAAGAAATATTACGGTAAAGGAAAAAAAAGTAATTCTTTAGATATATGTAGTAACAAAGGCCCTCTAACAAGAGATATTACTATACTTCCTACAAGAATTAGTTTATTTTTAATTTGCTGTCACTTTTAACACTTCATGTATCTATACTGTAAGCCAAGGCATTAGATGACAACATTGAATGATAGAAGTGACAGTAAAATTAGTTTTAAGAAAAAACACCTTGTTATCAGTACTCAGTAGTAAAGTGCATCATCTATCTCAGTACTTTTAAAATTCTTTAGAAGAAGGAGTCAAACACAATTAAGAATCTTATCAATACCCCATTCAAAAAATGAGATGGACCAAATAAGTTACCATTATATCTACCTACAACGCACCATAAACAACTTTAATAGTAACATTTGTTCCCACTTTCTAACTTGGCATCAACTTTGTAGCATTTAATATAGAGAAATAAAACAAAATATTATAAATCAAATAAAGGAGATACAAACATGGCTAAAGTAGAAAAAGGAATTGTTTTCACTTCAAACAGTGTGATTGATTATGCAGAAGGTGGCGTAGTAAGTAAAGAATTGGTACACAGCAATGCTGGTAGTGTTACTTTGTTCAGTTTCGATGCTGGTCAAGGACTTTCAGAGCATACCGCGCCATTCGACGCTTTCATTCAGGTTGTTGATGGAAAAATGGAATTGACCGTTGAAAACATAAAGCACGTGATTAGTGCTGGCGAAAGTTTCATCATTCCAAGTGGTGCACCTCACTCTGTGAATGCACCTGAGCGATTCAAGATGATTATAACAATGATTAGAGGGTAGGGTTGATAGTTTACCAGTTGACGAGTTAACGAGTTGACGAGTAAACAAGTTGCGATAGAATATAGTTAATTAGTTGACGAGTTAACAAGTAAACGAGTAAACAAGTTGCTTGATAGAATATAGTTAATTAGTTGACGAGTTAACAAGTAAACAAGTTACTTAATAATAATATTTATAAGCACTAATTAGTTGGTTAATAAAACGAGTTGGCAAGTTGAAATGATTAAAAGGGATTGAATCCTTCTTATCAAACAACTTGTCAACTCGTTTACTTGTTCACTCGTTTACTTATCAAATTATCAACTATCTTCTACTTCACAATAGCTTGATAATCCTTTTCAAATGAACGAGGATGGCGACCTATTAAAACAGTATTCAATAAACAGTTAGCAACCAATTCTTCATTTGTAAGGTCAACCTTAGGTTCTTTCTTAACTTCCTTACCAAGAAGAACTTCCCACGGACCATTAAAGTCATGGTCATCTGCTCCATAAAACATCTCGTTAGTATCTGGATCTTCCATTAACTGATAACGAATCTGCTTCTTTGATGCAACAGGATTAAGCGTTAACAATAAATTGTATGCATTACCAAACTGCACACGCAAATGGCGACCTTTAGGAAACATAAGTCCTATCTGTGGATAAATTTCATCAAACTCGTAAGCTTGGAATAACTCTTTTAGCTTCATAGATAATGTTGTAATATATTATCAATTAGTACTTTCGACACACCATTGCAATGATGCAGACGAACCATTATAAATGCAAAGTTACATTATTTTTTTGATACACTTGCAAGTTAGAACATTAATTCGTATATTTGCAGCGTATCACTAACCAGGGGTTCATTTATAGAAAATGATTCCCCATAAACATTCAATACACATGAGAAGAGACCAAGAAATTTTTGACCTTATTGAGATGGAACACAAACGCCAGCTCAAAGGTATGGAGCTGATTGCATCAGAGAATTTCGTCAGTGACGAAGTTATGCAAGCCATGGGATCTTACCTAACAAACAAGTATGCTGAAGGTTACCCAGGCAAACGCTATTATGGTGGTTGTCAAGTGGTTGACCAAGTTGAAACACTTGCCATTGAGCGCGTAAAGCAACTCTTTGGTGCAGAATATGCCAATGTGCAGCCTCACTCTGGTGCGCAGGCTAACCAGGCTGTGTTGCTTGCCGTGCTGAAACCAGGCGACACATTTATGGGACTTGATCTTGACCAAGGCGGTCATCTCTCTCATGGTAGTGAGGTGAATACATCTGGTATCCTCTATAACCATGTTGGCTATACATTGAACCGTGAGACTGGTCGTGTTGACTATGACGAGATGGAACGTCTCGCACGTGAGCACAAGCCAAAGCTTATCATCGGTGGTGGTTCTGCTTACAGCCGTGAGTGGGACTATAAGCGCATGCGCAAGATTGCTGATGAGGTAGGTGCATTGTTGATGGTTGACATGGCTCATCCTGCTGGTCTTATTGCTGCAGGTTTGCTCGATAACCCTGTAAAATATGCTCATATTGTTACCACAACAACTCATAAGACACTCCGTGGTCCTCGTGGCGGTATTATCCTTATGGGTAAGGACTTCGATAATCCATGGGGCTTAACAACCAAGAAGGGTGATTTGAAACCAATGTCTATGCTCTTCAATTCTGCTGTATTCCCAGGTAACCAGGGTGGTCCATTGGAACATGTTATTGCGGCTAAGGCTGTTGGCTTTGGTGAGAACCTCCTACCAAGCTGGAAGGAATATGCAACACAGGTGAAGAAGAATGCTTCTGTTCTTGCTCAAGCACTTGTTGAGAAAGGCTTCAGCATTGTTAGCGGTGGCACAGACAACCATTCTATGCTGCTCGACCTACGTCAGAAGTATCCAGACCTTACTGGTAAGGTTGCTGAGAATGCACTTGTTGCTGCTGACATCACAGCCAATAAGAATAAGGTACCATACGATGAGCGTTCTGCATTCCAGACCAGCGGTTTACGCCTTGGAACAGCTGCTATGACAACACGTGGCTGTAAAGAAGATATGATGTTACTCTGTGCTGACCTTATTGATGAGGTATTGTCAGACCCAGAGAACGAGCAGGTTATCAAGCGTGTACGTGAGAAAGTGAATGAGACGATGAAAGATTATCCTCTCTTCGCTTACTAAACACAAGATTTATAAAAGATATTATACAATAGAGGTGTACCAATCATTTGGTACACCTCTATTCGTAAAAATACCATATAACGAAATTAGCGTTTTCCAATACCCCACATTATCCATTAGCAATTTACAATATTCAATAAAACGAGTATAATATTCCCTAAATTCCCATCTTCAATCATTGTAGTATTGCTCAACACACATCGTGTTGATGCTCAGCACACATTGTGCTGTTGATAAACACCAATGGTGCTAAGCGCTAAACACAATTCACGATATAAGCAACTTCCTACATACTAAACGGCTTATGTATTCTCAGAACAATACTAAAGTAATACATAAGCCGTTTTTATGAGTTCATTAATACAATCCAATTCAATGGAATGTAAACTAAACTAACATTCCCCTACTCTCCCGTATAGAACTTAATAAGTTTTGTAAGGCCCAAATTGCAAGCAGGACAGAATTCAGGGTGCATATTTGTACGCATACGGCAGTCTGGATATGCGCGATAAACACCATGCTGAGAATAGCCTGCAGGTTCATAAACACCCACCTTCCACTTATCATAACGTGCATTAGGTTTATCAAGATCAGCTGGCTGAGGAGTTGGAACTGGTGTCTTCTTGTTAATAAGATTCTCCCATTTTCCATGGAAGTCAACTAAAGTTGTAAGGTTTGGTTCCCAAGGCTCTACATCAGTTGGATACATATTAATCTGCTCCTTTTCGTATGCATATTCATCACCCAGACCTGCAAAGGAATGTCCAAACTCATGTACAACAACTGGCTTGAAATAAGGATTACGCACCATTGAAAGGTTATAAGAGTTCAAAATACCACCGCCACCATACTTCTCTGTATTTACAAGTACGATGATATGCTCATAAGGTGTACCAGCCAACCAGTCATGTAAATCCTTTAGATGCAATGTTGTCAGATAACGGTCACTGTAGAATGTATCAAAATGTGAGTGAAGTGCCGTGTTTTTCCAAATACCCTTTGATGGTTCAGACGTACCACTCTCCATAGATGGTGACTTAACAGCTACAACATTAAAGCGTTGACGCAGTGATTTAAATGGCTCATGTGCAAAAAGGGCTTCGTTGGCAGTGCGACAATCTTCTATAAAGTTTGCCATCTCCGCCTCCGTATATCCCTCTGCAACATAAGCAATGTGAATACAACGTGTCGTGTCTGCAGCCTTCTGCAATGTTTCGTAAGGTGTTACAGAACGTTCACCGATGTGACGAATGAGAATATCCTTTGGATTAACAGTATGACTCATAGATACTGTTACCTCACGACGGTTGTTCCTTAGTTCAACTGTTATATCTACAGAATCCTTTGGGAAAGGAACGAGAAAGACATTTTCAAATGCTTTACCAGAAGGTTTCTTTGCCTCATCATACGTCAACCATTCCTGAAAAAGTGTTGAGAATGAATTTCGATAAATAACCTTTTGTGTACGATGGTCACGAACAATAACTTGACCATTTCCTTCGACAGGCACCTCAGCCAATCGTTCATGCTTACCATACCAACGTGGTATGCGTGACAACTCGTCTACAGCAATGGCCTGATGCTTAGCATTACCTGAAAAAATGTAATCAAGACGAAGCGTTGCATCCTCAAAGTAATGATTAAAATCCTGTGCTGCAGCAGTTAGTGTGACAGCCAAGAACAAGAGCGTGATAATTTTTTTCATAAGGTTATAATGAATTAGGTTTCTACATTATGATCTATTACATCAATCATGAACAGGCATTTGTATAGCTTTACGCCTATTCTCAATTAGATAAATATCATACCATATATTATCGAATACAAAGTTATCAATAATAATGAAAAAGTCAAAACGAAATATCATAAATCATAACTGAAAAACACATAAATTATAAAACAATAAAGAACCGTATCAGCCAGAATAAAGTCTGCATTTAACCCAAATCGTTCATTAGCCACAAAATGTATAGTTCTTATTACTATGGTATGTTACCTAATAAGCGATTTGGCTTTAAAAACTAATAATATAATTTACTATCCTTATAACCTAAATATATATCGCTTAACTACAAAACTAATAACAAAAACATAAATCAAAAATTTGGCTGTTTGTTTTTTTTAATGTAACTTTGCAACGCAATACCGCCGATATGGCTCAGTTGGTAGAGCAACGCATTCGTAATGCGTAGGTCCCCGGTTCGAGTCCGGGTATCGGCTCCATTTGCGGAATTAGCACATCGGTAGTGCACGGGCTTCCCAAGCCTGGGAGGCGGGTTCGATTCCCGTATTCCGCTCACCGGTTATTAGATATAAAAATAAGGACAACTTTCTTAAGTTGTCCTTATTTATTATTATAAGATTCAGAAGCAGCTAAACCGTGATTTTTGGTTAAAACATGGTGCTTCCATTAGACACTACTACTAATCCCAACCTTTAATTTCTACAATATTATAATCAACATATTTCTTATCAACGACGATAATGAAAAATGGTTGTGTAAAGTAGGTTTGTGCCTTTCCTTGTTCTAACTTGTATTGCAATTCAAGACGTTTCTTCTTTAAAGTCAATGAAAGAGGTGCCAAGTCTGTCTTCCGATTTGTTTGCGGGAGAATGTAAGCAACTGCAAAGTTCTTATTAAAATCAATCTTGGTTGGTTCACCGCCCTTACCCATAAAAGCTGCCTCACCAAACTCTTTTACAAGAGTCTCCTGTGAGGTAATCTTCTTTATTATCGGTTTGGTCTCATTACCAATATGAAAATAATTACGAGCTTCTGTATAACTTACAATATTAGATTTCTCTACCCCCATTTTAGAAGTGCCACATGAAGATAACAACAACATTGTAGCTGCAAAAGCAAGCAAAAGTTTCTTCATCATAATATAATTACTATCAAATATTTTTACAAACACTATACTTCTCTAAGTGAATATGAAAGAGTCACTTAAGTAGTTTTTACATCAATTGTGACTGACATTTTACCAATAATATCTGTCAGCAAAGACAAAAGTAATTAAATTATGTCATATTATCACTTTTAAGCAATTAAAATTAGTTAATTTAACACATGGCACATCTTTTGCTTATATAAGATTGTGCAAAGAATGATTCAATGCACGAATTTATTAACAAAATAGAATTAAATATGGCACATGGACATGATGTACTCCATATGATGGAGGGTAATAGTTATGAAACAAAAGAAGATTTAGTAAAGGCAATTATAGAGCACTTCGGTGAAGAGGAGCGTTTTCATACTTGTTCTGTAGACGGAATGAACGCTGAGGAATTAGTAGATTTCTTGACAGAACGTGGTAAGTTTATGCCTGCTAAAGGGGGATTCACTGTTGATACAACTAAGATTTGTAATCACTAAGACAGTGAAAAATTGAGGTAAAAAACATAATAAACTTTAGAGTTGAATCTAAAAACATTTGATTATGATTAAAATATATGGAATGAATACTTGTCCAGATTGTATTGCAGTTGACAAGCACGTAGAAGGTGACAACCGTTACGAGGTAATAGAAATTGGTTCACATATTAAGTATTTGAAGGAATTCCTTCATCTTCGTGATAACAACGCTGTATTTGACGAGGCAAAGAAGCACGGCTATGCTGGCGTACCTTGTTTTGTACTTGAAGATGGTACAGTAACACTATCACCAGAAGAAGCTGGCATCAACCTTAACGATGCCCCTGCAGCAGCTTCTTGCCGACTTGATGGTTCTGGCTGCTAACAAAATAGATAGAATAAAATTAAAGCCCTCGACAATTCGTGGAAATAACTTCATGAATTATGAGGGCTTTCTCTATTCATATATATTACTGACATATATCAGAATTACTAATGAACTTGCAAAATAAAAAAGCACCCCATATAGGAGTGCTTTCTATAATAATTCAAGTTACTTCAAACTTTACTTTGCATAAGCAACAGAACGAATCTCACGAATAACCGTAATTTTAACCTGTCCAGGATAGGTCATTTCATTCTGTATCTTCTCTGCAATCTCAGAACTGAGCTTCTCGCTTTCTGCATCATCCATCTTATCAGCACCAACGATTACACGGAGTTCGCGACCAGCCTGAATAGCATAAGTCTTTGTTACACCTGGATAACTCATTGCTATCGCTTCAAGATCATTCAGACGCTTGATATAAGCTTCCACAATCTCACGACGAGCACCTGGACGAGCACCAGAGATGGCATCACATACCTGAACGATTGGTGCAAGAAGTGTAGTCATCTCTACCTCATCGTGGTGAGCTGCAATGGCATTGCAAATATCTGGTTTCTCTTTATACTTCTCAGCAATCTTACCTCCATAAAGAGCATGTGGTAAATCAGTCTCTTCGTCTGGTACCTTACCGATATCATGCAATAAGCCTGCACGCTTTGCCTTCTTTGGATTCAAACCTAACTCACTTGCCATAACAGCACAAAGATTTGCTGTTTCACGGGCATGCTGCAAAAGGTTCTGACCATATGAAGAACGATATTTCATCTTACCAACAATACGAATCAACTCTGGATGAAGACCATGAATTCCAAGGTCAATAGCTGTACGCTTACCTGTTTCAATGATCTCATTATCAAGTTGTTTCTTAACCTTAGCAACAACTTCTTCGATACGTGCTGGGTGAATTCGTCCATCAGCAACAAGCTGATGAAGTGCCAAACGACAAATCTCACGACGAACAGGGTCAAAAGCTGAAATAACAATAGCTTCTGGAGTATCATCAACAACAATCTCAACACCTGTTGCAGCCTCCAAAGCGCGGATATTACGACCTTCACGACCAATAATACGTCCCTTCACCTCATCACTATCAATATGGAAAACACTTACTGAATTCTCAATAGCTGTTTCGGTTGCTACACGCTGGATGGTCTGGATAACTATTCTCTTAGCCTGCTGATTAGCATTAAGCTTTGCTTCATCAACAATCTCATTAATATATGAGGCAGCGTCAAGCTTTGCTTGATCCTTCAAACTTTCAATCAAACGCTTCTTAGCTTCTTCAGAACTAAGACCAGAGAGTTCCTCGAGTTTCATTCGCTCCTGCTCCTGCATCTTCTCAAGATCCTGCTGCTTAATCTGCAGCAGCTTCTTCTCATTATCAACACGCTGCTGCTGCTGATCAACATCCTGCTTACGACGATTAATCTCTTCTTGACGTTGATTCAATGCAACCTCACGCTGCTTCAAGCGATTCTCACCCTGTTGAATCTTCAATGTGCGCTGTTGAACCTCTTTCTCGAGTTCACTTTTCTTATTAAGAAACTTCTCCTTAACTTCAAGAAGTTTCTTTTCTTTAATTACCTCTGCAGCTTTCTCTGCTTTATCCATTGTATCTTTGTATTTTCCAGTTAAGATATAACGGAAAATAGCAAATCCACCAGCACATCCTGCTGAAAGGCATACCACAGCTATTATAACTGTTACTATTGGACTCATTGATTCTTTTTATGATTTAAATTAAATATTCTCACTATTACTTCAGTGCATCTTCAATTTCTGAAGTGAGTTTACTGAGAATATCATTGAATGGAGCAGTATCATTGCGTACACCTTCTTTCTTATATCGCAATGCAATATCCAACATAGCCATATATATAATGTCCTTATCCCCCTTCTTACCCTTAAAAAGAGTTGAATAAGTATTAATTGTGTCGGTAATAAGCTTGGCTGCCGAACGATAATACTCCTCATCCTCTCGTGGAACGTTTACGGAGAGTTCTGCATCATAGACATGCAATCTTATATGTAACTTATCGTCTGCCATTATATTCTGTTTTATTTCTCACTTAGAAGTGTAATACACTTATTTACATCTCGGATAAGTTTGGCAACACGCTTTTGTGCAGTTTCCATATCACCATCCGTAACTTCAAGCATTTTAGCCATCTTCAACGAGTTATAATCAGCTTCTGCTTGAGATAACTCACCCTGCAGTTGCTTTATCTCCTGTTCACGTTGGTCGACAAGTGCATATAACTCGTCATTTTCCTTCTTCAGTGCTTCATACTGAAGAATCATCTGACGAACACGCGTCGCAAACGTATTCAGAATCTTCTCATTTGCATTCATAGCTAATCTATTCGTTTTGGCTACAAAATTACATTAAAGTTTCTATTTAAGCAAATATATGCTTAATTATTTTGACTCTACCTCTTCTGCAGGTTTAGGTTCCTTCTTAGCAAGTGAAACTACTTGATAAACGAAGTCTGTAGTCCATTTACGACTAAATCCAAGACGCTGATTATATTGGCGAACTGACATAACAGCCTTAATAACACCTGGATCAGAGAAACTATTCTTATCGTATATATCATTTACAGTCTTCTCCGTCATCGTATAGATAGCTTTCTTGAAAAAGCCAGGAACCCGCAACTTAAACTTCATCAAATTACCCACAAGCATCATCAAATCTTGTGTGAAACCTTGGAACTGATAAAGATAAGGCTGGATATCCTGCATCTTCTTACAATTCTTTTTAATGCTTGCATCTATTTCATCAAAGAAGTTATCATCAACATTATAAATATTTTTCATAGTCTTTCGCACACTTGCTTTTTCGCCAGGTCCCAACTTATTATTCAACGTAGGGACACGAAAAGTCTGCTTGTAGGTACGTAAATCTGGAAGCATTGCTAAATTATTGATACCCAAACGAGTTGCAAGCACTGCTTGAAAATAAACTCGAACAAGTGTCATATAGTCCTCCATACCACCAGTCTTTGACTGTGTAGCATCATTCTTCCCAAAGAGTTTTGATAAGAATCCCATATCTTTTGTTTAAAGTTTTAAAGTTATTAAGATGAACTTTTATTTTTTACTCGATTGCAAAGTTAATAAAAAAACATGAAATTCACCTATTAAGTAAATGATTTCTCATTTTCACAGCTTTTAATTAAATTAAATTTATTACCTTTGCAATCAAGATAGCAATATTGCAAATGAAAGCGTTTAACGACAAATACTTAACGAAAGGATTGGTTATCCTCAATGACTTGTTCATATTGAGTACAGCCCTATTACCACCCATATTTGCACTTAAAGCACATATGGTAGGATACGACTATAGGTATTTAGCATTAAAGCATATAAAGATAAACAATAACTACTAATTTAAAACAGATATCAAACCATACTATTATGAAAGGAATAGTTCTCGCTGGCGGTTCAGGCACACGCCTCTACCCTATCACAAAAGGAATAAGCAAGCAGCTTATACCAATTTACGATAAACCAATGATTTACTATCCAGTATCAGTTTTGATGCTGGCTGGAATTAAAGAGATTCTAATCATCTCTACCCCATTTGACTTACCAGGCTTTAAACGTCTTTTAGGAGATGGAAGTAGCTTTGGAGTACGCTTTGAATACGCAGAACAACCTTCACCAGATGGCCTTGCACAAGCATTTATCATAGGCGAGAAGTTTATTGGCAATGATTCTGTTTGCTTGGTCTTGGGAGATAATATTTTCTATGGAGCAGGTTTCAGTTCGTTATTACAAAATAGCGTACAAATGGCTGAAAAAGAGAACAAAGCTACAGTATTTGGCTATTATGTAAATGATCCTGAGAGATATGGTGTTGCTGAATTTGATAAGACTGGAAAATGTCTTAGCATAGAAGAAAAGCCCGAACATCCAAAGAGTAACTACGCTGTTGTAGGACTTTACTTCTACCCTAATAGTGTTGTTGAGATTGCGAAGAATATTAAACCATCTCCACGAGGAGAGTTAGAGATTACAACTGTCAATCAGTGTTATCTTAAAGAAGATAATTTAATGGTACAGACTCTACAACGTGGTTTTGCATGGCTTGACACTGGTACACATGACAGTTTGTCGGAGGCAAGTACTTTCATTGAATGTATCGAGAAACGACAAGGACTTAAGGTTGCATGCTTGGAAGAAATAGCATACAAAAAAGGCTGGATAACCACAGAAAAGCTTCGAGAAGAAGCACAACCAATGATTAAGAACAACTATGGTAAATATCTCCTTCAGCTTGCTGAGGAGAAGAGTAACCCAAAATAAACTCCTTACTGAATAATAAGAAAAGTAATAAATATGGAAGAAACAACTAAATTAGAGCAAGGGAAGGAACTTGAAGTTAATGAAGGTAACTCCTCCTTTGATTTTGCCACCTTGTATCGAACCATCGTACTCAACTGGTACTGGTTCGTACTGTCATTAATTATTTTCGGTAGCTTAGGAGCAATCTATCTTAGATATGCCACACCAATGTATCAGGCTACTGCAAAGTTGCTGATTAAGGACGAAAGTAATAGCAATAGACGTGGTTCCTCTTTACAGAACATGTCAAATCTTGGTATTATCTCAAACTCAACTGGTATTGATAACGAGATGGAGATTCTGACATCACACTCTATTGCTGAAGATGCTATTAGAGACTTGAAGTTATATGTTAACTACTCAACAAAGGGAAGAGTAAAAGACATTATTCTTTATCGCAATCAACCTCTTAACGTTGATGTAGACCAGGCTCATCTTGAGAGATTGAATGCTCCCATTAACTTGAGCATAACAAGAGACAGTTTAACATATACTGTTACTGGAACTTACTATGTACCAACTAACGACAACTCAAATGAAGGTCCATACTCTATTAATAGAAAGTTCACCAGCCTTCCTGCAACAATAGCTACTCGCGCTGGTATTATTACTATTAGTTCTAATTATGGACATTCATTAAAGAATGCAGATGTACTTAATGTAAGCATTCTCTCACCAAGAATGGCATCTAATAAATATGTCAGCGAACTTCAAGTTGCACAGACAGCAAAGTCAACCTCTATTGCGCAGCTGCAGCTTACAGACGAAGTTCCACAGCGTTCTCTTGATTACTTGAAGCAGTTAGCAATTGTATATAACCGTCAAGCAAATGAGGATAAGAATACCATTGCACTTCGTACAGACAAGTTCATCAATGACCGTTTGGGTAAGATTAATGCCGAACTGGGCAAGACCGAAGGTCAGTTGCAGAACTATAAACAGCAAAATGGTATTGTAGAGTTGAAGATGAATGCAGGTAACTCTGTAGCAAATCAGAATAACTCAGAATTAAAGCTTGCAGAGGTTGAGACACAGATTGAATTATTCAATACAATTGCAAGAGAGGTCGAGAGTTCATCTCGTAATCTTTCTCAAGTAATTCCTTCTAATGTAGGTTTGGATGACCAAAGTTCTACATCTCTGATTAACAAATATAACGAGTTAGTACTTGAGCGTAATCGTTTACTCCGTAGTGCTTCTGAAAGTTCTCCTGTTGTAGAGCCACTTACAGCACAAATTCGTGAGCTAAATGGTAACATTCGTCGTGCGATTGGTGCTGCACGTCAGAACCTACAGATTCAGCGTGATGCAGTTTTGTCACAAGTTAATAAGTTTAATGAACAGGTTGCTGAGACTCCACAGCAGGAACGAATGCTGACACAGATTGACCGTCAGCAGGAAGTAAAGTCTGGTTTGTACCTGATGTTACTCCAAAAGCGTGAGGAAAACAACATTTCTTTGGCAGCAACAGCCGATAAAGGTAAACTTATCGATGACCCACAGTTGTTAGGTAAGATTAGTCCAAAGTCAACATCAATTATGCTTGTTGCTTTACTAATTGGCTTAGTACTTCCAGTATTGGTAATCCTTATCTTACAATTCTTCCGTTATAAGATTGAGGGCCATGACGATGTTGCTCGCCTTACCAAGTTACCAATCATTGCAGACGTTGCTATTGCAAGTAATAAGGCGAAGGGTAAAGCAGATATCGTTGTACATGAAAACCAGAATAACCAGATGGAAGAAATCTTCCGTTCAATGCGTACCAACCTTCAGTTTATGCTTAAGGAAGGACAGAAGGTTGTACTCTTCACTTCATCTACTTCTGGTGAGGGTAAGACCTTTAACGCAGCAAACCTTTCTGTTAGTTTCGGTCTCTTAGGCAAGAAAGTTATCTTGGTTGGTCTTGATATTCGTCGTCCACGTTTGGCAGAGTTATTCGGTATCAACGATCACAAGCATGGTATTACAAACCTTCTTGTAAAGGATAATCCAACGATAGAAGATATATATGAGCAGATTTTGCCTTCAGGAGTTAATAAGAATCTTGATCTCCTCATGGCAGGTCCAATTCCTCCAAACCCAGCAGAGCTTATTGCACGTAATTCATTAGATATTATAATTAATCTCTTGAAGGAGAAATATGATTATATCATGATTGATACCGCACCAGTCGGTCTTGTTACAGATACTCTTCAGATTGCGCGCGTTGCAAATGCTTCTATCTATATGTGTCGTGCAGACTATACTCCAAAGTCAAGCTTCAACTTGATTAATGCACTTGCAAACGAGAAGAAGTTCCCTAACATGGCTATTGTTCTCAATGGTATTGACATGTCTAAGAGAAAATATAGCTATTACTATGGCTATGGCGGTTATGGCAAGTATGGTAGATATGGTAGAGCAAGCTACGGTACAAGCTATGGACAGTATGGAAACTATGGCAATTATGGTAACTATGCTAACAGCCACTATGGCAATAAGCACGATGACTCTATAAAGCGATAAACTAACAGACAATGATTATTGCAGTTGACTTCGATGGAACCATCGTAGAACATAAATATCCTAAAATCGGTAGCGAGATCCCTTTCGCTACCGATACGCTTAAAATGCTGATTAAAGATGGTCACCAACTTATCTTATGGAGTGTCAGAGAAGGCGAACTACTCCAAGAGGCTGTTGATTGGTGCCATGAACGTGGGGTAGATTTTTGGGCTGTAAACAAGGATTATCCTGAAGAAGAAAAAGAGAAGAACAATCATTTTTCAAGAAAGTTAAAGGTAGAAATGTTTATCGATGACCGTAATCTTGGTGGCTTACCAGACTGGGGAACTATCTATCAAATGATTACCAATAACGAAACATGGGAAAGCCGTAACTTTGCGCATCGTTCGTTTGAAGATCATAAACCACCTAAGAAAAAGCACTGGTGGAATTTCTAACAAATAAAATAGGATACTCTACAAGGGTATCCTATTTTATTTGTACTATAACTTACCAACAACACTACGTGTGCGAAGCATCAGTACAACATGTGCGGAGCATTAACACAATATGTGCTAACTTACAACACATACATGAAGAACAAATTATGGGGGACGTTATAGCAAAAGAATATATTGGAAAACATTAACCCAAATGCGGTCATTAGAGCCTAAACATATTTTGTTTTATTATCGAGCAAATTATTTGGCTTTATAACGCAGGCGTAGCGGGCTACGTCAAGTTAAAAAGACCGACGGACAAGATGCCGATAAGAAAATAAAAGATGTTAGGAAACAATACCATAGTAAGAAGAACTATACATATTGTGGTCTAATAACCGATTTGGGGTAAACCAAGCCTATAAGTAAGAACTTTCCAAACAATAATAAGTTTCAATAAAAAAGATGTATCAAATATATTCATAGAATTACAATATATTTGATACATCCCTTATCGGAATATGTTCAGGTTTTAATAAACCTATTTTGATTAAAGTTTACCAGCTTCACCCAAATAACTATCCTTAAAACCAAGAAAGTAAAGTACACCATCTAAACCGATAGTAGTAATATTTTGTTCAGCATTAGCTTGTACACGTGGTTTAGCATGAAAGGCAATACCCAAGCCAGCTTCGGAAAGCATAGGAAGATCGTTAGCACCATCACCAACAGCAATAGTCTGAGCGAGATTGACCTTCTCTACTTGTGCTAATAACTTTAATAACTCAGCCTTACGTTTACCATCAACAATATCACCAATGTAGCGCCCTGTAAGTTTATTATTTTCATCTATCTCAAGTTCATTAGCATAGACATAATCAATACCATACTTGCGCTGTAGATACTCTCCAAAATAAGTAAAGCCACCACTTAATATGGCTATCTTATATCCACACTGCTTCAAAACAGTCATTAAGCGATCAACGCCCTCTGTTATAGGCATTGTTTCGGCAATATCCTTCATGACATCAGCATCGAGCCCCTTCAACAAAGCAACTCGTTCTGTAAAGCTTTTCTTAAAATCGATTTCACCACGCATTGCACGTTCAGTAATAGCAGCAACCTGCTCTCCTACCCCAGCACGTTTTGCTAATTCGTCAATACATTCTGTCTGAATAAGTGTAGAGTCCATATCAAAACATATTAGACGACGCATACGCCTGTACATATTGTCTTTCTGCAAAGAAAAATCAATTCCTTGCTCGTGACTCATCTGCATGAGGTCAGCCTGCATCTGTCTATAGTCTTTAGGAGTACCACGCAATGAAAACTCTATACATGCTCTGACATTTTGATTACTTTTGCGAATACTCTGACGTCCTGTCAAGCGAAGAATAGAATCTATATTTACACCTTGTTCTGTAATCACCCGAGTAGCCTCCTCGATATTACGAGCTGATAAAGACCTACCAATAATCGTGAGAATATAACGATTTTTCCCTTGTCTATTAACCCAATCTTCGTATTCATCATCTGTTACAGGAGCAAAACCGATATTTACACCAAGTTCCGTAGCCTTGAATAACAGTTCTTTCATTACCTGCCCGGCACCCTGATCATCAATACGAATAAGAATACCAAGTGATAAAGTAGAATGGATATCAGCTTGACCAATATCTAAAATATGGGCATTATAACAAGCAAGAATAGACATCACCGCAGTTGTTAACCCTGGTCTATCTTGTCCTGTTATACGTATAAGTATTAGTTCCTCCCTTTTTACGTTTACTTCGTTCATAATATGTTTTTTACAGATACAAAAGTAATCATTTCTGACGAAGTAAACAAATAGCAATTATCATTTATACATACTCTGCCGTTTACTATAAGTAAGATTCACTAAAATAAGTATGTAACCAGAATAATTGATCCATTTAGATAATACAAAACGTTTAAACAAAATAAAAAACGCACTTAAACTCATAGAGCAAGTGCGTTCCTAAAATCAATTATAAAATATATAATCTAAACTCATACAACATTAGTTGTACCAAATTTCACCACCAAGCGTTTCATTCGCATCGGTATGTTCCTGACTGTTCTGATTCTCGAAATCATGAGTTTCGAAAAAATCTCGTGTTTTGTTTTCTTTCATGTTTATACCTCCTATTAATTAGACTAAATGGTAAATATATTACGTTATCCGCTAAATGACTGTTACAAATATAGGTAAAATGAAAATAAAAAACAAGTAAAACACTGAATAAATTAATTATTTAAACATTTTTTACTGCATAATGAATTTTTTATATCATTATATGCATTTATGATATCAAAACGATTATCTGGATTAAGATCTGCCAGTAAGGACAAAACAAAATAAGACTTAATACCAAGTATAAGTCAAAATGTACTTTGAAGAACACTCACACTGAAACTTAAGCGTGATATTACGCTTCATATTAGTTACTAAGCTTGACTGCGGGTCTACTTTTATATCTTTTAAAGCTAAATGTTCAGAAGAAAAGAGTTTATACATAGTTTCCTTGGCACACCAAGCAATAAGCTTATCTGTCGTACCAGAAAAGATCTCATCATCTCTTAGGAAACGTGATGATATACGGTTTACTCTATCAGAAACGTATTCTATATCAACACCTACTTCATAGTCACGAGAAAGAATAACAGCAACATAACCAAGAGTATGAGATATACTTATATGATAGCCCTCTATCATTGGTTTACCATCCTCATTATGTTCTACTAAAGGCTCATAGCCTAACATTTCCGTTAAGACATAATGTACCCCATCGTTCTCAGCCTGTCTTCCTTTCTCTATCTCCAACAGACCAATGACGACCTTACCCTCAACATCATTCGTTATCCTTACCACAAACAGTAACTTTAACTTTACTAATACGACGCTCTTCAATAGCTAAGACTTCAAACTTATAGTTCTTATAGTCCAGCATCTCATGTACTGCAGGGAAATCTCCCTTGATTTCTAATAGTAAACCTGCTACAGAATCAGCATCGCCTTCTATCTCATCAAACTCATCATCTGGGAGATTAAGAATCTTAGAGAAGTCCTTCAAGAGAGTTTTACCCTCAAATATGTAGATATTAGAACCTAACTTTGTATAGTTACGCTCTTCTTCATCAAACTCGTCATTAATCTCTCCGACAATTTCTTCAAGAATATCCTCTAAAGTAACAATACCACTCGTACCGCCAAACTCATCAACGACAATAGCTATATGAACTTTATTCTCTTGGAAGTCACGTAAGAGATCGTCTATCTTCTTCGTCTCTGGAACAAAATAAGGTGGTCGAATCAAACTCTGCCATCTAAAGTTAGTTGGCTTAGATAGGTGAGGCAGGAGATCCTTAATATAAAGTACACCTCGTATGTTATCTTGATTATCTTGATAAACAGGAATACGAGAATAGTTATTATCAACGATACATTTCAAGACATCTTCATATGAACAGCGGATATCCAAATCTATAATATCCTGACGAGAAGTCATTACCTCTTTTGCAGTCTCATCTCCAAAGCGAATAATACCTTGCAGCATACCCTGCTCATCCTTAATATCATTCTTATCAGTCAATTCTAAAGCCTGTTCAAGATCATCAACAGACAACTGACGATTCTCCTTTTGAACTACCTTTTCAGCAAAAGCACCACTTTTCAACAATATAGTTTCGATAGGCCAAAACAACTTACGAAAGAAAACAATGCCTTTGACACCACTTCTACAGAATGCCAATGGATTTCTTCTACTATAAACCTTTGGAATAATCTCACCAAAGAGTAAAAGCAAAAAAGTCAACAGAATGGTTACACAAAGAAACTGCAACCACTCTTCCTTAAAGGTAAACAAACTGGAAAAGATATAATTACACAGCATAATAATCGCAACATTGACAAGATTATTCGTAATAAGAATTGTTGCCAACGTACGCTCACTATCGTCTCTAAACTGCTGAATAAGCTTATCAGAAGTATTCTTATCTGGGTCAAGTGACTCTATATCAGTTGGAGATAAACTAAAAAAAGCAATCTCCGACGCACTTGCAAAAGCCGAAAGACTTAGTAGAAAAACAGCCAATAGAATTGCAAGAATCACACTAATATCTATTGGATTAACACTTATATAAGAAGAAAAAACTACTAAAAAACTATCCATTAAAAAGGTAAATTAGAATTATCTGTAGTATCAGAAGCATTATCATCTACTTTCTCTCCAGACACACTTTCATATTTACGGGATGCGGAAAGCCATTCAAGGTTGTCACCATAAATCTCTGTAACATAACGACGCATACCTTTCTTATCATCATAAGTACGATAACGCACACGCCCCTCAATATAAAGTTTATCGCCTTTATGAATATACTTCTCAGCATACTTAGCCAATGCCTTAAAGAGAACTATGTTATGCCAATCAGTGTGATCAGGTACAACCGTACCATTTGGAAGTGTATATCCACGCTCCGTTGTTGCCAAAGTAAAAGAGGCAACACATTGGTCTGCCTCATAATATTTTATCTCTGGCTCTCGACCGACATTACCAATTAACATTACTTTATTCATAAGAAAGCAATAGCAAAAAGGCATGTGAAATTACTTCCACATACCTAAATATCTAAACTTAAAATTCTTACCTTTAGCAGAAGGGAACTGACTTCTATTGTCAACCCTATCTTTTAGATACTCAACGATACGATTATAGCAATCCCATCCTGAAACAGCCTTACACTGTGCTACAAAATGAGTATCACGATATTCATGTTTACCAGAAGTAGGAATGAGGACGACACGCTTAAAATCAAGTTCACCTTCATACCACCCCTCACGTTCCTCATTGAGATGCATAATAGCTGGATTATCCTTACGCACGATTCCATCAACAACCGGACGAAGGGCTTTTTTCTGCTTAAAATCCATCATTGTAGCTGCCTCAGTCTTAATGACTATAAAATAAACCCGAGGACGAACCTTATAACGTTTTGGATAAAAGACATCGTTGGAAGCATAATTTCTAATATCATCTTCCAATTCTGGAGTGAGTTGAATGTCAGGAATAGAACTTAAAAAATCCAAAGCTTCCTCAACATTGTGTACTAATACTTCATTATCGAAATATCGCAAATATAAATTCATAAAGAAATGCTATGTATGTTTCTCTAAAAAAAAGAGCGGCAAACGAGGCTCGAACTCGCGACCCCGACCTTGGCAAGGTCGTGCTCTACCAACTGAGCTATTGCCGCATTTACTAAGTAAGTAACGACTTACTTCAAAACTCTATGTGAAGAGGAGGAGACTCGAACTCCCACGAAACAATTTTCACTACCCCCTCAAAGTAGCGCGTCTACCAATTCCGCCACCTCTCCAGCATATACGAGACATTCTGATTTAGAAAGTGCCCAGAACAGGACTCGAACCTGCACGTCGTGAAACACACGCACCTGAAACGTGCGCGTCTACCAATTCCGCCACCTGGGCATTTACTTAGAAGAAAACTTCTATATAATTCAGAATATCAAAGAGCGGCAAACGAGGCTCGAACTCGCGACCCCGACCTTGGCAAGGTCGTGCTCTACCAACTGAGCTATTGCCGCATTTAACGTCTCTCTTTCTCTAAAGAGTTAGACAAAAAGTCGGGGTGACAGGATTCGAACCTGCGACCGCCTGGTCCCAAACCAGATGCGCTACCGAGCTGCGCTACACCCCGTTGCATATTCATTAATGATTGACTCATTTCCGAATTGCGAGTGCAAAGGTACTACATATTTCCGACACCTCCAAACTTTTATATGTTTTTTTTCAATAAAAAATAATACTTTTCTTACGAATCCCGTTTGCATATAATTTCAAAAAGACGCAAAGTTATTGATAAACAAGCAAGTAAGAAGAAAAGGAAATTGTAATAACTAAACTCAAAAATTTATTTTATTTTTAATCAAATCAACGTTATCATAAGTCAATGTACTTTTCAAGTAAGACGACAATAGATGTAAAAAAGCAAACTTTCTAATCCTTGTAAGTCCAAAATCACAAAAATTCTCTATACCTTCACTGCATAATAGCAGTCCGACTACAACTTTTATACTCATTACCATTAAATTCTTTTCATAAATATTCTCATCATGAAGAATCATTTTATACAATAAACAAAATAAAAGCCGAATAATCCCAAGAAACAGTTATTAAATAAATATCTTTTGTTATATGCCCTATTTGGCTTATTAGGCTCATTAGGCCAATTAGGCTTATTGGGCTTATAAGCCTAATAAAACCATAATCTTAATTATCCCCCCCCTACACTCAAGTACCAACAAGACATCAACACCCAACACCCATCACCCAACACTATATATATAAGGTATAAACAAAAAACGATGGGCTTACTCTATAAGAATAACCCCATCGTTTTAATATTACAAATCCTTTTAAATAAGGAAATAGATAATACTTATTTAATGATGCCTTGCGCCTTGAAAATCTTAGTCAAAGCCTGAACACCACGTTCAACCTGCTCCTCTGTATGAGTAGCCATCAAAGCAAAACGTACCAAGGTATCTTGTGGAGCACATGCTGGAGGAATTACTGGATTGATAAACACACCAGCCTCATACGCCAACTTTGTAACCACAAAGGTCTTTTCAATATCACGAACATAAAGAGGAATAATCGGGCTCTCTGTTTCACCTATCTCAAAACCCTCTTCTTTAAATCGCTTCAAAGCATAATTAGTCACCTTCCATAACTGCTCCAAACGTTCTGGCTCCTGCTCTATAATATGGAGAGCTTCCAAAGCAGCAGCTGTTGCTGCAGGTGCATTACTTGCAGAAAAGATATATGTACGGCAGGTATGACGGAGATAATTAATAGTATCCTTATCACCAGCAATAAAACCACCAATTGAAGCCAAACTCTTTGAGAAAGTTCCCATAATGAGGTCTACCTCATCTGTCAAGCCAAAATGATCACAAACACCTCTACCCTGGCGACCAAAGACACCTAAACCATGTGCCTCATCAACCATGATTGAGCAGTTATACTTGTGCTTCAATTCAACAATTGCTGGCAGATTAGCTAAATCACCCTCCATCGAGAAGACGCCATCAACAACAATCAGCTTAACCGCTTCATGAGGAAGTCTCTGAAGAACACGCTCCAAATCTTCCATATCATTGTGCTTGTAACGAAGTTGAGTAGCAAAACTCAAACGACGTCCATCAACAATACTTGCGTGATCACGGTCATCACAGATAACATAATCACCACGTCCTACTACAACAGAGAGGACACCAGCATTTACAGAAAAACCTGTTGAAAAAACAAGCGCCTCATCCTTGCCTTCAAAAGCAGCAAGCTCTTTCTCCAACTGAACATGAAGATCGAGTGTACCATTTAAGAAACGACTACCGGCACAACCTGAGCCATACTTCTCAAGGGCACGCTGAGCAGCATTAATCACACGTGGATCGTTTGGAAGGCCTGTATAGGCGTTAGAACCAAACATAAGAATCTCGTTGCCATCAATATCTGTAACTTCTGTTCCTTGCTTACTTGTAATCTCGCGGAAGTATGGATAAACACCTGCATCCATAAACTTCTGCGGCTCGCGGTAGCTTTTGTACTTGTCTTGTAACTGTCCCATTATTTTTTAATGTGGTGTAGTCATTGACTACTTAAATATTATTTTAGGCTGCAAAGATACTAATTTAGAATGACAAAAAAGTCTTTTTGATTAGAAAAGTGATTTTTAAACATTTTTACTCTCATAATATCCACGATATAACTGATAAATATGTATCTTTGTACAAATAAACCATGCGCTGATTATTTGGCACAATGAATAAGAAAAAAGTAGTTTTTATCCTAAACCCTATATCGGGTACAATTAGTAAGGCGGGTATTCCAGACCTTATTGAAGAACGACTCGATAAAGACAAGTTTGACTATCGCATTGCAGAAACGCAACATGCGGGTCACGCGACCGACCTTGCCCGAGAAGCCGTAGAAGAAGGTGTAGACCTCGTTGTGGCTGTGGGTGGAGATGGAACGGTCAACGAAGTTGGAAGGTCACTTATCAATACTAAGTCTGCTTTAGGCATACTTCCTTGCGGTTCAGGAAATGGGCTTGCAAGGCATCTAAACCTACCGATGAACCTAAAGAAATGTATTGACATTATAAACTGTTATGATGTTAAAGCACTCGACTATGGTATCATCAACGACCATCCGTTCTTCTGCACGTGTGGAATGGGATTTGATGCTTTTATTTCGATGAAATTTGCAGAAGCTGGCAAACGTGGACCTATCACTTACATGCAGAAAGTTCTTGAAGAAGGATTAAGCTATGAGCCTGAAACTTATGTAATAGAAGATGAGGATGGAACACATCGTTATAAGGCTTTCCTCGTATCAGCAGCCAATGCTTCACAATATGGTAACAATGCCTATATCGCTCCGCAAGCATCTATGAGCGATGGTCTATTGGATATTATTATCATGGAACCATTTGACCTCATCGAAGCCCCACAGGTTGCCATTGAGCTTTTCAACAAAACGTTGGATAAAAACTTAAAGATAAAGACTTTTAGAGCCAAACATATTCATATACGCCGCAAGAAAGAAGGAGTTATTCATTACGACGGCGATCCTATCACATCTGACGCTGACGTAGACATCTCTGTGGTACCAAAGGGAATAAATATCGTAGTCAATCCTAAGGGAGGGAAAGATTGTAGACAACCCAACATGCTGCAAACAGCCTTTTCCGAAATATTCTACAACATTGATTTGATGAGACAAGACCTCACAAAACAAAGTAGAAAGGTACAGGCACTTAATAAAAATCTGCTTCGTAAACTGAATATATAAATCCTGAAACGAGACGAATGGGATTTACTTTCAAGCAATTTCATATCATTGATGACCACACGGCCATGAAGGTCGGGACTGATGGCGTATTGCTCGGAGCTTGGGCAAAAGGTGGTACAAGAATCCTTGATATAGGAACAGGGACTGGACTTATTGCCCTTATGATGGCACAACGTTTCTCAATAGCACAGATTGATGCTATTGAGATTGACAAGGGAGCGCTTGAAGATGCGCATCTTAATGTTTCAGCATCTCCATTTAATGATAGAATAAATATTCTCAATAGTTCCCTACAAGATTACATCCCATGCAGTGAAACCCAAGAAGAAGGAATTTACGATGCAATTGTATGCAATCCACCTTATTTTATTAATTCATTAAAAAATCCTTTACAACAAAGAACAACTGCAAGACACACTGACACCCTCTCTCACCAAGAACTAATCTACCATTCTAAAAGGCTCCTTAAAGCAAACGGAACACTATCCGTTATCATCCCTTATGACAACAAAGATATACTTGAAGCAGAAGCTATATTTAACGGATTATCAATACTAAAGAGAACTAATATTAAAACAAAATCTTCAAAACCTGCTAAACGCTGCTTAATAGAGTTTGGAAAGGATACTACCACAGTATGCAAGATAGAAGAACAAGTACTAAACGATGATAATGGAGTACGCACAATGTGGTATCAAAATATTACACAAGCGTTCTACATTAAGTAAGTAAGAAGACAATAAATGATAAGATAAAAACTAACTTTCAGTAAAGAAACGTATTTAAAGCTATCGGCATCTAAAAACACATAAACAAACAAGTAAGACATTAAGGGTTTACTGTTATTTAATACATTTACATTAGTAAACTTGCTCACCAGCTTTTATCGGATCAAAGAGGCTTAGCACACATAGTGCGGAGGCTTAACACCAATGGTGCGAAGCATCAACACCAAATGAGCGGAGTACAAACATCCTACTATTTGTCACCTATTTCTTATGCACATAACCCCACCTTTTTACAAGATAGCTAATTAAAGCACAATTATTCTTTTAGTCTTTCGGTTTTATTTTGTATCTTTGCAAGCTAAAAGCAGGTATAAAAGAACTTTATGAAACAAAATAGCTCTATACAAATGATTACTGATTACGAAGGAGACATGCCAAACTTGGACGTACAGGTTGATGGCGAAATCCCTATTTTCGTAACCCGTAACCTCGTTATGTTCCCAGGTATTCTCTCCCCTATCCTCGTTGGCAGAAAACCAACTCTGGCTCTTGTCGAACACTTGGAAGAGAACCCTAACACGATTATAGCAATTGTAAGTCAGAAAGATAGCAATATTAATGACCCTCAAGTAGACGATGTCTATATGACAGGTATCTACGCACGATTCGTTCGTGCCTTTGATATGCCTGGCAATTACGAGGGGAATAACCGCACAGTCATCTTACAGGGACTTGGTAAGTGTAAGATTAAGGACATCACAACTACTGAACCCTACATGAAGGGATATACCGTTGCTATACCAGAAGAAGCTGAGCCAAAGAGAGACAAGGAATTCTCTACGGCTGTTGAGGACATGAAGATGGTCACTAAGGAGTATATCCATGGTAGCGATGACATCCCAGATGACACACAGTTTGCACTTGACAATATCAACAATCCTGTTGTCGCAGTGAATTATGTGTGTTCAACCATGCCATTCCCAGTAACAGACAAGATTCAAATGTTAGAAGAAAATTCTATCAAAGATCGTCTGTTTGCGTTGATGAAGGTGCTGAATCGTGAAATTCAGTTCCAGCATCTCCGTCAGGATATACGCTCAAAAACACGTGAGGACCTTGACGAACAGCAGCGCGAATACTTCCTACATCAGCAGATTAAGAACATTAAGGAAGAATTGGGTGATGGCGATTCTGCACCTGACAAGAAAGAATTACTTGAAAAGGCTAAGAATAAAAAGTGGTCAGAAGATATTGCCAAGATATTCCAAAAGGAATTAGACAAACTTGACACCTTAAACCCACAGAGCCCTGATTATAGTGTGCAGGTGAATTATCTGCAGACAATGGTCAACCTACCATGGAATGAATATACTAAGGACGATCTTGACTTGAAGCGTGCAAAGCGTATTCTTGACAAGGATCACTATGGTATGGAGAAGGTCAAGGAACGTATCCTTGAATACATTGCAGTCCTTCAGTTGCGTGGCAATTTGAAGTCGCCAATCCTCTGCCTTTATGGTCCTCCGGGTGTTGGTAAGACCAGTTTGGGTAAGAGTATTGCGGAAGCTATGAAGCGTAAGTATGTGCGTGTATCTCTCGGTGGTCTCCACGACGAATCAGAAATCAGAGGACATCGTAAGACTTACATTGGTGCTATGCCTGGACGTATCATCAAGAATATCCAAAAGGCAGGCTCATCAAATCCTGTTTTCATTCTTGACGAGATTGACAAAGTTACTCAGAACACTGTTAATGGCGACCCATCATCAGCCTTGTTGGAGGTTCTCGACCCTGAGCAGAACAACGCTTTCCATGATAATTATCTGGATATGGACTATGACTTGTCAAAGGTATTGTTCATAGCTACGGCAAACGACCTCAATACTATTCCACGTCCACTACTCGACCGTATGGAACTTATTGAGGTTTCAGGTTATATTACGGAAGAAAAGGTTGAGATAGCAAAACGCCACCTCGTACCAAAAGAACTCGAAAATACAGGTTTAGACCAGTTAGAAGAGAAACCAAAGTTTGCCAAGGCAACGTTGGAGAAGATTATTGAAAGCTATACACGCGAAAGTGGTGTGCGTCAACTTGAGAAGCAAATCAACAAGGCTATGCGCAAGTTGGCTTTCAAGCAGGCAATGGATAAGCAACTTCCTTATACGAAGATTACACCAGATAAGTTGGAAGATCTATTAGGTAAGCCACCTTTCACACGTGATATCTACCAGGGCAACAAATATGCTGGTGTGGTAACAGGTCTTGCATGGACCAGTGTTGGCGGTGAGATTCTCTTTATTGAAACCTCACTTTCTAAGGGTAAAGCGGGTAAGTTAACCCTGACCGGTAACCTTGGTGATGTCATGAAGGAGTCTGCTGTCATTGCATTGGAGTATGTCAAGGCACATATCAGCGCATTGAACGTAGATTATCGCATCTTTGAACAGTGGAACATCCATATCCACGTACCAGAAGGAGCAACTCCAAAGGATGGTCCTTCAGCTGGTATAACGATTGCGACAAGTATTGCTTCAGCACTCACACAGCGTAAGGTGCGTAAGAACACTGCTATGACGGGCGAGATAACCCTACGCGGTAAGGTTCTTCCTGTGGGTGGTATCAAGGAGAAGATACTTGCTGCAAAACGTGCAGGAATTACTGATATCGTGATGTGTTCAGAGAATAAAAAGGACGTTGAGGAGATTCCTGAGGTTTATCGTAAGGGTCTTCAATTCCACTTCGTTGAGAACATTCAGCAGGTATGGGACTTTGCTTTGACCGATGAAAAGGTAGAACACCCTGTAGACTTTACGATTGTTGAAGAAAAGAAGGAGGAAACAAATCACCTTTACCTGCGTCCGGGACTTGATATCATCAAGGCTGCAGGTGGTCTGCATGGTTTCAATGGTTGGGATCGTCCAATCCTGACAGACTCTGGTGGTTTCCAAGTTTTCTCTTTGACAGGTATTCGCAAACTGTCAGAAGAGGGCTGTGAGTTCAGAAGTCACATCGATGGTTCTAAGCATATCTTCACACCAGAAAACGTGATGGACACCGAACGAATCATTGGTGCCGATATCATGATGGCTTTCGATGAGTGTCCTCCAGGACAGAGCGATTACCAATATGCCAAAAAGAGTTTGGAAATGACACAGCGTTGGCTTGATCGTTGTATCAAACGATTCAACGAAACAGAGCCGCTCTACGGTCATAACCAGAGTCTCTTCCCTATCGTCCAAGGCTGTACTTACAAGGACTTGCGCTGTGAAGCAGCAAAGTTTGTGGCTGATAAGGGTGCAGATGGTAATGCTATCGGTGGCTTGGCTGTTGGTGAACCAACAGAGGTAATGTATGAGATGATTGAGGTAGTCAATGAAATTCTTCCAAAGGACAAGCCTCGTTACCTGATGGGAGTTGGTACACCACAGAACATTCTTGAAGCTATTGAGCGCGGCGTGGATATGTTCGATTGTGTTATGCCTACCCGTAACGGCCGTAATGCAATGCTCTTCACCTACAATGGTACGATGAACATGAAGAATAAGAAGTGGGAAAATGATTTCTCACCGATTGATCCAGATGGCTGTGACATTGATGTTATCACAAGTAAAGCCTATCTCCATCATCTCTTCAAAGCGGGAGAATTGCTCGCAATGCAGATTGCCAGCATCCACAACCTTGCGTTCTATCTCCGTCTCGTAACGGATGCACGTACACATATTGAGCAGGGTGACTTCGTACAGTGGAAAGCTTCTGTCATTGAACAG
>QWCT01000301.1_pt1 | contig 33765 bp, 26 predicted proteins | sample 1972681 | NCBI WGS metagenome assembly QWCT01 (sample SAMN09866701, study PRJNA288562) | Human oral metagenome isolate pre3_saliva, whole genome shotgun sequencing... | isolation source: mouth | host: Homo sapiens | place: USA: California | reverse complement strand
AACAAAAAAGACAATCTCTAATTGAGATTGTCTTTGTGTCGGGGCGACAGGATTCGAACCTGCGGCCGCCTGGTCCCAAACCAGGAGCGCTACCGGGCTGCGCTACACCCCGCTGCATGAAGAGTTAGATATTAAAAGTCGGGGCGACAGGATTCGAACCTGCGGCCGCCTGGTCCCAAACCAGGAGCGCTACCGGGCTGCGCTACACCCCGCTTTATATCCGCTTCTCTTTTGCGTCTGCAAAGGTAATATTTTTATTTTATGTGACCAAATAAAATCATTACTTTTTATTTTATGTAGTAACAAAAAGGGCTACATTTTTTATGTAGCCCCTCTTTTATCACTTATAAAGAATATGCTCTTATTTAATAATTCCCTGTTCAACAAAAATCTTTTTTAGTGCTTGAACACCACGTTCAACCTCATCCTTAGTATGGTTTGCCATAAGTGCAAAACGCACTAAAGTATCTTGAGGAGCACAAGCTGGAGGAATTACTGGGTTGATAAATACTCCCGCATCAAAGGCAAGCTTCGTTACAAGGAATGTCTTTTCAACGTCATGTACATACAATGGAATGATAGGACTTTCTGTTTCACCAATCTCAAAGCCTTCTTCACGGAAACGATCCAAAGCATATCGTGTTACTTCCCAAAGGTGCTCGATAAGTTCCGGCTCATTCTGAATGATATGGAGAGCCTCCAATGCTGCTGCTGTTGCAGCTGGAGTATTTGATGCACTAAAGATATACGTACGACAAGTATGGCGTAAGAAATTGATAGTATCCTTGTCTCCTGCGATGAATCCACCAATAGAAGCCAAACTCTTTGAGAATGTTCCCATGATAAGATCAACCTCGTCTGTCAGTCCGAAATGGTCACATACGCCACGCCCTTGCTTTCCAAACACGCCCAAGCCATGTGCTTCGTCCACCATTACCGAGCAATTATACTTGCGTTTCAATGCAACTATCTCTGGCAACTTAGCCAAATCACCTTCCATAGAGAACACACCATCAACCACAATCAGCTTGATTGCGTCATGAGGAAGCGCTTTTAACACGCGTTCCAAGTCCTCCATGTCGTTATGCTTATAATGAAGTTGGCGCGCAAAAGAAAGTCTACGACCATCTACAATACTTGCATGATCACGATCATCACAGATAATATAGTCGCCTTTACCTACCACTTGTGCCAATACACCCTGGTTAACAGAGAAACCAGTTGAGAAGCAAAGTGTATCATCCTTATGCATAAATTCGGCCAATTCCTTTTCCAATTGCACATGGATATCAAGAGTTCCGTTCAAGAAACGACTTCCTGCACAGCCTGAACCATATTTATCTAAAGCTCGTTTTGCGGCATCTATCACACGTTTGTCACCGGTTAAGCCTGTATAAGCATTTGAACCAAACATCAAAACCTTGTGACCAGTCATTTCAACTTCTGTACCCTGCTTACTGGTTATAGCGCGAAAATATGGGTATACGCCTGCCTCCATATACTTTTGAGGCTCACGATAATTCTTGTATCTTTCTTGTAATTGTCCCATTTTAATAGGTGTAGAAAACTACTTTTAATACTAATAGGCTGCAAAGATACAAAAAAACGGCAATATAGTATACTTTTTCAAAAGAAATATGCGATTTAATCAAATTATAAAGCATATCTGATGGTGGTAAAATGTAAATGATTATCTTTGCAGAAGAGAAATCTTTGTATGGTTGCAACCATTCAAAATAGATTAACAACAGCTGAAGAAAACAATCTCAAAAATAGCTTATCTCAGCGCAAAAAGACTTGGAATGAGTATCTACTCAACCAAATCACAAGAGAATTAAAGACTCTACAACCCACGATTTGAAAGTTCTTTTCATGTGGAAAACATATTTCTCTTTCAAAAACAAAAAGCACTAATGGAGAAAAAAAAGATTATTTTCATTATGAACCCTATTTCGGGAACTGCCAGTAAGGCCGGGATTCCGAAACTCATTGAGCGATATCTTGACACCAACAAATTCGATTATGAGATTAAACTCACCGAGTATGCAGGCCATGCAGCAGAACTTGCGGCAGAAGCAAAAGACAATCATACAGATATTGTGGTTGCAGTGGGCGGCGATGGCACGGTGAACGAGGTAGCACGCGCTATTGTTCAATCACCTACAGCCTTAGGAATCATCCCATGTGGTTCAGGAAATGGTCTTGCACGTCACCTGTTATTACCTCTCAATTTGGCTAAATCCATCGAGATTATCAACGCAGCAGAAGTTCATCAACTCGATTATGGCATCATCAATGAACATCCATTTTTCTGCACCTGCGGTATGGGATTTGATGCCTTTATCAGTCATAAGTTTGCAGAAGCAGGTAAGCGTGGCCCCATAACTTATGTAGAAAATGTATTAAAAGCAGGCCTCAACTACAAGCCCGAAACCTACGAAATATACGATGAAAATGGTGCAACGAAACTCAAAGCCTTCCTCATCTCATGTGCAAATGCATCACAATATGGGAACAATGCCTATATTGCACCACAGGCTTCAATGAGTGATGGGCTCATGGATGTTATCGTAATGGAACCTTTCGATGCTTTCGAAGCAACACAAATCAGCATTGATATGTTCAACAAAACCCTTGACAAGAACTCTAAAATTAAGAGTTTTCGCACCAAACGGCTACGTGTTCATCGCAACAATCCTGGTTATATACATTTTGATGGCGACCCTGCTATGACGGGAGAAGACATTGAAATCAAACTGATTGAAAAAGGAATAAAAGTTATTGTTAATCCTTTCGCTGACAAACGTAGGCGTAAACCCAACACGCTTCAAAATGCAGCTGCAGATATTTTCAATCAACTCAACGACCTACGCTCTGACATCAACCGCCAAGGGAGACGCATTAAGGCACTCAATAAAATGATACTTAGGAAACTGAATCTATAAGATTAACAGCCGTCTCCTACCCTATTTCAACTCACGAGCAATGGATTGAACTTCAAGAAATGAAGAAAACATCCTTCGATTTGTAACCTAACCATATATGATTATAGGCATAGACTTAAGCTCTATGCCTGTAATGATTCATGAAAGAAGCAGCTTGTTTCTACCTATTGAAACCAAACGAATTAATGTGTTAAATCTTATCATTTAATTTTACGATATATTTCAAAATCTAATCACATTCAGACTAACAGATGAAATTTAAGAAAATAAGCCTACTTTTCATGCTTTTGCAAATTACTTTATATCAATCTGTTAGCAAAAAAAAGATTATATCATCCAACAATATCCATTAAATCACATCGCAAACTGCATTATTTTACATAGTAAACACAGCCATTTTGGAAGGGGAAATGACGCAAAGAGAAACACGATATGCCCCATTTTGCATTAAGTAATCATCCAAAACTAAAAGAACTTTGCTTAAAAACACATCATCACACTTATTTTTCCACCCTGCAAGCACTTAGTATTACTATTTTAAAGTGTTAAAATTCATCTTCTTATTTTACAATATTTATTCATCAAAACAAATGAATTCTTCAAAAACAATATAAGAAACCTACATTAACAAGAGTACAAAATACGTATTCATTTACCTACATAGCCCATGTAAAAGACACGTATTATGTTTGAAATGAAAAGGGAACCTGAAGAGAGTTTGAAAGAAAATGATGCATGAAAACACCGATAAGAACTTACAAATAGAAATCAGCAGTAAGACGTTGATACCAATCCGACCGTTCACCTTGTTGCATCAAACAAACTGTTTGCATCTCATTAGATGAGACACCAGTCTTTTGAAACTCTAACATGAAACGTTTTACGGGTTTTCGTTCGACTGTCTTTACTGCACAAACACGCGTCAAAGAGAAATTCATGAAGGTTGCTTCAGCCACAAAATCTGATTGACATTCAGTTGGAATAATGGCAGAAAATCGCCCCGTTTCAGTTAGTAGACGTTTCACTTCTGTAAAAAGCGCCTCATAAGACAACGTTGTAGTGTGGCGTGCGACACTGCGTTTTACGTCGGGATTCGGTAGTGAATTGACAAAAAAGGGAGGGTTGCTAACAATACAATCAAAGCAATTCTCACCATCAAACTGCTGCAAGGAGGTGTGCACAACACGCACACGAGTGGCAAAAGGACTATTCGCCACGTTCTCTTTTGCTTGTAAACAGGCTTCCTCATCAATGTCAATAGCCACAATTTCAGCCTCGGGAAAGCGCTGTGCCATCATCATTGCAATCAGTCCTGTGCCTGTTCCGATATCAAGCAAACGCTTTCCACCACGCGACCATGCACCCAAGAGCACCCCATCGGTGCCAACCTTCATTGCACACTGGTCGTGATGAACAGAAAACTGCTTAAATTTGAAAACATTGTTACTCATACTTCTTGATATATAAACGTTGAAAATCGCCTAATATTTTATCGTTTTTACGGATTTACACATTAATAATTGCTTTTTATACTGACGTTTGCCAGTTTCTGATGAAAAAAGCGTATCTTTGCAAACCATTAGTTTTCAAGTAGCAAATGAACAATAAAAATACTTCAATACAAATGATTGCCGACTACGAAGGCGATATTTCGAATCTGCTTAATACCAATGTTTTAGGCGAGGTTCCTATTCTTACCACGCGTAATTTGGTAGTTTTCCCAGGCGTAGTATCCCCTATTCTGGTGGGTAGAGAAGCCAGTGTGAAGCTCGTTAAGTATCTCGACAAGCATCCAGATACCATCTTTGGCATCTTCTGTCAACGTGATTCCAATGTTGATACTCCTATATTCAAAGACCTCTATACTACGGGGGTACATGCCAAAGTGGTAAAAGTCATTGAGATGCCAGGGCCAGGAAAGAACCTCACGGCTATCGTTCAGGGACTCGGAAGATGTCAGTTGGAGAGCATCACAAAGATGAAACCCTTCTATGCAGGTATTGTTTCACCAAGTGAGGAGCATCTGCCAGCCGAAACAAGTGAGGAGTTTTCGACGGTTTGTGAAACCGTAAAGAAGAGTGCCAAAGACTATATCAGCCTGAATGAGGATATGCCTGACGAGGCACAATTTGCTTTATCAAGTATTCAGAACAAAGTTGTTACCGTCAACTATGTATGTAGCACACTGCCTTTTAGCATCAAAGACAAGATTAAACTACTTGAAATTGATGATACAGAAAAGCGTGCTTATAGCTTATTAAAGATACTTGACCGCGAAACTCAACTGTTGAAACTCAAACAAGAGATACGACAGAAGACACGCATGGACCTTGATGAACAGCAGCGTGAATACTTCTTGCAACAACAAATCAAGAATATCAAGGAAGAACTTGGCCATGGTGAGGGTTCACCAGAGCATCGCGAACTATTAGAAAAGGCTAAAACCAAGAAATGGAATGAGGATGTTGCAACAACATTCTACAAGGAACTTGAGAAATTAGAGCTATATAATCCACAGAGTCCAGAGTATAGTGTGCAGCTTAACTATCTGCAAAACATGGTTAATCTGCCTTGGGGAGTCTATACAAAAGATGACCTCAATCTCAAAAAAGCAGAAAGAATACTTAACCATGACCATTATGGTATGGAGAAAGTTAAGGAGAGAATACTTGAATATATATCTGTTTTGAAATTGCGAGGTGACTTAAAATCTCCTATCCTTTGCCTTTATGGTCCTCCTGGAGTGGGTAAAACCTCTTTGGGAAAGAGCATTGCAGAGGCCATGAATCGCAAGTATGTACGTATGTCATTGGGTGGACTTCACGATGAATCTGAAATCAGAGGACACCGTAGGACCTATATAGGAGCGATGCCAGGACGCATCATTAAGAACATTCAAAAGGCAGGTTCGAGTAATCCGGTCTTTATACTTGACGAGATAGATAAGGTCACTCAGAATACGATTAACGGCGATCCTTCATCTGCTTTACTTGAAGTTCTCGACCCCGAACAGAACAATGCGTTCCATGACAATTATCTTGATGTTGACTATGACCTATCAAAAGTGCTCTTCATTGCTACGGCCAATGACCTCAATACCATTCCACGACCATTATTAGATCGTATGGAAGTGATTGAAGTGAGTGGGTATATCACTGAAGAGAAAATTGAGATTGCCAAGCGTCACCTTGTTCCTCGTGAACTCGAAAATAATGGTTTAGCGAACAACGAGCCAAAAATAAAGTTCAATAAAGCCTCATTGGAGAAGATTATTGAACAGTATACGCGTGAAAGTGGCGTACGACAATTAGAGAAACAAATTAATAAAGCACTCCGAAAATTAGCTTATCAGAAAGCTATAAAAGGAAATATTGAATACTCAGATATCACAGCTGACAAGATAGAGGATTTGCTTGGGAAACCTCCTTTCTATCGCGACATCTATCAAGGCAATGATTATGCGGGTGTGGTTACCGGCTTAGCATGGACAAGTGTGGGTGGAGAGATTCTATTTATTGAAACATCTCTTAACCAAGGAAAAGGCAGTAAGCTCACATTGACAGGCAACTTAGGCGATGTAATGAAAGAATCGGCCATGATAGCCCTACAATATGTGAAAGCGCATGTAGACAAATTAGGCATTGACTACCGCATCTTTGACAATTGGAATATCCACATTCATGTGCCCGAGGGTGCAACTCCGAAGGATGGCCCGTCAGCAGGTATCACTATTGCAACGTCGATTGCCTCAGCACTTACACAGCGCAAGGTGCGTAAGAACACCGCAATGACGGGAGAGATTACATTACGTGGGAAGGTACTCCCTGTGGGAGGTATCAAAGAAAAGATATTGGCTGCAAAACGTGCGGGTATCACAGACATCGTGATGTGTAAGGAAAATATGAAGGATATCGAGGAAATCCCTGAGAAATATCGTAGTGGAGTGACATTCCATTATGTTGAAAACATACAACAGGTATGGGATTTCGCCCTTACAGATGAGCTTGTAGAGCATGCGACCCCACTCACAATTCCAGATGAAAAAGAAGAAAAACAATGACATTTGAGGTTCAACATACCGATAACGCCAGTGACGCAAGGGCTGGACTCATCACTACTGACCACGGAACGATAAAGACTCCAATCTTTATGCCAGTAGGAACGGCAGGAACAGTGAAGGGTGTTCATTTCAGCGAATTGCACGAACAGGTAAAAGCTCAGATTATTCTTGGCAACACATATCATTTATATTTGCGTCCAGGACTTGACATATTGCGTCAAGCAGGAGGTCTCCATGGCTTCAATGGATGGGAACTTCCCATACTGACTGATAGTGGAGGATTTCAAGTTTTCTCGTTAACAGGGATTCGAAAACTAACAGAAGAGGGTTGTACTTTCCAGTCACATATCGACGGAAGCAAACACATGTTTACACCGGAAAATGTGATGGACACAGAAAGAATCATTGGAGCAGACATCATGATGGCTTTCGATGAATGCCCACCCGGTAAAAGCGACTACCAATATGCAAAGAAAAGTCTGGCTATGACACAGCGTTGGCTTGACCGATGCATAAAGCGTTTCAACGAAACAGAACCGCTTTATGGATATAACCAAAGCCTATTCCCTATCGTACAAGGCTGTACCTACAAGGACTTACGACAGGAAGCTGCCAAATATATCGCTGATAAAGGAGCAGATGGGAATGCAATTGGAGGGTTGGCTGTAGGCGAACCAACAGAGGTTATGTATGAGATGATAGAGGTTGTCAATGAAATTCTACCAAAAGAAAAGCCACGTTATCTCATGGGTGTAGGTACTCCACAAAATATTCTGGAAGCCATTGAACGTGGTGTAGACATGTTTGATTGTGTAATGCCAACGAGAAATGGACGCAATGCTTTGCTTTTCACTTATGATGGAACAATGAATATGCGCAACAAAAAGTGGGAAAACGATTTTACTCCGATTGATGCTGCGGGGTGTGATGTTGATAAACGCTATACCAAGGCTTATCTTCACCATCTCTTTAAGGCTAAGGAGTTGTTGGCAATGCAAATCGGAAGTATTCATAACTTGGCCTTTTATCTTCGTTTAGTGACTGATGCAAGGCACCATATAGAACAAGGTGACTTCGTTTCATGGAAGAAATCAGTTATCGATCGGCTTGGACAACGTTTGTAAAACATAAATGATTGAATTCGGAAAAATAAGGAGACATTTGACAAGATACCGCATGTTGAGATGGCTAAGTAGGCATCTAGCATGCTTACATCGCCTGTTTCAGTGGATTGTTGCACATACATTGATGCTGCAATTCATGGCAAAATGGATTGGTAAAAGGCTGACATGGCTTCGCTATATCAATCCCCTTCGTTATATCAAACGATTGGATTGGTATATCATTAAGAAGTTTATCGGCACCTACATTTATTCTATTGCATTGATTATCAGTATCTCGATAGTTATTGATATCAATGAAAATTTGGCAAAGTTTAGCGAATATCATGCGCCATTAAAGGCCATCGTGTTCGATTATTACATGAACTTTATCCCATATTTTGCCAATCTTTTTAGTCCTCTTTTCGTATTCATTGCGGTGATATTCTTTACATCTAAGTTGGCAGGAAATAGTGAGATTATTGCCATGTTAGCTGCTGGTGTGTCATTCAAAAGACTCATGCGACCTTACATGATCTCTTGTATTCTCATCTCAGTTGTATCGTTCTATCTCAGTGGATATGTCATTCCACATAGTAATGTCATTCGACAAAACTTCGAATCTCTATATAAGAATAAGAAGAAAACAACAGCAGCAGACAATGTAATGCTTAATGTTGGCAAAGGAACTATCGCCTATATACAACATTATGACAATAATACCAAGCGGGGTTATGGCTTTTCTTTGGATAAGTTTCAAGACAAAAAGCTTGTCAGTCACATGACAGCTATGGAGATACAATACGACACTATAAGCGATTCTAAGTATCATTGGACTGCACAAAATTACAAGATTCGGAAGTTCAATGGCTATCGAGAACAGATCGAAAATGGAGCAAAACGAGACACGACTATACTCATGGAACCAAATGATCTCGTATATTCTAAGGGACAACAAGAGACCTTTACGAACCCTGAACTGAGTGATTACATCTCCAAACAAATCGACAGAGGATCGAGTAATGTGGTTCAATACCAAGTGGAATATCACAAGAGAATAGCTGCCAGTTTCGCTTCTTTCATTCTTACTATCATTGGTCTTTCTCTCTCAGCTAAAAAGAGAAAAGGAGGTATGGGAATGTATCTTGGCATCGGCTTGGCACTTAGTTTCGGTTATATAATGTTACAAACCGTATCATCAACATTTGCTATCAATGCCAATCTTCCACCGATTATTGCTGCATGGATACCAAATATTATCTTTGCTATTGTGGCATATTTCTGCTACAAACAAGCACCAAATTAAAATAATATGTACTTTGACGAATTAGAATTAAACAACAGTGTTCTCGATGCACTCTATGATATGCACTTTGAAAAGTGCACTCCTGTGCAGGAGAAATGTATTCCGGAAATCCTCAATGGCAATGATGTGTTAGGCGTAGCACAAACAGGAACCGGCAAAACGGCAGCCTATTTACTGCCTATTTTAAGTAAACTTGACGATGGAAATTATCCAGAGAAGGCCATTAATTGTCTTATTATGAGCCCCACTCGAGAGCTTGCTCAGCAGATTGATCAAGCCATGCAAGGATTTGGTTACTATCTAAATGGAGTTAGTAGTGTGGCAGTTTATGGCGGAAATGACGGCAATCGATATGACCAAGAACTAAAGAGTCTCCAATTAGGTGCAGACGTTGTAATAGCCACTCCAGGTCGTCTTATCTCGCATATCAGCTTAGGAAATGTAGATTTAAGTAAGGTTTCATTCTTCATTCTCGATGAAGCTGATCGCATGCTTGATATGGGATTTTCTGATGATATCCTAAAGATTGCAAAGAAACTCCCCCAATCTTGTCAGACAATTATGTTCTCTGCAACGATGCCAGACAAGATAGAAGAGCTCGCAAAAACGCTGCTAAAGAATCCTAAAGTCATTAAACTGGCTGTTAGTAAGCCTGCAGAAAAGATTAAACAAAGCGCTTATGTGTGTTATGAAACACAAAAGATGGGCATCATAAAGGACATCTTTAAGAGTGACGATCTCAAGCGAGTTATCATCTTCTGTGGTAGCAAGATGAAAGTAAAACAAGTGGCGGGAGCTCTCCAACGCAAGCATATCAACTGCGGAGAAATGCACTCTGACCTTGATCAAGCAATGAGAGATGAGGTCATGTTCAAGTTTAAGAGTGGTCAATTTGATGTCTTAGTAGCCACTGATATCGTTGCGCGCGGCATTGACATTGACGATATCTCAATGGTTATCAACTACGATGTACCCCATGACGCCGAAGACTATGTGCACCGAATTGGCCGTACCGCACGTGCAGCTCGCGAGGGTTCAGCGATAACATTCGTATCGGATGATGATATTTATTACTTCCAACAGATTGAGAAATTCCTTGGAAAGCAAGTTGATAAGACGCCACTCCCCGAGGGATTAGGTGAAGGTCCTGAATATAAATCAGCCGGAAAACCCAAACGTGGAACTTCAGCGAAGAGCAGAAGACGCACTAATCGTGAACAAACTGCACATAAAGATAAGAAGCAACAGAACCGCCGTCAGCGTAATAATGCAGCTGACTCACAATCTCAAAATACAGAAGTTGTAAAGGAGTCTCACAACAATAAGGAACGTAATTCACAAAGAAATAGAAATCAAAGAGGCGAAAAAACGTATCAGCCACGTGGCGAAAAACGAAACAACGAGCAACGAAGCAACAGACCTAATGAGGGTAGAAATGCTACAAACTCTCGTAATTCTGAACAACAACAGCACAAGAAACGCCGTGGAAATGTAGAAGGAAACTACAAAAAACGCAATCGCCCACAGACTGAAAATCGTCCTACCACAACGCACAAGAATACTGCTCACGTGCAGAAAAAGCAAGCTGAAAGCGGCATAAAGAAGTTCTTTAAAAAGATTTTCAGAATCAAATAAATTATCATACGATTCAAATGAACAGAGAGAGGGCCTAAAGTGCCCTCTCTTTTTGTCTTTATGTGGTTTCCAACAATTATCTATTTCGTTTCTAATTAAAGCTATTTTGTTTAATAAACTTATTATTCTCAACTTAATAAAATAAATTTGTTTGTTTTTATTTGAATTCCAATGATTTTTCTATAACTTTGCAATTAGAATAACATTAATTCTTTTATAGGTAATCAGAAAAAGGTAAAGTGTATGAAAGCAAGTGAAGTTTTAGAAAAACTAAAAGTCAGATTCCCAAACGAACCCGAGTACATTCAGGCAGTAAGTCAAATACTTGGCACTATTGAAGAGGAGTATAACAAGCACCCCGAGTTTGAGAAAGCAAACCTTATTGAACGACTTTGTATTCCCGACCGACTCGTAGAATTTCGTGTAACGTGGGTAGATGACAAAGGAAAGGTGCAAACTAACATGGGGTATCGAATTCAACACAACAACGCTATAGGCCCATATAAAGGTGGATTACGCTTTCATCGCTCTGTAACGCTTTCCATTTTGAAATTCCTTGCCTTTGAACAGACTTTCAAAAATGCCTTGACTACTCTCCCAATGGGTGGCGCAAAAGGTGGTTCAGACTTCTCACCTCGTGGGAAAAGTAATGCAGAAGTGATGCGCTTTTGCCAAGCTTTCATGAATGAACTCTATCGACATATTGGTCCAAATGAAGACGTTCCAGCAGGAGATATCGGTGTAGGTGGACGCGAAGTTGGCTATCTTTTCGGACAATATAAGAAGCTTACACATCAGTTTTCGGGTATACTTACGGGCAAAGGACAGGAGTTTGGAGGCTCACTTATACGTCCGGAAGCAACGGGATATGGCAATGTTTACTTCTTAGAAAACATGCTTAAAACTCGCAATATCAGTCTAAAGGGAAAGACTGTACTCGTGTCAGGAGCAGGCAATGTGGCTCAATATACGATTGAAAAGCTATTAGAATTAGGTGCAAAACCCGTCAGTTGTTCTGACTCAGATGGCTATATCTACGACCCCGATGGCATCGATAAAGAGAAACTTGCCTATATCATGGAGCTGAAAAATGTAGAGAGAGGCCGCATAAAAGAATACGCAGAACGCTATGGAGTCAAGTATTCTGAGGGCAAACCTTGGTTTGAAAAGGCCGACATTGCATCTCCATGTGCAACCCAAAATGAAATTAATGAAGAGGCAGCCAAAGCCTTAGTGGCCAATGGAGTCATTGCTGTTACGGAGGGAGCTAACATGCCTACCACGCCAGAAGCAACGAAAGTGTTTCAAGATGCAAAGATTCTTTATTGCCCAGGAAAGGCATCTAATGCAGGCGGTGTAGCCGTTTCAGGACTTGAAATGAGTCAAAATTCTGAGCGAATGAAATGGTCACGTGAGGAGGTTGACGCCAAACTTCACGCTATTATGGACGATATTCACGCTAATTGTGTCAAATATGGCACAGAGCCTGATGGCTATATCAACTATGTTAAGGGTGCTAACATTGCGGGCTTCCTTAAAGTTGCTAAGGCCATGATGGCGCAAGGAATCGTATAAAAGAATAAAATCATCGTCAAATAAATTAGAAAAGGGACTGAAATCACAATGATTTCTGCCCCTTTTGTATCATCAATGATGTTATAGAAAAACACAAAGATCGAGACACTTTATTTGTGAAGCGCCTCCACAATACATTTTTCAACCATATCCATATCGTCAGTTGGTTCGAAACGCGCTATCACCTTGCCCTCTCTTGAGACCAGAAACTTAGTGAAATTCCATTTGATATCCGAATTTGAAGCATACAAAGCATCTTTCTTTTTCAGCATCTTGTCCATGGCTTCTGCCATCGTTCCTACACCAAAACCACGAAATCCTTGCTCACGTTTCAAGTAAGAGTAGAGCGCAATCTCATGTGAACCATTTACATCAATCTTAGCAAACTGCGGAAAATGTACATCGAAATTAGAGGCACAAAACTCATGAATCTCTGCCGCACTTCCAGGTGCTTGTTGCCCAAATTGATTGCAAGGGAAATCCAAAATGCTGAAACCTTCTGCCTTATACTTCTCATATAAGGCTTCCAACGCTTTATACTGAGGTGTAAAACCACATTTTGTTGCAGTGTTAACTATTAGTAAAACATCGCCTTTCCATTTCTTTAGAGAGACCATCTTACCCTGATTGTCAGCCACTTTGAAAGCATAAACATTCTTTTGTGCAACAGCTTGAAGTGCAAAAAAGACCAATAAGAGGATTAAATATTTTCTCATCACTTATTAATATAAAGATTTTTATTGAGCTAAATAAACTAAAATACATTACAAATACAGACAGCCAATCCCATGACAAAAGCTACTTTGGTTGATTTATGTTAGCAGAATACCCTACTCCACAATCCTATCTTCTCATGTTTCCTTAACACTTTGCCCAAGTCTTGGATGCTAACAAAAATACACTTGTGCCCATATCATTTCACGGCTCAAACCATTTTACAAAACAATTCAAGCCATTTTACTGCGCAATCTCAGCCACTTTATCGTGTGAAATGAGGCACTTCATTGGTTCATTTGATGCATATTGCAAAACACTCTGCCTCACATCTTGATGGCATAAGCATTAAGGACTATCCTCATCCCATTTCCATGAATTGAAAACAAGATTCAGATTATCCAATAAAATATGCCAACCGACAACGAAATAGACTACCAAATGGTCCTACTTTTCTTCGACTTCGTTCTCAAAACTGTCTTTCGTGTGGTCCTTTAAACTATCTATCAGCTTATCCAAAAGTGGCACTAATTGAAACACTTCCTCTTTACTAAGCCCACATTTACTAAAGTGATTGAGCATACATTGAGGCACTTTAGCCGCCTCTTTCTCCATACTCTTGCCCTCTTTTGTCAATGAAACGATGCGTTGACGGGAATCAACCATCCCGCGAGTACGTATGACTAATCCCATTTTCTCCATGCGCTGAATGAGTGGAGTCACCGTATTGGTTTCTAAAAGAAGTTTATGTGCAATGTCATTTACAGGCTGATTGTCTGTCTCCCAAAGCACCATCATCACCAAATATTGTGGATATGTGATGCCCAACTTATCCAAAAAAGGGTTATAAGTCTGAGTAACAAGCCTACTTGCTGAATACAATCTAAAACAGAGTTGACTGCTTAATTTTAATTGTTCGAATGCCATAGATAAATATTTAGGATGAAAGCTAAACGCAAACACAGATAAACAATAATTCTAAATGACTCATCTTATCACAAGATAGCTATCATCAGAATAACTTTTCTGCCTGGTGAGGCATCAAAAGATAATACACTTCACATTGCAGTGAGTGTAGGGTCTGTTTGCAGTAAAGCACTCATTTACAAACGCTTTATATCGTCTTCGATGCAAAGATAACGAGAAAAAAGCAGGAAAACAAATCAACTCTTATAGTTTTAAGCCTTATTAACCCTCATCAATACCAACTAAAGTCATGAGAAGTAAAATTGAAAGATAGTCTGATATGTATCAATATCAGGATAAAAAAATATCAATCAACATCCGATTTTACCCAAAAACATCGTACCTTTACACCTCAATTGACATTAAAACTCATTCAGAATGAAAAAGAATACATGGTATAAACATCACAAATGGATAGGCATTGTTGTCAGTTTCTTTTTGCTAATGTTTTGCATTTCAGGGCTAATACTCAATCATCCAACGTTATTTTCCAACTGTAATATCAGCAGATCATGGCTTCCTAAGCGTTATCAATATGACAAATGGAACTTAGGTTTGCTGCGCGGAAGCATCAAATGGCATAATAAAGTGTTAGTCTATGGCAATTCAGGAATATGGAAAACTGACACAACGACTAAGCATTTTGACGATTTTAACCAAGGATTGCCCAAGGGAGCTGATGCAAGAAACATCAAAGGAATGGTCATTTTACCTTCAGGAAAGCTCTTTGCTGCGGGACAATATGAACTATATGTTTACACGAACAATCAATGGCAATCGGTCAATTTGCCTATTGGTAGTGATGAAAAGCTTTGTGATATCACCTCAAAAGGTGACTCTTTGTTGTTCACTACACGCTCTTTTGTCTATTTAAGTAAACCACCTTATCAGCAATTCCAACGCATAAGCCTTCAAAAAGCAAGTGATTCGGATGGCAAAGTATCCCTCTTTCGCACGGTATGGCTACTACATAGTGGTGAGTTGTTTGGGCTTATTGGCGTGCTGATTGTAGACATGATAGCCATTGTTTTCATTCTGTTGATTGTCACAGGAATATTTTATTGGATTCATCCTAAAGGCAAAACATCGGCTTGGTTGCATCGAAAGGCAGGCTCATGGCACAACGAAATAGGCCGTATTAGCTTTGTTTTAGCACTGCTACTCAGCATTACAGGCTGGCTTCTTCGACCGCCAGCACTACTTGCTATCGCTTCAGGAAGAGTTCCAGCTATACCTTTTTCAACGTTAGATAGCGACAATAGTTGGAATGATCAGTTGCGCTCTATTCGATATGATCAGGCAGAAGGCGACTGGCTTTTATATACTTCAAATGGTTTTTACAGCTTAAAAACGCTTCAATCAACACCATATCCCGTGAAAATGCAACCGCCAGTGAGCGTCATGGGCATTAATGTTGAAACGCAAGATGAAAATGGTTATTGGCTGATTGGCTCGTTTAGTGGCATGTATATATGGGAAAGAAAGTCAGGTATCATTGCAGATTACTACACACATGGACTGGCTGAACAGACTGGAGGCATACCCATTAGTGCGCATGCTGTGTCGGGTTATACAAACGACTTTGGCGAATTTGAACATGTAATCGATTATAACACTGGCTGTGAAGCACTGAAAATGCCGGCAAAGATGAAGCAATTGCCAATGTCTTTGCGTAATGTTGCATTAGAACTCCACACAGGTAGGCTCTACACTTTCCTTGGTTCAGCCAGCATTTTCTATATTTTTATCATCGGACTTGCTGTTATTTGGTGTCTTTGGAGCGGCTGGAAGATACGCTATCAGAAACGAAAGAAAGATTCAAATAAAGTAGTACAGAAAACGGATGTTGACTCATCAGATGATTAAACTTATCGGATTACAACACTGAATCCTTCAAAAAAGAGCTTATAATAGCTTTCTTTGTGAAATAAATTCATTAGAGATGCAAAGCAATAAAAATGTGTTTAAGTCTTAAATAACGCATTTTTAGCCTGTAAAAAGAAATGATTTTGTGGTAAAATAGATTCCAAAAATGAAATAAAAAAACGCTGTAAGACTCAATCTTACAGCGTTTTTATTATGTTGAATCAAGCGGAAGATGAGGGATTCAAACCCCCGATACGCGAAAGGCGTATACCGGATTTCGAGTCCAGCGCATTCGGTCACTCTGCCAATCTTCCTAAATTGCAATGCAAAAGTAATGAAAAAAGCTGAAAAAGAGAGCTGTAAAACCTTCTGAAAACATTGTTTTAACAGACATTATACATTCAACCTTCAAAAGAAAGTTTGCGTAATCGCATCCTCAACTGTTCTGCTTCACTCTTTCGAATGCTTAATTTGATACTGCACGTGTTATCAAATTTTTGATCAATAACACGTGGTTGCATCTCTTTTACCACACGCATCACATCATTCATCATAGGATAAGTGAAGTCGAAATCTATTGTTTCTTCTACCTGTTTCACAACAACTGAGGCATTCGAAAGAGCCTCATTAGCAGCTGTTCGATAAGCATTGATGAGTCCACTTGTACCTAACTTCACTCCACCGAAATAGCGAATGACGAAAACAATGACGTCAGTCAGCTCATGACTAATAATCTGTCCTAAGATGGGTTTACCTGCTGTAGAACTTGGTTCGCCATCATCATTGGCACGAAATGTCTTTTGTTCGGGGCCAAGCATATAGGCATAGCAGCAATGTCTGGCGTCATAATATTGCTTACGATAGGCAATTACAAGCTCTTTTGCCTCATCTGCCGATTCAATATGATGCGCAAAGGCGAGGAATTTACTGCGTTTCTCCGTGTAATATCCCTCGCCTATAGTTTCTTCTAAAATCGTTTTATACTGATCTTCGACCATTTATTCTAACTTATAGATAACGAGTCCGCTGCGAAGTTTAGGCTCAAACCAAGTCGCTTTGGGTGGCATTATCTTCCCACTATCAGCAATATCCATAATCTGTTGCATACTTACAGGGTACAAAGCCAATGCCATTTGCATCTCACCACTATCCACCCGACGGCGGAGTTCTTGCAATCCGCGAAGTCCTCCAACAAAATCTATCCGCTTATCTGACCGTAAATCCTTTATGCCAAGAAGCTCATCGAGAATCAATCTGCTTGAGATGTCTACATCTAAAACGTTGATTGGGTCGTTATTATTGTATGTTCCGTCCTTTGCTTTCAAACTAAACCATTGCTTATCTAAGTAAAGTGAGAACTCATGTAGCTGCTGAGGACGATATTCTTCCGTTCCTTTTGGAGTGACAATAAAGTTCTTTTCGAGTGCAAGTAGAAACTCTTTAGGCGACATTCCGTTAAGATCTTTCACCACACGGTTATAATCTAAGATGGTCAATTGACTTGCAGGAAAGCACACTGCCATAAAGAAGTTGTAGGGTTCTGTTCCTTTATGGTTAGGGTTTTGATTCGCTTTTTCTGCTCCAACGAGTGCAGCGGCGGCAGAACGATGGTGTCCATCGGCGATGTATAGACTCGGCATGCGATTGAAAGCGTCTGTAATGGTCGCAATATCTGATTCATCTTCGATCACCCATAGCTGGTGTCTGAACCCATCAATGGGTGCAATGAAATCATACTCTGGCGGAGTTTGCGCATAACGCGAAAGCAAATTGTCGAGTGTTTCGTTATCAGGATAGGCCAAAAATACGGGTCCCATGTTCGCATTACAAGCGCGAACGTGTTTCATTCTGTCTTCTTCTTTCTCACGACGAGTTAGTTCATGCTTCTTAATTACACCCTCCATATAGTCTGAAACGCTTGCTCCCACGACCAAACCATATTGAGTCTTACCATTCATTGTTTGAGAATAGATGTAGTAATGCTCCTTTTCATCTTGCTTTAACCATCCCTTGTCGACGAATTTCTTAAAGTGTTCGGCTGCACTTCCATAGACTCTGGGGTCATGTTCGTCTGTACCTACCTCGAAATTAATTTCAGGTCGTGTGATATGATAAAGACTTTTCTCGTTGGTTCCAGCCTCTTGACGGGCTTCTTCAGAACTCAACACGTCATAAGGACGGCATTCTACCAACTCAACAAGAGCCTTTGGAGGACGCAATCCCCTAAAAGGTTTTATCTGTGCCATAGTAAAAGAATATATGTTTTTAAGTTAAACAAGTTGTCTCGAGCCTCATATGAAGTCATACAAGGCCCGAGTTCATTTCGTTAATCAATAGATTTATTTGTTCACTTGATATTTCGTGCACCCGTCAGTAAAGTAAGAAATAATCTGCTTTGCAGCCGCAATACCTGCATTTATGTTTGCTTCGGCTGTCTGTGCACCCATCTTTTTGGGCGTAGAGAAATAGCGTCCTTCGAACTTTTTGAATTCAGTGTCACCATCAGGCATAATATCTGTGATGAACTTTAAGTCGGTTCGGTTAGCCAATAACTCCAATAACTCTTCCTCATTAATAACTTCCTTACGAGCCGTATTTATGAGAATACCACCTTTTGGAAGCTGACCAACAAGCCCACTTCCTATACTTTTGATTGTCTCGGGGGTTGAAGGAATATGTAAACTCACAATATCGCAGTTCTCAAACAACTCATTTTGACTCTTACAAGCATGCACTCCAGCTGCTTCAATGACATCATTCGGGCAGTAAGTATCATAGGCATAGACTTCCATATCAAAGCCTTTTGCAATGCGAGCAACATTGCGTCCCACATTACCGAAAGCCAAAATGCCAAGCCGTTTGCCTTTTAACTCAGTACCAGATTTACCATTATAGAAGTTACGTACAGCCATAACGAGTAATCCAAACACAAGTTCTGCAACAGCATTTGAGTTTTGTCCCGGCGTGTTTTCAGCTACAACATGATGTGAAGTGGCTGCATTCAGGTCTATATTGTCATATCCTGCACCAGCACGAACTACGATTTGCAACTTCTTTGCAGCGTTAAAAACTTCTTCATCAACTTTATCTGAGCGGATAATCATTGCATCTGCATCCTCAACAGCACTGAGAAGTTGAGCCTTATCAGTATATTTCTCGAGCAACATCAACTCATGTCCTTCAGCTTCTACTACTTCTCTAATCCCTTCAACGGCTGCAATTGCAAAAGGTTTCTCGGTTGCAACTAATACTTTCATTGTGATTTGATTTAATGTTTAGCAGGAAAAGTGCTTCACTCTTCCTGCAAATAAGGTTATGATTAATGTTTTGCTTCAAAAGCTTTCATTGTTTCTATCAAGGCATTTACACCCTCCATAGTCTGGGCATTGTAGCAACTTGCACGGAAACCACCTACAGAACGGTGTCCTTTAATACCTACAATACCACGCTCAACTGCAAAATCAAGGAAGGCCTTTTCAAGCTCTTCATAACCTGAATTCATTACAAAGCAGATGTTCATTAACGAACGTGAGTCAACTTCTACAGTCCCTTTGAAGAGCTTATTGCGGTCAATCTCACTATAAAGTGCATCAGCTCGTTCGTGAGCTCGCTTGTCGGCAGCCTCTAATCCGCCATGTTTCTTCAACCAACGGAGGTTCTCTAACATAGAATAAATGGGTACAACGGGAGGCGTATTAAACATAGATCCCTTATCAATATGCGTGTGATAATCTATCATTGTAGGTAGTTCTCGCACCCTCTTTTCTAAGGCTTCATCCTTCAAAATGACTACCGTTACACCAGCCATTGCTATATTTTTCTGTGCACCTGCATAGATAGCATCATACTTTTTAACGTCAACTGGTCTGCTCATGATATCCGAACTCATGTCTGCAATCAATGGAACCTTAACATCAAAATCACCGCGATACTCCGTACCATAAATCGTATTGTTCGTTGTTATGTGTAGATAGTCAACATCAGATGGCACACTTGATTCGAAGTTCTTAGGGTAATAAGTATAGTTAGAAGCTGCAGATGAAGCCACCTCTACTACCTCTCCAAAGAACTTTGCCTCTTTCATTGCCTTCTTAGCCCATACACCTGAGTTCACATAAGCAGCCTTCTTGATGAGGAAGTTGGCTGGAATCTGCATGAACTGTAACGACGCTCCACCTCCTAAAAAGACGACAGAATATCCCTCGGGTATACTCAAAAGCTCTTTAAAAAGGTCTACACTCTCATCGACAACTGACTGAAAGTCCTTCGTACGATGACTGATTTCCATCAGCGAAAGGCCACTACCATTGAAATCAAGGATTTGCTTTGCTGTGTTTTCTACTACTTCTCGAGGAAGCATTGACGGTCCTGCATTAAAGTTATACTTCTTCATCTGAATTAAATTTTAAGTTCTGTTAATGCGTGATATAAATAGTTTTACAAATGCGAATGTACACCTTTATTTTCAAAAAAGCAAATAAATTCCTGTTATTTTACATCAACTATCAAGAAATAAACATTTATTTTAAGAAACAATCTCATTTTAAGGAAGTTATTCCTTCGTTTGATTGGAAAGGAAAGGTAAAAGAAAGCGTATTTATCTTCATCTCATTTCGTCTCGTAATAAACGCCATTTCGCCGAGTAAAATGAGGCAAATCACGATGCAAAAAGCCCCACTTCAGCGCATGAAATGGGGCATTCTATAAATAAGAATAAAACACATTGAGTATCAATCTGTTTCCTTATGAATCATCTTTACACAGCATCGACTTAGCGAACTTCCTCAACAATGGTTTTGATTCCTTTTATTTTCTCACCTTTTGTAAGGCGCAAAACCTGCAGAGCCTTAGCCCTGACAACAGCCACATAACTATAACGGTCGTTCACATCAATACGACCTATCTCGTCAGCCCGCAGTCCTCCTTTCTTACATAGAAAGCCAACAATGTCTGCTTTGCTTACTTTGTCCCTCTTTCCTTTACCGATATAGAGGGTTTTATTCTTAGGAAGAGCCGGACGAAGTCGTTCATTTAGAAGCACATAATCTTCTACTTCAGCATCCACATAAGCAGGAATCTGCTCTTGAGCATTTAGAATAAAGAAAGCACGTCCATGCTTATCCCATCGTGCAGTGCGTCCAACGCGGTGAACATATCCGTCTTCACTCTCTGGAATATGATAATGAACAATGTTCTCAATGTTAGGAATGTCAAGACCGCGCGAAGCTAAATCCGTGCTGACCATAATGTTTGCACTACCATTTGAGAAGCGATAAAGCGCAGCTTCACGTTCTTTTTGTTCCATTCCTCCATGGAAAAAGCTGACACTAAAGCCTGCATCCATCAAAAAATCGGCAGTTCGTTGCACCGCATCCCGATAGTTCAGAAACACTATTGTACTTTGTTCGCCAAACGAAAGCAACAATTGTTTTAAGGTATCGAGTTTGTCTTTGTCAGGACTTTCCACCTTATATATATGTACACGATCAGGCACTTGTTCCGTCTTTGGTAAGAAATCAAGAACCTTAAACGCAGCATTTATAAGCTGTTGCTCCCCAAGTTCCTCTGCTGGAGTAGCCGAAAGAAGAATACATCTCACTTGTTTCGGCAGTTTGTTTGTCAGTGCTTCCATCTCCTTTTGAAAGCCCATTTCTAGACATTTGTCAAATTCGTCAAGCACAAGATAATGGATTCCTGCGGCAACGATATTGCCTTTATCAAGATGATCGTTAAGGCGTCCGGGCGTAGCAAACACTATTTGTGGTTTGAGGTCACGCAGATGACGATGTTCTTCCATTGTCATGCGCCCACCATAGCATGCCATTCCACGCAAGCCACAGCCCATATCTTTAAGCACATTGGCCGACTGCAAGGCAAGTTCACGGCCTGGTACAACAACCACCGCCTGCACTTCATCTGACGTTTTGTCGAGTAATTGTGTGAGTGGAAGCAGATAAGACAGCGTTTTTCCAGAGCCTGTTGGAGACAAAATAATAACGTTTTCTTTCTCCTCCAACAGGGTTTGTTGGGCTGCCTTTTGCATATTGTTGAGCGTTATGCCCAACTTCTTGGTTATCTTCTCTATATTTTGAGTCATCTTTTCTATCCTCTCATCAACTTATCTATTTCATCAAACTGCTTCCCCATATTCAAATTTAAATATATTGTATAAAGAGGAAGTGCCCATTTTTCCTTTTGATCAGGAGCCAATGCACGATATTTCTCTAAATAAGGCAAGGCTTTTTTAAAGAGATCATGCACCTGATTATATTTCTTTCCGCCTGTTTTTCTATTCTTATCCAACTCTATCGCCTGATCAAACAGCGCCAAACCAGCATTCAAATAGGCATCAGCAAGTGTGTCATTTTCAGCTATCAGCTGCTCACTCAAAGCGAAACACTCCTTATATTGCCCCATTGTCAACAACAAAGTGCTTTTGGCAAAACGGAAAAGAGTGCTTGTAGAATCAATCTTCAACGCCTCATTGCACGTCTTCATGGCTTCACTATAACTGCCGTTATGACTATAATAGTCTACCAAACGTGGGAAAAAGAAAGGAAACTTCGGATAACTTTGGAAGCCATCTTTTAGCGTCTGCACATAACGAGCCGTATCTTGCTCGAGCTTATAAGTCTCGGCAAGATATTGTAACATATAAGGCAGATGCAAACTATCCTTTAATGCCAAATAAGTATGGCGCAAAGTGAGTTGCGGATTCTGTAGTTTATAGCCACAATATGAAGCCCAATAACCAGCCTCGGGCAAGCGTTTATCGCGTTGTGCATAATGTAATTCTTCAAACATTGGCTTTGAAGCCGTGTTGATATAGGTATCAAACAGGTCGAAAGCACGTGTAAAGTCTTGCTTCTTCATAAAGAACGCCCCCCCATTAAAGAGGTTTGGACGGATTAGATTGAGGGCTTCTGCACTGCGCGCGCGGTGTTTCAGTTTCACTCTTCCATGCGAATTGGGCTGTCGGTCCAGTGAATCTAAGGCCTCAAGCGTATCAAACATTCGTTTGCCAACAAGGAATAAAGCCGTTGTATCATACTTTTCTTTCAAATAAAGCTTTTCATTTCCTTGTTCATATTGTTTGCGTTGAGCCTCAAAAAGCAGTATCCATAACTTCTCATTACTACGAGACGACGAATCGTTCAGCAAGTCAGTGAGAAGTTTTTCAGCCTGATTGAGGTTCTTTCCACTCTTGATATAGTCTTTTGCTTGTGTTATTGTTTTCTTCTGTCCCCAAAGAATCATTGGGAAACAGAGTAATAACGGAATCAGAAATCTTTTCATTTTGTTTGTAATCCTAATACTTTATCTACTTCGTTGAGTAATCTTTTCCACGCCACAATCTGTTGTTTGTCATCCAAAATAGAGGTCTGTATCAACCATGTGCGTGCGGTTTGATAGAGTTCTTTCACTTGGTTTCTATCTTTCTTGGGAAGTTTTCGCCGTCCATTCATCAAGCTATCACGAAGCTCTTCGGCTTTAGAAACATAGCAAACTCCTATATTATAGACCGCCTGTACATAGTTACTGTCGATAGCAATGGCCTGTTTGAAACTACTGATAGCATCATCCCATCGCTTCTTTTGCATCTCGATGTCTCCTTTCAAGACCCATGCACGTCGATTCTTCAGATGTTTTTGAAGATCCATTTCAGCAAACTTAGCCAGCTGTTGCTGCTTATCTTTCAACCCAGAATAGTAATCTATGAGCATCTTATAATAGATATCATTCGATGGTGCCATGTCATAGAGCGATGTCAAGGCCGTGATATATTTCGCTGAATCAACCTCTGTGTAGAGATGAGTCTTCATGCAATTAATCTTTATTTCGGCTGCACCTTTAGCATAGTTTGCATCTTTCAATGCGACATCTGCATAGCGTTCGGCTTCTGCATAGTTCTCTTTTCCATAGGAAAGCAAGCTTACATAATAAGCTACTAACCCTCGGTGATTGTCATTCCCATGGAAAAGAGGACCATCTATACAATCAAGATAGAGTTTGAAATACTGCATAGCCTCATCATTCTTACGCAAACCATATTCATACATGCCTGCATCGACAAGTAAAGGGAGGAGAGATGAAAGCCGTTTATGATTCAAAAAGCGATAACGGGGATTGCTTCTTCCCTTCTCATCTGCCATTGCATCAAAGTGATCGCATAGCACCGCATCTCGCATCAAATGCTTGATTGCTCTATAATAAGCAATCGTATCAGCTTTAATGGCAGTCAAACTATCAAGTTTTCTGTCAATTCCGGCATTGAGTTTCTTGGCCGTTTTGCGCGCATCTTGCCCATAAGCTTGGAACGAGAAGGCAAAACTAACAAGAAGAAATGAGATGAGAATACGACCTTTCATATATTATTTCAGATGAAAAAAGGGATAGTAACACAGCCAAAGCCATGTACTATCCCCTATAATAGAATATTATTTATTCAATGCTTCCATCTCTTTGGTACGGCTATCTGCTGCACCATAGAGGCTGTAATATACGGCATAGAGAGGATAACTCCAGTTTGCCTTCTCACGATTTGGGTCAAGGCTGCGTGCCTGCTCAAGGTAACCTTCACTCTCTTTGTAGAGTTTCTGCTGCTCAGCTTTACTTACTCCGTCCTTAGCAGCTTGTGCATTGAGGCAGAATCCAAGGTAAGTAAGAACGATAACATTCTTTCCATCCTTTGCAATTGACTTCTTGTAACACTCTACAGCCTCTGCAGGCTTGTTAGCATTCATCTCAATTTGGCCTTTCAACGCCCATGCTAAGGCATTTGTTGGGTCTGCAGCGAGCTTGTCATTCAACAGTTTATCTTGCTCGCTTGTCATCTTCAGACTACCACAAAGCGTTACAAGATTAGAGAAAATCTGTTCGTTGTTAGCATCCTTTGCATAGAGATCTCTCAGCGTATTTACATACTTCACAGAGTCTTCCTTAGTCTTAAGGCCCTGTTGCATGATGTAAAGCTTCAAGTTTAGCGCGTCTTTATAAGCTGCAGTGTCTTTCATTGCAACATCAATATACTTGTTTGCGCGATCCATATCTTTTGCCTGGAAAGCGTAAACACCAGCAACGCGTGCAACTTCTCCTAAGTAAGTATCGGGAGTTTTGCTCTTATCGATGCTCTTGAACAATGGATTTTCTGCACTTTCTACATACATACCAAAGAACTTCAAGGCTTCAGGCTGATTGTTTTGTTGGCCTGCAGCCTGTCCGGCATTAATCAAATTAGGACGCAAACCATAAAGACGATTGGCATTGTTGCTTTCGAATCTTGGTTTCACCTTACCCTTTTCATTCGGCTTCTGGTCGTATTCGTTACAGAGAATTGCATCGTTAATAGCATCATAAACTGCTTTGTTGAAACCTAAAGTGTCATAAGCAGTCTCCTTACCTTGACCAAACTGCTTGGCCATCTGATTTGCGGTGATGGTCGCTTGCTCTTTAGATACTTTCTCCATTGCAAGATCTACAAGCTTATTATAAGCCTTTGCTTTCTCTGCATCATTAGCAAGTTGGTTGAGATTTGCCTTTACCAACTCTTGTGCTTCAGCATAAGTCTTTGCCTTAAGTATGGCTTTTAAAGCCTCACTGTCACCTGCAAAAGCTGCTGATGTGGTAAGCAGCATCATTGCTGCAATCATTAACTTTTTCATATTACGTTTGTTATTAAAAGGTTTATCATTCTTCATTATCATCGTCTTCGAAGTCAACGAGTGGCTCATCTTCGGCATCATTGTTGGTTTCAGACAAAGAATCTTTCTTTATTTCCTCTGTCTTGTTAGCCCATTGCGCACGACTTTCTTCTTCAACAGTAGCCTCAAGTTCTGAACTCATGACTTTACAAACACTGGCAATGACATCATTTTTCTTTGCAAGATTTATCAAACGAACACCTTGTGTGGCGCGTCCCATCACACGAACGTCAGCAACAGCCAAACGAATCACTACGCCACTCTTGTTGATTATCATTAAATCGTTTTCATCTGTAACGTTCTTTATGCTCACAAGTCGGCCCGTCTTTTCTGTAATGGCTAAGGTCTTAACACCCTTTCCACCACGGTTTGTGACACGATAGTCTTCAACCTGACTACGTTTTCCATAGCCTTGTTCGCTGACAACCATAACAGTTTCGCTCTCAGCTTCATTGACTGTCACCATGCCTACAACTTCATCGTCGCCTCCATCGAGTCGCATACCACGAACACCCGTAGCGGTTCGTCCCATGGTTCGGATGGTATTCTCATTGAATCTCACAGCTCGTCCGTTGCGGTTTGCCATGATAAGTTCGTTTGATCCGTTAGTCAAGCGCACGTCAACCACCTCATCTCCGTCCACAATATTGATAGCAATCACGCCGTTAGCACGTGGTCTACTGTAAGCTTCGAGACTTGTTTTCTTCACTGTTCCGTTCTTGGTTGCGAAGATAACATAATGAGAATTATTAAATGATTCGTCTGTTAATGTGGTCAAACGAAGTATTGCATTGATGGCATCATCGCTCTCAATGTTGAGCATATTCTGTATTGCTCGACCCTTACTATTGCGATCTCCCTCAGGAATTTCAAAGCACTTGAGCCAGTAACAGCGCCCTTTCTTCGTAAAGAAGAGCATCGTTTGATGCATTGTTGCAGGATAAATGAACTCTGTAAAGTCTTGTTCGCGGTGACGTGCAGCCTTTGCTCCCACTCCACCTCGAGCCTGTTCGCGGAACTCACTCAGCGGTGTGCGCTTGATATATCCCATGTGACTCACAGTGATTACCACTGGATCATTTGGATAGAAGTCTTCGGGATTGAACTCTTCGCTTGAATATTTGATTTCTGTGCGACGTTCATCACCATATTTCTCTTTTACTTCGTTAAGCTCATCCTTCATCACCTTCTTGCAAAGTTCTGGGTCATCAAGAATCTGTTGCAAGTAAGCAATCTGGCGTTCCAACTCTTCATACTCTGCATGCAATTGGTCCATACGCAGTCCGGTCAGCTGACTCAAACGCATATCTACAATGGCTTTACTCTGCAACTCGTCAAGATTAAAGCGCTGTTCCAAGTTGCGTTGTGCATCGGCAGGAGTCTTACTTGCTCGAATAATGTGTACAACCTCATCGATGTTATCACAAGCGATGATCAAGCCTTCAAGGATATGAGCACGCTCTTGCGCCTTCTTCAAATCGTATTTTGTGCGTCGAATAGTCACATCATGACGATGTTCAACGAAATATTTCACACATTCTTTCAGGCTCAATAACCGTGGACGGCCTTTTACAAGCGCAATGTTGTTTACAGAGAAAGAGCTTTGCAAAGCGGTCATCTTGAAGAGTTTGTTCAAGATTACATTTGCATTTGCATCACGCTTAACATCTATCACAATGCGCATTCCCTGTCGGCCAGACTCATCATTGGCATTGCTGATACCATCAATGCGACCTTCTTTCACAAGGTCTGCAATGTTTTCAATCAACAATTGCTTGTTAACCCCATAAGGAATCTCGGTTACAACAATCTTGTCATGGCTTTCGCCGCTTTCGATTTCGGCTTTAGCACGCATCACGATTCGACCTCTACCGGTCTCGTAAGCCTGGCGCACACCCTGTATACCATAAATATAGGCACCCGTTGGGAAGTCTGGGGCCTTGATATACTGCATCAAGCCATCAAGGTCTATGTTGGGATTGTCAATATAAGCACAACATCCTTCGATAACTTCGCTAAGGTTGTGTGTCGGCATATTCGTAGCCATACCAACGGCAATACCATTACCTCCGTTTACAAGAAGATTCGGAATCTTTGTCGGCATGACGCTCGGTTCGACAAGGGTATCATCGAAGTTGTTCGTCATGTCTACGGTATCTTTCTCCAAGTCGTCCATGATGTGCTCACCCATCTTGCTGAGTCGACACTCTGTATAACGCATGGCAGCTGGTGAGTCGCCGTCTATCGAACCGAAGTTTCCCTGACCGTCAACAAGTGTATAACGCATATTCCAGTCCTGCCCCATGCGAACAAGCGCACCATACACTGATGAATCGCCGTGAGGATGGTATTTACCTAACACCTCACCTACAACGCGTGCACACTTCTTGTAAGGTTTATCACTGGTATTGCCGATTCCCAGCATACCATAAAGAATACGACGATGCACAGGCTTAAAACCATCTCTAACATCTGGAAGCGCACGAGCCACGATAACTGACATCGAATAATCGATGTAAGAGGACTTCATTTCTTCCTCAATGTTGATTCTTAAAATCCTGTCATTGTCAATTGTTTGATTTTCGTCCATTGATGTAATTGATCGTTATTATTAGCTGTTTGCTATAAAACGAAAGTAAAACAAAAACGCCTCAAAGGCCGTTTATTTTCGTTCTAAGCGATTTTCTACCTTTTTTCAAGGGTGCTAATTTACTACTTTTTTTTGATAACCAAGTCGACTGAAGCCTTAAAATCGCATAAATTACGATTTATTGACGAAAGAAATTCGTAATTTGTGTTCAGAATTACAGCAGAAGAAATTAAAAACAATGAATGAATCCACCATGACGAATGTTATAACCACGCAATGCCGTAGATATTATGTCGGCATTTCCATGAATGAATCCATAATTGCGAATGTTGCAACGATGCAACGCCGTAGGTTTTATGCCAATATTTTAATGAATGAATCCACCATGACGAATGTTATAACCACGCAACGCCGTAGGTTTTATGCCAATATTTTAATGAATGAATCCACCATGACGAATGTTCTCACCACGCAACGCCGTAGGTTTTATGCCAATATTTTAATGAATGAATCCACCATGACGAATGTTCTCACCACGCAACTCGGTACGAGTTGTTCTTTTGATAGCCCAGGGTTGGCGAGGAACAAGCCTACCCTGGGTAAGCATTCGCAAGGAGATTCAACGCCATAGGTGTTGAGCTTTTTCCGAGAAAACATGGTTATAGTGAAGAAATTCATGGCGGATTAATCAAAAAAAGCGCAACACCTATGGCGTTGTACCCCACAAACCATACCCTAACCCAGGGTAGCCAGCACTATCGTTTGGCAACCCTGGGCTATCAAAAGCGGAACCCCTATGGGGTTCGTCAATCTGCAAACATCCTTTGCGCCGCTTTCCCTTTTGACAGAGATGAAATCAAAAAAAGCGCAACACCGTAGATGTTATGCCAGCGTTTCCATGAATGAATCCACCATAGTGAATGTTCTCACCACGCAACTCGGTACGAGTTGTTCTTTTGATAGCCCAGGGTTGGCGAGGGACGAGCCTACCCTGGGTAAGCATTTGCAAGGAGATTCAACGCTGTAAGTGTTGAGCTTTTTTTGAGAAAACATGGTTTCATTGAAAAGATTAATAGGATGCTATGCCAGTATTTCAATGAATATATCCACCATGGTGAATGTTCTCACCACGCAACTCGGTACGAGTTGTTCTTTTGATAGCCCAGGGTTGGCGAGGGACGAGCCTACCCTGGGTAAGCATTCGCAAGAAGTTTCAACGCTGTAGGTGTTGAGCTTTTTTTGAGAAAATATGATTATAGCGAGAGGATTCATAGCGGATTAATTAAAAAAGCGCAACACCTATGGCGTTGTGTTCCACTTAACGTATTAACCCAGGGTAGCTCGCTACGCTCGCCAACCCTGGGCTATCAAAAGCGGAACCCCTATGGGGTTCGTCTCTCTCATGAACATCCTCTGCACCGCTCTTCCTTTTGAAAGAGAAGTTGACCCCGATATGGTTTTTGTTATTTCGTATAGTATGTGATTGAGGAGGAGAGTGAACCCCACAGGGGTTCCGTTCTTTATAGGGCAGGGTTAGCGAGCGAAGCGAGTTACCCTGCCTACAAATGTATGCGAATGAGCAACGCCATCGGTGTTGCGTTTTCTTTAAATATGAATGTGTTCGTATTTTGTGTTCAGAATTTCAAGAGATGAATTTAAAAAAGCGCAACACCGATGGCGTTGTGCCCCACAAACCATACGCTAACCCAGGGTAGCCTGCACTATCGTTTGGCAACCCTGGGCTATCAAAAGCAGAACCCCTATGGGGTTCGTCAATTCTGCAAACATCCTTTGCGCCGCTCTTCCTTTTGAAATGGCTATCAAAAGCAGAAGGCGATGGGGTTCGTCGTCCTCACAAGCTCTCTTTGCGCCCACTCTTCCTTTTGAAATGGCTATCAAAAACAGAAGGCGATGGGGTTCGTCTCCCTCATGAATTCTCTTTGCGCCCACTCTTCCTTTTGAAATAGCTATCAAAAACAGAAGGCGATGGGGTTCGTCAATTCTGCAAACATCCTTTGCGCTCTCCCTCCTTCTGAAATGGCTATCAAAAGCGGAAGGCGATGGGGTTCGTCTTCTTCACTAATCCTGCAAAAAGACTCTGCCTGCGCCTCCCCTCTCCTTGGAGAGGGGTTGGGGGGTGAGGCTTTAATGCTTCGGCTTTATTCCAAACTCGGTATTTTCCTTTGGTTCAGCCTTCTTTTCCGCATTTTCCACCAAACTGAGCGAGCCATCTTTGGCCATGACCACCCAAATTGTGGCAGGCTTGCCGTCAGCGCCCTTGCGGTCTTTTATGGCGAGTTCATATTGGCGTTTCATGCCTGCGCCCTTGCCTTTACCCGTGTAAGTGAGGGAGCCCTCGTCATAGCCAGCCTTTTCTGCGAAGACCGGAATGGCCGCTTTGAGCTTTTCTTCGCGTTCTTTCACAGCCGGCGACGGCTTTTTCTGCGCCGCACTCTGTTTATGAGCCGTTTTAAAATGGTCTATCTCCTGGTTGATTTGGTCCACCAAACGTTCAATCGGCGCTCGGTCGTCTTCGGTCGCTGCAAGCAGATAGCTGGCCTCAATATAGCGGCAAACCACACCAAAGATGGCATCGGTCATCGCGCGCACCTCTTTCAAGGCAGGCAGTTTCTCGTCTACAGCCTTCACTTGGCGCTCATTGTAGATGGTTTGGAACTTTTCGTTCACGGCTTTTAGCTCTGCCATGACAGGCGCAAGACTCAAGGCGGTCATCTCGCCTGAGAAACGCTCCAAATCTTTCAACAACCCACGCACTTCGGCCGTTTCGGCATCAGCAGCCTTACTCTGAATGCCCAGATAAACCGCAAGGGCCTTGTTGAGCTTTCGCACTGACTCGGCCACAGCCTGCACAGGCGATTTCTGTTGCACACGGATAACGCCAAAGAGGTTGGTCAACAGCGTGTCGCGCTGGCGGTCGAGCGCGGCCATTTGCTCAGCATGCAAGGTGGCATTTGCAACCTTGTTGAGTTCGGTTTCCATGTCAATGCAATCGGCCCAACTCTTTAATAATTCATCGGTGAGGTGCAACTTCAGTTTGTCGACAGCTTTCACAAGTGCATGCACGTTGAACATGAATTGCAGGTGATGCGAATTGCTGTAATGAGCACTTAGGCTGGTTTTCACCAAGGCCATTTTAGAAACTGTAATTTTAAATTTTTCCATAGTAATAAATTTTTATTGATATTTTATATTAGCGACTATTGGTCACTTTTTTCTTTAATTCTTTTGTCCGAAAATCGTTTTTTTAGTGTTAGATACGCCGTATCTTGCATGAAATTTTTATTTTTGGCATTAGAACCATCGTATCTCGCGCTAATTTTTGATTTTTGGCATTAGAACCATCGTATCTGGCATTAATTTTTAATTTTTGGTGTTAGAACTATCGTATCTGGCATTAATTTTTAATTTTTGGTGTTAGAACTATCGTATCTGGCATGGATTTTCAAGATTTGTTTAAGAGGTTAATCAACGACATCAAATAATAGCGAAATCATTGAGAAAAAAATAGAAGTAAGAATTGTTCGTGGCGTTTATGAATTTCTCTAAAGAAGTTGGCTTCACGAGTCAACCTCTTTAGAAAAAATATTTTATTTTTTAGAAGAACACGAACGGATGAACAAGTCCACCATTAGTTCCCACCGTAACAAATATGTCACGACCCCACCCAACTTTGTTCGGTGCAAATCCAATATAAGCAGCATCACCATCAACAAATGCAGAACCACTTAATGGATACTGATCACCTATCGTAAAAGTTCCTCCAGCTTGTGTAAAGACATTTTTTAACTTTGCTGTATTTAGTGGCGTTGTACTATTATCACCAACACGACTAGATGCCACTGGTCCCCCCGTATCAGTTTGTATGTTAAAAGTAGACGGCATTTTTGATTTATCTAAGTCGCCATATTTAACAAGCAGAGGTATCCACTGCCCTGAACTTGCTAAAAACCATTTTCCGATGTTGCTTCCTGTGATAGTGACTCCAGGATTATAATTGGCTGCTAAATAATATGCATTGGCAAAACTAGAATTGACATATCTATCTAATTCTGCCGGTGACTTAGTTCTGTCACCATAAAACTGAGAAGTGTAATAGTTATTTGTGTAAGTATAGTCATATCCTTTCATATCATCAAGTCTACCATTTCCGTTTATTCCTAACTGATAATAACCAAATCCTGGTACTGCTCGTTCTCCGCAATCCTTCAGCGCTACCGCCATACCTTTTTCGGTAGTAGTTTTTTCATTTATGACAAGAGCTATCGGCTCACGTTTTCCAACTTCCTTATCGCCCAAATATCCCACTGTCCCATCCTGATAAAGGTAGAGAGGGTCTTTAGTCTTCATCGTCACTTTCACGAGATAGGTGTGATTGCGCTCTAATGGAGTATTGATAGCAAAGTATGGTTGTTTAGTTTTCCCATAGAAAGAGCCATGAATGTGAAAATACAAGCTATTTGCCGGTATATTTTCTCCTTCCGCTAAGGCTATATATGTGTATTGGCTACTGATAGTTTCAAAAGGTTCTACTATCGAAGAGAAAGGCTTATTTCCAACATGCTTATATTTATCAAAAGTATCCCATGTATACGCTGTAACTCCAACATCTCTGCTTGTCAAATTACCAGTCATATCGAAGTGCATAGTTGATAAATCATGATTACCTGCTCCTATAAAAGCAGTTGTACCCTCTATCATCTTCGGATATGAAGTGTAGGTTGTAATTTGCACTCGAGTCCGTGCTGCTAAATGCTTCATATTGAATGCCACTGTCTCAACACCGCCTGAAAGTGTTTTCGTTACAGTGCCCATCATAGGACAATCCTTAAAGCCATTATGTATGTCGGCCTTTATATCTAAGCCTGTGGCAGTCTTTGTGAATGCATCATTGTGGCAAACAAAGGTATAGGTACCCGGGTCTAAACGAATCATCGCGTTTGCATCAGGAATGAATTTTCCATTTGACACTGTTCCTGAAAGTTCGTCGGCAACACGATTGCCAGCAGCATCAACGGCATAAATAGTGTAATGGCCCTCGCTCATTGCTGCACGAGTTTTTGCAGGTTGTGGCGTTGGTGCGGTTTTATCAGGCTCAATAGAAACTTCGGCAATTAAACCATCACCCATATCAATGGTGTCGCGATGCACCACCTGTGACGCGCGAGTTGGACTTTCAGCCTCGAAAGTTTCTTCGTTAATCGTGATGTTAAGTTTATGCCCATTCAAAGTGACTTCGTTTTCAGAATTGGCAATGTCGTCGTTTGCACAAGCACTAAACATTAATAG
>QWCT01000330.1_pt1 | contig 33860 bp, 42 predicted proteins | sample 1972681 | NCBI WGS metagenome assembly QWCT01 (sample SAMN09866701, study PRJNA288562) | Human oral metagenome isolate pre3_saliva, whole genome shotgun sequencing... | isolation source: mouth | host: Homo sapiens | place: USA: California | reverse complement strand
TAGAGTTCGGACTATTAATACATGATGAGCTGCTTAAACAGGGTAACTCAAACAACTTCGTCGTCAGCCCATATAAGGATTACAGAACCAAAAAAGCACAAGACTGGAAAGCGGAACAAACCCTACCGATTATCAACGAAAAAGAGTTTGACCAAATAGTTAACACCTGCGAAGCAGTAAAATCACACCCACTTTATAGTACTTTACTTTGTGGTGACGGAATTGAAAATGAAAAAGTCATGCTTGGTAAAATCAACGGCTTCCAAATCCGTGGAAAAGCAGATGCAATTAAAAAGACTGAAGACGGTTTTATTATCTGCGACCTAAAAACTACCGCACAATTTTCAGACTGGAAATATAAAGCATTTAGAATGTGCTACGACATGCAAGCACTCATCTATTCAGCCCTAACAGGACAATTTAAGAACACCAAGTTCTACTTCATGGTGGTCGAAACCGTAGCGCCATACAGAACAGCGGTAATGCTCGCAGGTGAGAACTTTACTGATAGTGGCGAAGTGAAGCTCCTAAAATGTATCGACGAAATCGTAAAGTTTGGCGATCGCGAAATCGACTTCCATCAGAACAAAACAATAGATAGCGTAATTGAACTTGGAGATTTTAGTAATTAGAAAGAGAGAAAAAAATGGAAAATAATATCACAAAAGTCGAACCAAAAAATATCGAATTAAAACCAAAAACCAAGGTTACTATCGAGGGATTAGTTCATAACCAAGAATTCTTAAAGAAAGCTCAGGATGTTCTTGGAACTGGTACTCAGCAATTCATGAGTTCAGTGCTAACCTTATCGAATTCGGACAAGAATTTTAAGCAATGCGACCCAATTAAGCTTTATAACTGTTGTCTTATGGCCGCAGCAATCAAGCTACCTTTTAATCAGAACCTAGGCCAAGCCTACGTAATCGCTTATAAAGGCGAACCACAGCTCCAAATCGGCTATAAGGGTTTCATCCAATTAGCTCAGCGTTCTGGTCAATTTAAGACCATTAATGCTACGGAAGTTAAAGAGGGTGAAGTCAAAAGCCGTAACCACCTAACAGGCGATATCGAATTTAGTTGGATTGAAGACGAAGAAGAACGCGAAAAAGCTAAAACTATCGGTTATGTAGCATACTTTGAACTCCTAAACGGTTATGAAATGGCCAAAAAGACTGTTCTAAAGCGAATCCTCAGCAAGTATGCACCACTTTCAATCGATATGCAGAAAGCTATCGAGATTGACCAATCAGATGGTGATAAAAGCTATCCGGACGCGCCAAAAGAAACCTTAAATGTCGAGACTTTCGATGCAGAGGAAGCCGAGGTGGTTAATGAATAGAATCGAATCAACTAAGAATGTCGCAATTCGAATCAAAAAGAAGGGTAAAAATGGCAGGAACTAAAGCTGGTGGATTGAAGACAAGAGCCACTAACTATCAGAAATACGGAAAAGACCATTATCGGCGTATCGGTGCGATCGGTGGGCGTAATAGTAACACTGGTGGTTTCGCTTGCATGGATGTCGACAATGACGGTCTAACTGGTCCAGAGCGATCTAAAATCGCAGGAAGTAAAGGCGGAAAAATCGGAGGCTTTATCGGAAAACGTGGGTACGCATTCATCGAACTAGCCGAGGAGAAAGGTTTCGCATATTACGAACAGAGGGGTTCTGGGAACAAATTAGCAATTAACAATTAAAACAGATGGTGCTGGCCGATTAGAACCAGTTAAATGTCAACATAGACTCAGCCATAGTACTTGACATCAGATGAGGCGTAATCGGTTTTAATGTGCATTTTTAATTTAGACCTCTAAATTCTTTAATAGCGCCTCATTCTCAACAATTATCACTAGGAGCGTCGTAGACGGTAGTCGGAACAAAAAAGTTGAGTTCCTTAAACTCCGACGCGATTCGAGACCTACGAATCGTTCTGGAAACTTCTCCTAGTGGTAATTTCTGGAATTAAACAAAATGAATAATAGACAAAATTTAATCCAACCCGATAAAGTCCTCGTCGATTATATCGATAGTACCGGAAAGCCCCAGCACTACGAGTATAAGACTATTAAAGAGGCTTATAAGTTTGAACGATATCTAAAACAACATAAGAATTACTCGGCGGTACTCACGGTGGTAATGTCAAAAAGAGCTAACGAGGAGAAAGGAGAAAGAGAGAAATGGTAAAAGAAAAAGTGGATGAAGCAATCGAAACGCTTGTAGATAATGAACCTAGAGATGTGAGCTATAATGAGCTACTTCAATGTCTATGCGAGCTAACAGATAAGGACTTTAAGAACCTTATTAAAATCGCAAAATTAGAGAGAAGAACTAATAAGCTAATCGACCAATACTTTAACAATAACTAATAACGTGGTGCTTTGAGCGGTCTATAATAATTTCTCTCGCCGTATCAAGGTTAAATGTCATAAACGCAGCCCGATATGCTTGACGGGGTGGATGCCGAGCCACCCCAGCCATAAAAGGAGAATTGAAAATGAAATATTATAAATTATTAAAAGATACCCTAACTGTCAAGGCTGGGTCTATCTTTGAAGAGGAGGAGGCCTTTGACGACGAGAAAATATTGGTTCAAGTTACCAAAGATGGATGCCAGTTTAGCCCATGGGTTGTAGTTAGAGACATCATTAACTTTGATGATTGGTTTGAAGAAATTCCTGAAAAACATGAAAGGTGGAGTGGTGGAAGAGGTGATAGTTATTATTTTATTGACGATGAAGGTGCTATACGCCATGAGATTGATACCAATGACGGCATGGACAACTATCGTTACAATATTGGTAATTATTTTAAGACCGAAGCCGAAGCAGAATCTTATAAAAAATATCTAACCGCTCGCCAAGTGCTTCTAGATGACGCTGAGGGCTGGAAATTTACGCTAAAGGAACAGAATTATTTTGCGAAGTATAGTGTTATCGATAACCGCTGGCATCTCAATGGTGACTATCATTATACCCCAGGTGGAATCTACTTTAAGGACTTAGAATCTCTTAAAAAATCCCTTAAAGAGCATGGAGAGCAATGGGAAATCGTTCGTAAATATGAGATGGGGGAGAAGCGATGAGAGAGCACAAAGTCTTAGATGAGGAAACAGTCATAGCTGAATTAAGATTTGCAATGGAGCACAAGATTGACTTTTGCGCTCACAATATTGATGAATTACTATCTCCTATAGAGATTCAAAATATTTTGTAATAAGTTAAAAATTCAATCTAAAATTCAGGCATATTTTATTACCGATAGTTTTCCCAATAGAGCTTACTATACACTTAGTTTTTATACAGAAAATGACTATACTACTAATTCTATTGGTACTTATTTTGGAAACAGCTTGGTAAGTTCCGATAATAACATGAAGTTTGAGTCAGCAGAAGAATCAGAAGGGGAATGGGAAGAGAATCAAGAATAATGTTAACGCTTATATTATTACTGTCAATAGGTTTCTCCATCTTCTTTTATTCTAAACAGGAGGATCTTGATAGAGACATGTTTATCTTAGTAGCCGTCCCTATTCTTGTAATACCTTTGTTTGTTCAAGTATTGTTAATAGCTAGTTTAATTAGTGGCTTAAACTTGGATTCTAGAATTGAACTATATCAATCACAAAATGCCGAAATCGAATCTAAGGTTCAAGCCACAGTTGCAAGCTATTTAACTCACGAGCGTCAAACATACAAAGACCTAAAACCCGATAATGCTATTGCTGTCGTTTCAGCCTACCCTGAACTCCATAGCAACGAACTGGTTAAGAAGCAGATTGAAGTTTATGAGGATAATAATAGAAAGATTTTAGGATTAAAAGAAGAAAAACTAAACCAGTCAGTATATAAATGGTGGCTGTATTTTGGAAGATAAGGAATAACATTAATAATACGAGGAATTAAATATGATGCAAAATGAAGAATATTTAGGAGATACAAAGATTATCTCGGTTGGAAAAGATAGGTTGTCTAAATATGAATTAGAGGAGATCCCTAAATTAGAAAGACAAACGCTATACAAAGTTAAAGAGTTTATTTACTATTACATAGACTACGGCTATGTAAGGTGAGGGTTGTGCAATATTCTTAGATAGTAATGATAAATGGCACATCGTTGATCTAGGCCATTGTTCCTGCTATGGGCCACTTGAGGACTTAAAATCAGTCCCAATGGAGAAAGAACAAGTTCTTGAGCTGCTTAAAAACGGAAAATATTCATATTATGACGACCATAGTAATGAATTAAAATATGTTGAATTAATTGACTATTTGGAGAAACATGATGCGTGAATTAAAGTTTAGGGTTTGGAGTAAAAAACAAAAGACCTATGTTTATGAGCACCCATTTAATAAACCCGGAAACTTCTATATAAACCAGGATGGCGTCTTGTTCTCAGACTTCGGAAATTCAATAGCTCCAGAAGTTAATCAGGATGACTTTATTGTCGAACAGTATACAGGACTCAAAGATGAGAATGGTAAAGAGATTTACGAGGGGGATGTTATTGAATACGTCTTTAACGTCCGTGAGGCAGAGGTCTCTGCTATAGGGGAAGTCTGTTTCTTTGAAAACCAGGGGGTATATGGAATGAAGAATGTTAAATATAACAACCAAGAATTACGGAGATTATGTGATATTGAAAATGAACGTGCAGGTGAGGTTTTCTGCATTGCTGGTTATGACAACACTGACGAAGACCAGACGCTAATATTTGCGTACGACTATTTCGTTGACGACGACATGGAAATACTAGGAAATATCCATGAGAATCCTGAGCTGTTGGGAGAGAAAAAATAATGTTATACACAGGTCATAAAAATAAGCATATGCTTAACGGTCAGAACATCGTCGATTTTATTAGGCTCAATATGGAGCAAGATCGCAAAATCTTTGGCAATATTCCGTTACCAACCAGAGAGCAAACAGCCCTAGTAATTAGAGCTTTAAGAATGATTCATATCTTGGAATACGCGTCCGAGTATGACGCCTCGGATTTACTCAAAACCGATGAGATTACGAGGTTTTGGCCAACCATATCAAGCATTGGTAGGTTCTTCCGAGACGCTCCGTTAGAAGTACTAGAAAAATATGAAATAGAACATCGGGATAACTAATATGAAAGATTTTATCGAAAATTTAATTGAAAGTGTATTTATAATCATTGTTCTGATATCAGCATTAGCTGGGCTTATATTGCCAATAGCGTTGGTGATATGGATAGTTAAGATGATTACTGGATAAGGCGATGAGTATAAAAAGTCCAGAGCCATGTGCAGTAAGTACTAATAGTATCAGTCTCTGCAAGAATTGTTGGTGCATGACGCATACGATAAATGGCAAGTGTGGTAAATGTGGAAAAAGACAGGAAAATTAAAATGACTAAAATGTTAAGAATAACACGAGATTTTGACTACTTTGAGGGGACTATTGACAGTGGATATCAAGAGCTAGAGGTCGATAAAGAGTATTGGGAAAGTCTGAATGAATACGAACGTGAGGAGCTTTTTACAGAAAGCTCTCATATCGTAGGCCAGATATATCTATATGACTACTATAAGCTTAGCGACGGCGATAACAAAATGGAAATTGAGGAGTTTGAAAGAAAATAGTGGACATTTTACTACCAAATGAAGCTGATTTAAGTCATGAAGACCTACTCGTTATTAGAGCTGCACTACAAATACATAGCCAACAGACTCAAGAGGCTTTGTTTAAAATCAATCACTTAATTAAATCAAATGAAGAGGAGAAATAATGTTACCGACGAAAGCCACATTTGACGAGTACGTTAAGAAAGGTTTGGTAAGAAGCCAAAAATATAAAGACTTGACTATTTACCAGTACACCGAGTTTACTCAATTCGAGAGCCTGTGGAGCAACTGCACCTTAAACGCCCGTGGAATTGTGTTTGATGATGATGGAGTTCTAGTTCAGCGATGTATCCCGAAATTCTTTAATCACGATGAACCAGATGGTATTAAGGTCGAGAAGCTAATGCACAAAGAACAGATTGGCGTAGTCCAAGAAAAACTAGACGGCTCTCTGATTAAAATCACAAAAGACCAGAAACATGGATTAGTTATTACCTCAAAAGCTAGTTTCGAATCAGACCAAGCTAAAATGGCAAAAGAAATCGTAGATGAAAATAACTATGACTTCAAAGAAGGCTGGACTTATCATTTTGAACTCATTCATCCCGACAATCAAATTGTCTTAAACTACGGCGATGAGAGAAAGCTTGTGCTTCTTGCCATTATTGACAATAAGACAGGTAAAGATATTGACATCTATTCTCATGAATTGAGGTTCGAAAAACCGCAGTTGTATGAGCTTGGAGTATTACCAAATGTTAATGTTTTGAATAAAAATGGACTCCACGAGGGCGTGGTTGTGAACTATGGAAGCTATAGATTGAAGTACAAGACCGATGAATATATTAGGCTTCATAGAATCGTTACCGAGTTCACCCCAAAGAGGGTTTGGGAAGCACTATCATCCGGACAGAGAATGGACAGGATGAACATCCCAGAGGAGTTTATCAAGTGGCTTAACGAGACGGAGAATGAATTACTAGCTAGATATAATGAGCTATTAAATAAAATCAACCAAGCCTTTGTAGACACTCAAAACATGACCAATAAAGAAATCGCCTTATCTGACGATGAGAATGTTAAAGAAATGCGAGAATATATTTTTGCTGTCAGGTCAGGAAAAGATATTGAGGCAAAAATCTGGAAAGCAATTAAACCGAAAGGAGAGAAATGAAAATCTTAATGTTAAAAGGGCTTCCAGCCTCTGGTAAATCAACCTACGCCAAGGGGTTAGTCTCAAAAAATCATAACTGGGTCAGAGTGAATAAAGATGACCTAAGAGCTATGATGAATAACGGAGAGTTTTCCGGAAAGTTAGAGAAGCAAGTTGTTAAAACTGAACGAGAAATCGCAGAGAATGCGCTCAAAATTGGTAAAAGCGTTGTAATCGATGACACAAATTTTAACCCAACCCACGAAGAGTTTTTCAGGCAGTTGGCCAAGTCTTACAAAGCAGAGTTCGATGTCGAGTTTTTTAATACTCCACTAGAGATTTGTATGATTCGTGATAATGAGCGTTCAAATGGCGTAGGTGAGACAGTAATCCGTAAAATGTATAACCAATACTTAAAACCTAAACCAGCCGTCTATGAGTGGAATGAGGAGCTTCCAACGGCAATCATATGTGACATAGACGGTACGTTAGCTCACATGAAAGACCGAGGCCCATACGACTGGAGTAGGGTTGGCGAAGATGAGGTCGACCCGATTATTAAAAACCTACTTAATACATTAAAAGAGAAACATATTAAGATTCTCTTTGTCTCTGGGCGTGATGAGGTGTGTCGGAAAGAAACGAATGAGTGGTTGAGAGAAAATGGTATTCCACACGCACCGCTGTTTATGCGAAGAAAAAACGATAGCAGACAAGACTCGGTAGTAAAACGAGAAATATTTGAGAGATGTATTAGAGATCTTTACGATATTGAGTTTGTCTTAGACGACCGAAACCAAGTTGTCGAGATGTGGCGAAGTCTTGGTCTTAAATGTTTACAAGTCCAAGAGGGGGATTTTTAATAATGAGACGATTTCAAAAATAAGATAATTGATGAATATTTAAGGAGTTAATGATGGAAATAATCATGTATATAATTCTAACTGTAACCGCCATAGCTATGGCTTGGATGAATTATGAATATTGGAAGCTTAACGGGTATCTTAAAGAGATGTCTATTGAACTCGAAAACTATCGTAGCCATTATGAGGTTGTCGTAATAAAAAGATCTAAAGAGACGGAGAAGATATTAAAAAACGTTAATTTGGAAAATAAAAGAAGCACATTAAGTTTAGTCACAGTCAATCAAATAGTCGAATCAATCCTAGCTCAGGATGACGATAAAGCCAAGCTAAAATGTAGAGCAAACGAAGCTACAATCATCCTAAAAACAGCCATGATATGCGAACATGGCGGGATCGATGAAGCCATGAAGTACTATAACGGCACTCATTCCGAGGATGAATATCAAGAATTTAGAACTAGCACGGTACTGACAGATTAACCATTCAAACCTGAAATAGCCCCATGTTGAGAGGGGGCTATTTTTATGGTTCAAAAATATAATAAAAAAAGAACCCCTTCCATGAGGCTCTTTTAACTCAACACTATAACCTGTGTCCTAATTACAGTTTACCCTGTTTCTTTAATTTTTCAACTCTAGAGTGAATGTATGAATTTCCGCCGATTTCTTCATAGTGAGAGTAAATATCATTAAACCGTTCGAGCTCAATCTCAGTGAGTTTTTCACCTCTCTCAATATCAGCTAGATATCTGGTTATGAAGTTTCGACACTGTGCAATATCAATGCTATGGATTTCTCGGTTATTTTTCTCGAGTAGCTCCGTGAGTTTTTTATTCTTTCTTTCGAGTAATTCAGTGAATTCACGTCCATTTTTATCAATTTTCTGATTTAGAGGGTCGATAAGGCTGGTCACCCACCTCTTCATCATATTGTCTAAGAATTTGGCGATAATACCGAGTCCCGTAATTACACCAGCAATTACGGAAATGAACGTTGTAATATCTTCCACCGCAATCCGCATTACTGTCTTCGCCTCAATTTAATAGTCGTGCCAACTGGAATATTACCATAAATACCTTGCTCATGCAGCTGATTAGTGTAGAAAGCTACATCGCCATTATCTCCCCATAAACCATTGTCAGTTTGAAGACCAAGCTTAAGAATTATAGCACCAAAAGTATCGCCGGCTTGATAAGTATAGCTAACTTCATTACTAGGAGCTGACTGTGGTGCAGGAGCAGGAGTTGTAGCAACTGAAACCGGCTTAGGGCTCTCAGCCTCTAGCATGGATTTAGGACATGCGTAAACAGCCCCCACGGCATCAAGATTAAGGTAGTGAGTAGAGATATGTAGTGGTGTCCAGTTAGCATCGTTTACAATGTTTCTGTCAGCATCTACAACCATACCAGTATGACCATAAGCACCTGCAGAATAAGCAAAGATAGCGCCATTACGCTTGCCACATCGCACCCAGCCAAGTTTATTGACGAGATAATCTACCATGGCCCTACCATCACATGGACCGTAATCAGGGTGAGGGATATAGTTCATTCGAACACCAGAAGCTAGATACCATGAGTATTTACTACACTGCCAGCCTTTGCCGTAGTCACTATCACCATCTGGAAGTCTCTTAGATAAAGGATTGTCTCCACCTTGTCCAACTTCTGTAATTTCTTCTTCTGTAGGTTCGGCTTTTTTATCGGTTTGGGTATCATTAACTGTGTGTTTAGGGGTGATGAGTTCAGCAATTTCTTTAGCCGTCTTCACTATGTCAGAAGTTAATCCTGCATAGTCAGCTTGAGATTCATCGAGCTTTACATCTGTCTTCTTGTTAATAAAGGCAACAATATTCTTGATCGTATTGGTTAAATACCAACCTACACCACCTAAGATACCGGCAATTAAAATAGGGAACGAAGCGTCTTGCAGGAATGACATATCTGCTCCGACTTTTTTAGCGTACCAATTCGTGACCTCAAGTAGGCCTACTGTACCGATTACGCCAGCCCCCCAAATAACCGCTTTTACTAAATCCTGAAACATCTTTTTCCAGGACCATTTCAAATTGGGCGTAAATATGACTTTTACTATGCCAATAAGCAAATCCAGTAAATATGCAACCCCTAGAATCCCCGCTCCGACCGCCGCTGCAATAATCTTATCTAACATTATTTTTCCTTTCTTACAACAAAAAACGACCACATTTCCGAAGAAATTGGGGTCGTAGATTTGCTTTAATTATAACATTAAAAAGGGAATCGAATAGCTACTTTAACCCAGAAAGTTGCAAACTAGAGTAGCCATAAACATTATAGCGTGGGTTCCTGATCTTTGCAATAATCAATAATCAAATGCCACCAATAAGCGCTAGCCATGTTGTTTTTAAGTTGCATTACTACTACTTTTCGCAACGAATCCATATAAAAACCAGCGACCCAGGTATTGTCCATTGTGTCATATAACCAAGGCACCGTTCTCCAAGACCCATTATTTGCTTTGTTTTTAACCATCATTCGCATATCAATAACGGTCGCGCAAGGGTCGACTTGAACCTCGTGCGGAACATCACCTTTACCAGAATAAACTTTACGATAGATTTTGCGGCCGTCAATCCATGTGCCTACTAAAATTTCTTCCGTAGAATACTTAGTTTTTGGCTGACCTACAATATTATCTGCAGGGATAACATCCTTTTCAGTTAACACTCTCTCTTCGTTATTATAGAGCTTCTTAGTCTTCGTGGAAATTCTAAGTATAGGGATACCAACATCAATTTCGGCATAAACCTTAACACTAGACAATTTATCCGTAATCTCAAATTCTAGCATGTGCTTTAAGGTGTTATCTAAAGCGACATAAAAATCTGGCACTCTCAATATCATGTCTGAATCAAGTGTGAATGGAATGTTTTGTGTAGGACCAAAATCAGAATCCATACTAGACTTGGTCCTGCACCTTAGGCTTAATACACTATTCTTCTCAATACTACCAATTTTAAGCGATGTAATATTGCCGCTAATTTTTACAATAGTCTCATTTTCGAAATTACCCTTACGACCAGCAGAAACATTTAGAGTTGGTCTTGAATACGGAATTACCGTGATATTTTTTCGCACAACAGTAGCAAAATCACGCGAATCTAACGCTGAGACGCTCACCACTTGGTTAGTATTGGCGTTAACTACGCCAAGGTCTAATTGAACATCAGCGGTATCAGAAAATACCTTAGTAGACGAAACTCCGAATGCGGAGGCCAAATATTTACTCATCGAGGCGTACTTTTTAGCCTCAGCTTTGTTTTCTTTGGCAATTTTAACCCCTAAGCGAGATTGGTCTTGAATAAATACCTGGTCATTACCAGTAACCGCCTTAGTAACGTTATTCGTGTCAAAACAGGTAAATTCTGTGAATGTTGGCTCTACTCCCACCAAATGGGCGTTATAATGGCAGGTTTTACTACCAGTTAAATTTCCATTAAATAGGGTATCGACCTTGATTTGTCCAGAATACGCCTTTTTAGAGGTAGTGATTTTATAAATCTCCTCTGCGATTTTATTAGTGTCAAAAACACAGTTAAATTGTACATCTCTTGCGATTTCATATGTTTTATCGGCATACATAAAATAAACGTTATGCCTGAAAGCTCCGTTCACAGAGTTCATGTGGATTGTGATAGTTTCACCAAGGTTAAAATCCGGCGTATTGTTCGGGTAGGAAGTGATAGACGGCTGTGAAGCTCTTGGAATGGTTGGCAAATACCAGCTAGCTTTCCCAAATGAGTTATTCGAGTTTTGATAAATCGCAGCATCTGAAAACACTTCAAACCAACCACCACCAGCAGAGTCATGGCTAATCCACTTTTCGCCCTGAATTATAACGGTGCCATTATAGAGGTTATGGCGGCCAGTGTTCCATTCCTGACCAGCCACGTTCACGTACGCTCTAAATAGTGTCGACCAAGCTCCTGCAAGGGTTCCGCCAGTGCCAAAAAGCTTGAATCCAATACGAGAGCGATTACTAGCGACATCCTGCTCAATCAGCCACCACTCAAACCTTAAGCGGCTAGGGTATCCTGATAACCCAGTGTCTCGTGTTTCAAAAAATCCATTATTCATTTCTGCCTCCTACCCTACAAAATACCAGCCAGGCCTTTCGCCGTCTCTTACGGGTACTATTTTTATTGGGTCCATGTTGATTTCTTTTCTAGCACTAAGCTTAGAGGTCTCCGTAACATCACGATTTAGCTTAAAAACTTCCTCATCCGTTCCCGTAACATTAGAGTGGCCACTCATGCCAAGGGGCGTGATTTGCACATAATCTCCAGAATAGACGCTTGAAGAGACCATCATACCTTGGTCGTTAACCGCTACCTGTGTATTTAGGATTTCACCGTTAGCCTGCACCCATGGAACCACTTGGTCTCCCATATTGACCATTAAATCAGTAATTAGGAACTGCTCACAGTTATTACTGGTCGAAACAGTAACATCTAGATAGTTCATGCTTGGGTCGATTTTGGTTAAATCAAAGTTTTGCCAGATAATTTCTTTATTTTCTGGAATTGTAATCACAAAGCTATCAATAGTATTGCTTAATTTAACCGTAGCGGTACCAATAGAGCCTTTCTTAGCTCTAAATGATAAAGAATACGGAATTTTGCCACTAGACGCCACATTGAGCCTCTGAGTAATGCTAGCGCCCTTTTTAAGTTCAATCGCATTGCCGGAAATAGCACCATAAGACCTAGACTCTGGGCTAGTGTAACTTTTAACTTCACCAACATTATTCTTGGACCATTCAACCAGTGTTCCGTCTTGATTCTTGGCATAACCAACAGAGTTTTTAATAAGATTACCGCCACCTGTAGTTTGAATTGTAGTGACTACATCTTTAATGTTTTGGGTGACTTTAGTAAACTCTTCATTTAATTTCTGGTCTACCTGAGTCTGTTTCGAAACTACCGACTCGATCTCTTGCTTCTGCTTGTCTACCTTAATCTCAGTATTATAAATAGTCTTGGTAATACCACCAGCCCTAGCGTAATCTGTTTGAGTTGCGGTTGGAGCGACACCTTTAATAGTTTCTTTAATGCCGTTTCCGAGTTCTAGGTGAGTGTCGGTTACATAGACCTGATTAAGATTAGTGCGGCCAAGTTCCGTGATTTGAGGTTCTTTTATCTCGTAATAAACGGTGACAGGTGTACCCTTGGCTTTTTCGGCTTTCAGCCAGTTCCTAAAAGAAGCCACATCGGTTATTTTCATGTACGCTTGGTCGGTTACTTTGAACCAAAAAGCGATAGTATTGGCGTATTTAGGGAAATTGTTATAACCACCATAAATTGCCACACCTGTTTTATTTTCTCGTGTCGTATAGACAGCATCTTCATTAATCGCATTAAAATGTGAACAGATGATATTAGCCACAGAATTTTGCTGAACAAAGATTTTCTCCTCAGTCGGGTTTTTATACTTAAAACCGATAGTTCCAGCCGGTGTTGTGAAGTAGTGAGTGATTTTCTCTTCTTCGCCAGTTAACTCTAATTTGCCAACACGCTTTATTAGTTTAGCGACACCATTTTCGAGCTTCACTTCGTCATAGATATCATCTGTGAGCTTATAGATATTAAGACCGCTTGGCATGGTGAACTCGGAAAACTCGTATGGAGTAAAATGGGTAGCAGTATCGCCATATTCAAGTTGAACCTTAAAAGTTTCATTTATCTGTTCGCCAATTTTTAACAAAGAAATCACTAAGTGACCAGAGAATGCTGTATACTTGGTTACGCCAGTCGCAGATGTTCTGCCGGCATCAATTGTTACGGGTGAGAATTGGAATGTTTTATCACCAAGATTAGCCCAGCAACTCAATATGAGTTTATATGGTAGTGGGCGATCAATCGACATCGTAATCTTCGTGCCTTTTTCAAGTATAGGACAAGCAGCGTCGTCGGTAAAATTCATCCCCCAAAAATTTTTGTTCTCACCCTGAATTGTGATTGAGCCATCTTGATTAACTGTTGTGGCAATCCTTACTTGGCTAGCGGTGGTATTATTCGTAATCTTTAATAAATTTTTGCCTAAAATTTTAATATTCTGGCCACTCAGCTCTTTAATCACTTGTGGCAATTGAGGTCTAGGTGAAGTTAGCGGAGTTAAATACGGAGTATATTCAGGAAGATTATTCTCATTAAAAGTGCCATAATAAAGAGCAAAATTGCCGTACAGAGGTAGTGGAGTGGTATCATCTTGCTTACCGCATAGAATCACCATTTTATATTGGTCATATTTTGTGAAATCAGCAGTAAAATTGTGTATTCTAGCAGTTTTATTACCAATCACATCAAAACCACTGCCATCTTTCTTACGGGCAGAGATTTCAACGTAGAATTTAGTGTTTGGGTTATTGTATTGAGCAATAGTATATCTTCTGGTGTCCATTAAGATACTAGTAATATCTCGGCTGACTAATTGCACCCAGTCGCTGTCTGGTGTACCAGAAAGCTTTAATGTGCCATCTTGATTAATTAAACTCAGCCCATTCTTATTAACAGGAAGCTCAGAAAACTCATCGAACATATTTCTATAACCGGCTGAGACATCATTACCAATATATGGTTCGTTGGTTGGAGTATCACCAAGTGATAATTTAGGAGTAAAGGCACCTAGGTCGATATTTGTGCCAACAACATCAGAAAGACTGACACGAAAAGTTCTAAACGGTCTATCGGCTGTAAAAGTCACTTCAGTTTGCCCAGCGTTTAAATTAACACTAAGATACCAAGGTGCGGAGATGTAATTAGCCGATGCAGTTATGGTATGGTTTAGTGGCCTATCCACAGACAATGTATATGTCCCAGCAGGGAACAGCACATTGTCATAAAAATCAGATATTACCGTCCAACCAGCTGTCATTGTGCCTTTAGCTTCGGTAATACGACCATTTGCGTCTGTTTTAACAGAGACACCATTAGTAACGAAATTTCTGTTGAACTTAATAAGGTTCTTACCTTCAGGTTTGTTTTGACTGAGCCACCCAATAGTTCGCCCATTTATTAGTTTTCCGCTAGCTTGTGCTAGTATTAAGTCACCAGGCTTGTACCAGCCAAAACCAGTGGTTTCTGCTTCAAACGGGTGATGTGAGAAATCCTTTACGGAATTAAAAATCGGAGTAATAAGCTTTCGCCTATCGTCATCTAAAATCTCATTGTTGGCCAACTTAACCTCAGTACGACCGTTATTGGCCACGGAAGCGTTATCAGCTACCGCAACATTATCTTCTTGTGGCGTACGAGCTAAAACTAGACTATTCACAGGGCCATATTTTGGCTTATATTTTAAGGTTTTGAGATTATCATAAGTCCAGATTTCATCTTCGTCTAGTTTCTTCTTGCTATCTCTAAATGATAAAGTTTTACCATTAAATACCGCAATAGTAGCAGTAGCCCCAGCAATCTCACCTAAAATATCACGATAAGTGCAGTTTGAGATTTTCGCATATAAGTCTTCCGGAATCTGATAGGTAATGTTTGGTAAATTGTCGAGGTTAGTATCGACCGTAAAATCAAAGCGTCCAGCAAGCTGATTAATTAACTCTTTAACCGTGCAAGGGAATTGGATCGTGCCGGAATTGTATGGGGTTTTAGCAAGCTTTCCCATAAGGTCATAACCCTTAATTTTGGTGGTCTTCTTCTCAAAATCAGCAGTAGATTCTTCCACATAAAATAATCCAAGGTTCGCCTCTTCCCAAGTATCATTTACAGCGTCAATAAGAGTTTTAGCTACCACACTAAATGTATGGTCAACTAGATTGTAATTAGTGCCAAATAGTTCAATATTAATCACAGAGGTAGCCGTACCAAATAGATGACCAGATGAATCAATGGTGATTTTAATCAGCTTGTCTTGGCCCGTGATTACGGTGTTATCATCTAATACTAGCGAAGCAGTGACCATTTTAACTGGCTCTTTCATGGCCTGCTTAAATTTATCAGTTACATTTATCATGTTAAATCCTTTCCATAGGAATTAAATTCACCGTGAACGGTTTGTATAGCCCTCTCTGGCGTTCAAAAAGTTCCACTGAGTAATCTGAGGCGTAATAAGCGCCTCTTCTGGTGGTTCCAGACATTGGGTCATAATACTCGACATTGAAAAATCCTTGGTCTAATAATTTGCAGAGTTCAGAAATACGCTCTTTGGTTAAAACCCCACCAATTTCTAGTTCTAGCTTTGGAAATACGCCAATAAAGGTCGCAGAGAGGCCACCATTAAGGTTTCGACCAGCGTCTGAATATAACTTGGCGCGGGTGATTTTATAGGTTTTAAGCCCTACCACTGATTTTCCGTTAATTTTTAATAGATCGCCTGAAATTATCATTTTTTCTCCAAATAAAAACGACCATGGGGAATCCCAGCACGGTCGTAGATAGTTCTATTATAACAGATTTAGGTAATACTGGGTAAAAGCTAGACAATTGTTTTCGATTAATTATTATAACATAAGAAATATGAGTAAAATTCTTATTGCGGTTATGTTTACACTGTAAATGCATTAGATTTTTGTTACAATTTATGAGAAAGTACTTGCAAAGTAGCCATGAGCGGATTATAATATAAGTAATCGTAAGTTGCGCAACTTGCGAGGAGGTGTTTAAGGTGCGCACCTATTCATGACGTTTTCGGAACACGAAGCCGGAGATGAAAGAAAACTTTTCTTAACTATGAATACAAACACCTCATAGAAGTGTGCCCCCTCTTTAGGGGACACTTCTTTTTTATGTATTATACAAACAAAAAAATAGCTCTTTTCAGGGAGCTATTATCACGAAGCCGGAGATGAAAGTACAAGCACATAATGGCTAATTAGTTAGCATAGAATTTCCGGGAAAATTATATGCTTGCACTCTTATAGTACCATAAGCCTTAATTTTAATCAACAGAAAGTTGTAAGAAAAACAAGAGTATCTATTTACATTATTTTGCTATTTCGATATTGACAATGATATCATTTCTGATATCATAGAAGTAAGCAGGAAAACCTCTGCTAGTAGATTTAAAAAGCCGACCACTAAAAAGTATGAAACATGTAATAAATTTTAAGATAATAGAATTTTCCATTCGTTCCGAAAGATCTAGCGACTGGGATATAATTCTAAATTTAATCAGCAACTATTTTCCTTACGAGATTTCAGACAAAACAGATAATTACCTACGAGTTCATGTCTTATCTTATGGGAATGAAGATCTTAAAATAATACAAACACTTTCTAAACAAATATACGGAGAAATAATGCCGTTTGGTCACGTAAGGACGGTAATTATAGATTATTAGAACGTGAATTTACTAAGCTAATTTTCCTGCTTGTCGGTCGGCAAAATCTACAATAGGTGGACAAAAACAAGTTTATGGGGGAGAGGAAGGTACAACTATGAAACCTGTCGCATTAAGAATAATGCACCCAGAATTATATAATAGAATTAACGCACTATCTAAGGAACAGAACCTGTCTGTCAATATGACAATCAATATGCTGCTTGGTTTTGCTTTTAATGAAATAGATAGACAAGGCAAGAAATTCAAACAAACAGTTGTTTTTGAGTCCGAATAGTGATATATTAAAGTAAATTTATTTCATACACATACTTTTTATCAGATAGGCGCAGATAATGCGTCTATCTTTTTATTTAGCTCATGCTTGAAAAATCCGTGTATTGCGATATATTAAGTTTAATAACTATTTAATACTTAGGAGAGATTTTCGCATGGCGGAAGAAAAAGAGTCAAATAAAAAACCAGTCTATAAGAAGTGGTGGTTCTGGGTTATCGTAGTATTTGTGTTGATTGCTATTGGTAATCAAAATAAAGATAATGGCACTTCTACCCCAATGCACAGCTCCAAGCAGGTCACTGTTATTGACTTCAAAGACATGAAATATAACGATATCGCGACATGGTGCGAACAGAACAAGGTTAATTGTATAGAAGTTAAAGAATATTCAGACACCGTGGCCGCAGGTGGTTTTATCAAGCAATCAGTAGCTGCCAATGAATCAACGAATGAGGGTAGCACAATTAATGTAGTTTATTCTAAGGGAGTGGCTCCTACTGTTAGCCAACAGAACGCTATAAAAAAAGCTGAAAGCTACTTGTCTTTCACTGCATTTTCTAGAGATGGACTCATCCATCAATTGAAATATGAAAAATTCCCGGAAGCTGATGCAGTTTATGCAGTTGATCACATCTCTGTCGACTGGAATGAGCAAGCAGCAAAAAAGGCGAAAAATTATCTCGACACAACTTCCTTTAGTCGTGACGGTTTAATTAAACAATTGAAATATGAGAAGTTCACGCAAGAGCAAGCCGAGTATGGCGTAAATAAAGTTGGATTATAATATAAATTATTTTAGTTGCGGGCGCCCTAAATATCTAGGACGCTCGCATTTTTAGGAACGGCTGCACGTTCATACGATCTACCATGCCATTAAAATAATTTTCACCGTCTACTGCAAGAAGTAGTTGATTAAATATCAAAAACTCCCATGTTTCTTAAGAATGTCTGAGCATTGGCACGGTTAACTACACCCTCAAAGACTTTTTCACCATCAATATTAAGAATAAATGGCGCAGATTTCATATCGTCAATATAATCACCTAAAATTGAATTTTTATGGTCAATCTTTATATCAAAATCCGGATTTACTGCAGGCCCAAAATCAAGTTTGCTGTCAATTTCTTTACTCAATTCACTAGCAGACTTTACCATATCGCCAAGGTTAGACTCGAATCCAATGTTCATACCTTGGCTCATATAATCACCAATACCCATGAACAGTTTTGATGGAGAGTGAATACCTAAGAACTTTTTAACGCCGTCCACAGCACCAGAAAACATATTCTTCATACTATTAGCTATATTGCCAATACCAGCTTTGAGACCGTTCCAGATATTTCGACCAATATCACTGAATGCTTGAAACGCTCCACTGAACGCATTTACGATATCGTTCCAGCGTTCTCCAGCCCAGTTTGCAACGCCACTAAACGCAGAAGTTAAACCGTTCCAGGCTTCGCTCGCTTTGGTTTTAGCGTGATTAGCAAATTTACCGAATTCAACACCGGCCTTACTTGCAAGATTAGAAATATCTTCTCCAACTTTACTTAAGCTCACTCCCATTGGTCCAAAGAAACCCTGGTCGACACCAGTCATACTATCATTGTAAGTTTTCGTAATTTCTTTTGATTTCTTTTTAGTCTCGCCTTCTAGTCTGCCAATATCGTCGACATTGGTTTTAACCATATTCCCATTCTCGTCTTTGTACTCCAAAGTCCCATTTTTGAGTGCATTAATAGCCTCTTCAGTATTTCTGTATTTTCCAGAAATAACCGCCTGTGCAGTAGCATTCGCATACAGTGCAGATAATTCCTCATCCTTAGCCGCCTTATGTGCCTCTGCGGCCTTAGCGGAATCATTAGTGGCCTTAGTTAAATTGTCTTGAGACAACTTAACTTGTTCATTGGCAGAATCTAATTTTAGTCCAGCCTCATAAACAGCTTGCTGTGCTGTGGTCATATTCTGATATGATAACACCCCATTGTCTACTTGAGACTTTAACGATTCGTAGGTTACACCTCTATCGCGCTCAATTTGTAATAATTCCGCCTGGGCCTGTTTTTGGTCTTTAATGGCTTGAATTTGCTGCAGTCCAGCATCCGCAGCGGCTTTTCTGGCATTATTAAGGCTCTCTTCGGCATTTTTAACCTTTTCGGTCGCATCAGAAAGTTGTGAATTGGCAGTCTTAAGTGCTTTAGCTGCGGATTCAGCTTTTCTGGTCGCACTATCTGTTTGTTCGAGAGCAGATTTAACACTACCAAAAATAAACGCAACACCAGCAATAATCCCAGCTCCAGCTAAGATTAGAGGATGTGCCATGATTGCGGTAAATGCACCTAAAACAGCTGTCTTAGTTCCAACAGCTGCTGCAATTGCGGCAGCCTTAAATCCTGCAAAACCACCTCCTGCTAGTACGAAGGCTGTTTTTAGTGCGCCTAACTTTGCAGACATAGCAACCATAGCCTCAGGAGACGATAGCATTACAGAACGAAGGGTACGTACGCCAGCGCTAAGGTCATCAATCGCATTTTTAGCTTTAATTGCAACCGTAAGACCGCTGATTGCAACAGAGACACCAATAATAAATTCAGCAAGGCCTTTATTATCGGCAATATATCTCAATGAGTCACCAAGAGCATTTAATATTAAGACGATACCGCCACCAGTGAAATTAGCAATAGGGATTAAAAATACATCTATAAAAGGCTTCAAATAGGCATTCCAGATTGTAGAGATGGCTCTACCTAGGAACCTAATCGACCCTCCAAGTGCATTCAAGAAAGCAGGAAGCAACTCATTCCCAACCCAAGTAATGAATGGCTTAATTCTTTCCCAAACATCAGCAAAGATTTGTTTTGCAGGCTTAATAAATTTACTAATATCATCGCCAAATCTCTTGAACGCTTCTCCAATTTTGTCGAAATTGAAAATTTTGAGACTATCCTTTAACTTCTCAAAAATTTCATTGACCTTATCAACCCCCTTGCCGATTCCAGAATCATCGAATCCAATTCCGGAAACATCATAGCTTGGCGCGCTGCCACCCCCTCCTGAGCCACCAGAACCTCCAGAACCGCCTGCGTCTTGCTTAGATAGTACATTCATCTCATCGAAGCCAGCAAGCTGTTTCTGAAGCTTTTTGGCAGCCTTGGCGGTATTTCCAATATCTTTGGTCGAACCTTGTGCAGCTTTACCAACATTGGCCATAGAATTGGCCGCTTGGCCACCAGAAGAGGCTACATTTTTCGCCCCAATAGAGCCCATGCCAAATAATGAACGAATCGCATTCACTGCGGTTAATACAAGCTTAATAAAGGCCGCTACATAGTTTGAAGCGGTCAGAATAATATCTTTTACTACATTAAAGAATCCAGCAATATTAGATTGCCCAATCGCGTCCATACAAGCAGCAATACCACGCACAATGGCATTTCGCATGTTAATAAATGAGGTAGCAATACCATTTGTAGCGCCTGCCGCTTGCTGTTCAAATGAGCCTAGGCCGTTAATACCCTCAGTATTTAGTCTCACGGCGGCTCGCATAAAATCATCCATGGAAGCCTTGCCGTTCTGGAGAGCGTCATAAAGCTGAGATGAGTCCATATAACCCATAGCATTAGCAATCTGCTTGAGCTGGGCTGGCATGGCTTGCATAAGGGTCTTCCAGTCTTGCATTTCCGGCTTACCCTTGGCATAAGCTTGCTGCAACTGTTCCATAGCAGAAGCTTGTAGCTGAGCGTTTGCACCGCCTGCTAGAATAGCGTTATTAAGCGCCAAATAGATAGCAGTGGAAGCTCTCAGATTGCCGTTAGTAGCGGTAAAGCGTTGTACCGCAGTAGTAGCCTCATCGAGAGTCGTAGGAATACCCTCAAGCTTCTTGGAGAGATAATCAATGGCAGGTTGTGAATCTTTAGCTCCAACCCCAAGATTTTGCATAACGCGAGGGAAGTTTTTAAGCGTATCAAGGCGTTTTGCGGCATCACCCGTACCTGCAGCGATTGCTGCCAAGGCTTTTTGGGTAATAGCAGAAACAACCCCCATTACGGCACCAGTAGCGGCCGCTTTCATTCCCATGTTCTTAAATCCAGCAGTAACCCCACCAGAAGCCTGTGTGGCGGCTTTTGAAATCGCACTGAGCTTTCTATTCACTCGATCGATTTCTTGCTGGAATTGCTCGGTTTGAGCCTTGATTAAGACATTGAGTTCATCTACTGTCTGTGCCATTATTTTTTCTCCTGTTCAATCTGCGACATAATGTACGCCTCGAGGTCTTCTGACCTTGTAAACGCCCTACTAGACCCCTCTTTCGCCATAAATGGGTCTTTCGGGTAGTGCTTAGCATGGAATGCATACCTCACGTAATTACCGAGGGCGTGGTTCATTTTGTCCTGCTCTGCAATTCTGTCTTTATAACCAGCCAGACAGTTATGAAATTGTCCGATAGTTAATTCCCAGAACTCCGCAGGGTGAAGACCTATCTGAAAAGCTAAGCGTTCTTTGTCTTGCCAGAATTCTCGGAAGCAGCTAAAGCTTCGTCCATAGTTTTCGCCATCTCCGCCCTGATTGTCTTCGAAGTCACTGCCTTTCCTAAAAAACCCGCGTCTGCGATTCCAGACATAACTTCAACCATAGCCTTATCGACTCCCTGCTTAAATAGTTCGTCAAATTCGTCTTGTGTACCACCGCCAGCGGTAAATAAGAAGAGTAATGCAGAAACGGAAGGGGTAGAATTGAGCTTAGAGAGAGCATCGAAAAAACTTTCGCCCATTTCTTTTTCAGCTTTAGCAATATTAGAAGCTTTGTAATTTAGTTGAACCATGATTTTATAACCTCGATTAAATAATTTCTGATGTGGGATTTACCCCTCCCACAAGGGTTTTAATTAAGCGACCTTACTAAATACTGGCTTGCCAGTTAGACGGAGAGTGAGCTTATAGCCGTCAATACCGTCGGTGGTCTTTTCACCGTAGGTAAAGCTCTTCACAAAGGCTTTGTAAGCGATTTTGAGCTTAGCTGGGGTTAAGATTTCCCAGTCGCGCACCATACCACTGTCGAACAATGCACGGAGCTTAATAACTTGTGATTCATCTTTGATAAGTGCTTCGATGTCTTGTGAACCCCAGTCGGCAGCACCAGAAAGGAATTCTTTTCCGTCCACGCTATCGAGTGTAGTCACATCGATTTCTTCTTTTTCACCGGTAATTTCACCGATAGATTTCAACGCCTCAAGAACTAGGTTAGTTGGTTCTGCACCTGCTTTTATGAGGGTGAGGGTGGTTCCCATAGTCTGTGATTTAGCCATGGTTTTTTCTCCTATTTGAATTTCACTGCTCGAAAACGGCAGTTAGTGTGGAATAATGCACCTTCTGGACTTGGTACATCAATCACGTAGGTTAGTCGATAATTAATCGTTCTCATCTTAGCCTCGACTTCACTAAGAATGCGAGAAAGGTCAGTACTTTTGTTAGCGAAAATATCAATTACAATCTCAATGTCTTGCTTGGCAATTTCATTACTCAGGGTGTATTCAGGGGAATTCTCACCAACGTAAAAGGTAATCGCTGGAACTTTCGTAAAAATTGCTTGTGTACCCTGTTGGCAGGAATAACCCAAGCTTTTTAACGCCTTGTAAACTTCTTCTTTCGGTTGGAACATATTACCCCTTAATACTTTCTGAAACTGCTTGGCTAATAATTTGTTTGATATTAAGCTTGGCTTCTTTAAGTCCTCGATACATCGGAGCTTTGGCTGCGAAACCGTTAGTTTTAATGAACCTTAGCCCGTCTTTAGTTTCTTTCGGATAAACCCAAGGTGTCATGCGATAAGTAAATCCTTCCGCTTTCGGGTGGGTTCCTACAGCCTCACGGCCAACGCCGTATTCGACATAGATCGCGTATTCCATGTTATTGCGCACACCGCCAATGATTTCGTCACCTTGGATGTTTGCTGGAATAATATTTAATCCGCCACGTAAAGCTCCAGTGTCGACAGGTATCTTCGGCTTAGTCTTCTGCTCTAATACAGCAGAGGCCATATTTACGGCATGAACTAAGGTTTTGAGGTTTTTAGCGCGGTTTAACTTAGTTTTTAGCTCTATTAACCCAGTAATTGTTATGCTTGCCATTTTACCCCCATAATCATCTTGTGAGAGTCGTATGGAAGCACACTAGTTACTTGATAGATAACGCCATTAACTTTAATTAAATCGTCTAATTTAACCTCTACGGAAGTGCTACAGCTGATACTAATATCAATCTTTTCCACAAGCCCAAGTTCTGCCTGGAGTGTGCCGAGCTGAATATAATTAACATTACCCTTAAAACTCTGCACGATCGAGGAGTCAGTGTCTTGCTCTTTAACCAGTCCGCCCTCATCGTCTAGTTTGTCTGTTTTGCTTAGGACATAGATGTCCTTATCATAGAAAATCTTCGAGATGAGGTCTTGGGTTGGCTTAGAAAAAAACACGAATCCTCCTGTAGGGCTTTAACACTTCTGAAATACCACCAAATAGCTCGATGTCTGAAGTGGATGAAATGTAGCTTCTAGCGACATTATCGAACGTCACAGTCTGGCCATTATCACTCAAGGACTTGACCCTCGTGTTAGTATTTGTACCGATTAGTTTATCTTTAACCTCTTCAAATAATGCGATCACTACTCTAACTGAGATATTAACAAGCCTTTCGTCAAACATATCTTGAGGGCCAAGATTCAAATATAGAGATAAGCGGTCAGCCATCTCAGCCGCTAAAAATCCGGCAAGAGCCTCACTCTCCTCATTATCGAGGATGTGGATGACTTTTACTTTGTCTTTTAGTGCTGAAATGAACTGATTCTTATCTAACATATTATTTTCCTTGGGTTTCTGGCTTAGCTTCGGTATCGACCTCAGCCTCAGCCACTTCCTCGGCAGGAGCTTCTGCTTCTTTGACCTTAGTCTTAGCCTTTGTAGTCTTAGGGGATTCAAGAATTTCCACTTTGTAGCCAGCAGATTCAAAATAATCAAGCTGAGACTCACTAATATCAGCTTCAGCTTTACCGTCAGCGAAAGCCACAGAGGCTGAAACTCCCATATAATCCTCAACTGGTGATTTAATGATTGCTTTCATTATGCTTCCTTTCTAATTAAGCGATTTTAATTTTACGAAGAACGACAGCAGCCTTAGTTGATTTAAGAACCGCCGCACCAACAAACTCAACTTCACCTTTCTTTACGGCGCCAGGGGCAGTAAAGTCTGGGGTATACGTTTTAATCAAAGTATCACCTTCAGGGCTTACACCATGGAATCCGTCCTTAGCAAGGCGGACAGCGTAGATTGAAGTTTCACCAGCCGGACTCTTGGTTTCAATGATTGGGGTATTTCCACCCGGCTTTGAACCCATGACTACGAGCTTTGCGGTGCCGAATTTAGCGGTTTCATTACCAGCCTCATCACGAGTAATCACTAAGCCATGAGCCTCATCAAATACAGATTGAAATGCAGCATACATATCATTATTCATTAGGATATGAGTTGCATTACCATCTAATTTACCGAGAGCTTTACGAAGCATGAATCGGAAAGCAGAACCATTGGCTTTAATTTTATCAGCGTCCGATAAGTCGATAGCGGCAGCTGGGTTAACCTCATTAGAAGTACCAGTTAAAATCTTATTTAAGCCATCAAAATCGGTTGAGCGTACACCAGAGTCGCCATTAATCACTTGGTTATGGAATTCAGCTACAGTAGCTTTGGATTTTTGCTTAGATTGGAATTCAACTTCTTCAACAACCTGATTTTCGTTTGCAGCTAAAACGCGGTCAATTTCGTAAGAACCGCCCATAACTTTAAGATCAACAGAAACTTTGCTCGTCTTTGTTTCTTGTGCAGTGTATTCTCCATTAATCGCACGACCGGCAGCAGTAGGCTGGGTTGTGATACGATTGTATGAATAAGTTAGAGATTTACCACCTTGAGGTTTGACGGTATTATCAAACTCCATATCGTTTAGTAATGGTGAAGTTTTAAATTCATCGATTACTACGTCGGTTAATTTGTCTTGACTGCGATTCTTCGCTTCAGCTAATGTAATTGGCATATTTTATCCTTTCTTGCCAAAGAGAAGCTCCAAAGTGCTGGTTTTTCCACCATCTCTACCTGGGTTAGGCCTACTTGATGGGTCAACTGGAGTTCTGCCAATCAACTTCCTTTTGACTTCTTCTGCGACAGCTTCGTTCCAAACCTTTTCAAATTTATTAATATTTTCTTTGGTTTTCTCGAGGTCTTCGTCTACGATGTAGTCAACAAAGATGCTAGGCATCGACTTCTCTTGTAATAGTTCGCGTGCTTCTGCACGATTTTCGCGAATTAACAGGTCGCGTTCCTTACTTGCAAGCTCACTTTTTAAGCGTTCTTGCTCCTCATGAGCCTTCTCTTCTTCAGAAAGTTTTGCTTTACGTTCATAATCAGCTAGAGCATTTTCAATAGCCTTAGCAGTCTTTTCGCTATTTTTAGCGTTAATTTCATTTACTCTTTTGGAGATAATTTCGTTAACTTCATCCTGAGAGAAAGTTTTTGGCTCCTGACCTTGATTCTTTTCATCAGTAACTCCAGCTTGGTCCTGGCTGGCTGATTCGTCTTTATTGATAATTGGTGTTGACACAACAATTCCTTTCGATTTATCGCCTCTCGGCTTACTTTTGCTCTATCAAAAAACGACCAGCATAAGTGGTCGTGGGGCTTCAAAATAAAAAAAAAGACCAACTAAGACTTATACGAGTCGTAGATGATCTAGGGTTATTATAGCACGAGTGCTATGTTTTACAAATCTTATTATTCAGTCCAATCTTCAGAAATATCAGTGTCTAAATCGGAGAATTGTCTTAACCATTCCTTGTAGCTCATATTTTCGATATACTCACTAACGTTCGTCTTTCGGTTTCTGGCAGCACGCGTATCAGCTTCATATTCCTCGCCAAGATATGCCGTAATGGTCGATCTACAATTTGGGTGCATTGGTGGCATATTTACGCCGGGGATAGCGTCTTTAACTTTAAACACTTTTTTGTCTAGATGTTGGCAAATCTCACTAGTTCTAGTATCGATAGTAGCGATAAATTGGTATTTTTCGATACCCATTTCTTTATAAGAATCAAGCTCCGCCTGGTTTTCGTAGTAGTTCGTTTCAGTGCGAATTAAACGGTCTGCTGAACTTTTTGATACATCAAAGCGTTCTCGAATTAAACGAGAGGTTTTAGCATGAGATTGTCCCGTAGCGATAGCTTTTCCAACTATTTCTTTTAATTCGTTACCAAGTTTCTGACTTCGGCCCCAAATACGCTCGCTAAAATTCTTTCCATAATTCTTTTCACTTAGAACCTTGCACACACTCTTCGTGTTAAGCTTGGAAAAATTAGCTATCTCTCCAAAGCCTTTCGAGGTGTCATAAGCAGTACGATAATAGCTATTTTTATAGGTCTCAGACAAGCTCTTTCCTGTAAGTTTATTGATTTTCTTACTAGCTCTATTTACCTCAACCTGCATTTGGAGGTTTAAGAACTCCAAACGGTTTACCCTCGCACTATAATTGTCTGGCAGGTCGATATTGAGACCTAACTCACGAATTTTCTCTTTAAGACTTAAAATGTCGCCTTGTGGAACTAATTCACGCAAAGCTTCGACATCAAAGCCCTTATCTTTATAATACCTAATGTAAATATCTTGAACTTGTTTTGTAATTTCTCTAGAAGCTTCTGAATAAACATTATAGATTTGTCGTAAATAAGATAGGCTGTGGTGTTCGGCCTCTAAGGTCCGTCTGATTGAACGCTCCTCCCAATAGCTACGTGGTTTAATATCAACCTTAAGACTCTTATTGATTATTTTAGGGGTTTGTGATAATCTTAAATTAAGAAACAGGCTACCTTCGTCGGCTGCATAGCTGGCGGATGAATAGCCTGTTTTTTCCGCATTCAAAATTCCGATAGAAAATACTTCTTTTTTATCAGCAATAATAAAACCAGCAACCTGTTTTTCTAAACTTCTCTTAGTAACCTCTTTAATTATCTCTTCTCTATCTAGTTGGCTTTTAGAGGCATTATAAATAATGAAGCCGTCACCCATAATTTGTTTATGTGCTTTGCTCGTCTGTTTTTCAATGGATCGTTTTGATGATATATCTTTTATCTCAACTCGCTTGCCATCTATCAGCAGATCTGGTGTTTTATGATTTTGTGGTCTATCAACTTCAGATATCAAATAAACGCTTTCAAATCTATTTGATTTAAAAAATGTTTTTAAAACTTCTTTTTCGTTATTAGAAAGAGCGGCTGGCCTTAATATCCAATCGTCATTATAGTTATCACCATAGACACTCTTATATAAGCTCTTTGGCAAAGGTGGGATTTCATCAACATCCCAATATCTAGCTGTTGGTTTTTTCGACATGACTAAATCTCTAATTCAGAATTATCTTTTTTATTAGCGTCTGGAATGTCTTCATCATCAAATTCAGGTTTAGCCTCCTCTTTAGCAAGCTTGACGGTCTCTTCACCATCTCTCACGAATGACAACTGGCTAACCAGTAAGGCAGAATCAACAATACCACGAAGATTATTAATCATTTGGCTTGCCTCATAATCATTCTTCGGTAGATTACGGTTAAAAATAGCATCAACATCCTTGGTGGAGACCTCGCTAGATAGTTCACTCTTGAGATGAAGTACGTGAGAGTAAAGCTTAAAACGTTCCATGAGACCTTTCTCAAAATAACGTTCTTTTTTCTTCACATTCTGTTCAAAAGCTAAAAGCTTATAAAGCAAAGCCACACCCGAAGAATTACCGGCAAAGTTTTCATCGCTAAGGTCTGGCGTCATAGAAAATTTATGAATGTCGGCAGCGATGGTCTTACGCAAAACTTCTGCGTCTGCTTCGTTAATATTCTTAATCACATACTCAGCTTTAGCATCCTGAGGAAGACCAACGGTACGTTCACTTTTTAATTTAGCCTTGTCTTCTGGTTCAAGATTAACACCATAAAATACAAGAATCGCATCAATAAGTTTCTCACGGTCAATCACGCGGTCTGATTGCAAGATATTATACGCATCAATCCCGGTAATTACAGATTCATAATCTCCAGTGAAGCGACGATTATTCACGTATTCAATTACTGGAACAGAGCCCATATTGTGCTGCAGTGGTTTCTCCATGATGGTAAAATCTGCCCCATGAAGCTTAGCCGTTGTTATATATTTTTCGTCCCAGAAAGTTAAGTCGTAATTGTCTGCAATAGGGTTTCCAGATGAATCTAAAATTGGCGTATAGGCAATAGCAAAAAGCTTATTACGTTGAAATGTATTATCATAAACAACGATTGTATTGTAAACATCAAGTTTCGCGGATGAAATATTGCCGTCATCATCTAGATAAACTAGCTCATAACCACGTCCGAAAATACTACAATCTTCTCCTATTTCAGAGTCGAGGTCAGAGATGGTTTGGCTTTTATAAACATCAAGAATTGGAGAAATGTCCACGCCTTTTGAGGCTTGATATTGCACGGGATTACCTAGTAAATGCCCGACATTAAGCGTTGTAATATATCTGGCAAAATTATGATAAACTACAATATCATTTGGCTTTTTACGATTAATTTTAGGGTCATTATCAAAATACGACTCCAATCTTGCGTAGTCATCAATATATTTCTTATGCTTCTCAATTAACTTTTTAATGATATCTCCAGTCAATTGAGTCCCTCTTGGTAATGTGAAAGTTCTTCGTTTCATTTTTTCCTCCTTCTTAGAAACTTATTGCACGATCTAGTCGTGACTCTTCGTCACTTGACGCCCATGTTGGTCTTCTATTATCTCCACAAACGAATTCATAGATACTTGCGAGAACATCAAGCGCGTCATCATGAGCATTTTTACCTTTGCGTTGATAGCTCATCACCTGCTTATAGAACTCGGGGAAACGTGTTCGCCAGTTAGGTGGCATATAGACGTGATTTTGCACCCATGCAGAGCTTGCAAGAATGCGAGACTCCTTATTATGGGTCTGAGGCACGCTTTCAATTTGAGTACGATTAGACCCATATCGTTCGTTCATAAGTCTTTGAACATTTCTAGCAAAGCCTCGACCACCATTATTAGATTCGATGCGAGAGACATTTACTGCGCCACTGAATAAAAGCTCTGCGACCTTAGGCTCAGTCACTTCCATAGCTTCGTCTGAAAATACTAAATCACTAATATAGAACTCTTTTTCGAACACAACACCATTGATTGAGCAGAGAAAATCAGAACCAGTGTCAGCTGTATCGGTGAAGTTTATAATCTTGCCAGATGGCAATTTTTCCCATTCCTTAAATTCTTGATAGAGCCGACCTTTCACATCGATTGGTGTCTGATTGTAGTTCGCTTCGAAGATATCGACATTCATCTCACGCTTAATGAGATTCATGTCTTTTTCGCTCAAGATATCTTCACAGAGCATTTTTCCATCTTCATCTTGAACTTGGTACTTAATAATCTCACACTCATCCGGAAACGCGTCCATAATGCGTCCAGCTAGATCGCGAGAAGACCAACGAGTCATGACAATAATGCACTTTTTCTGGCCCTCAAGCCTCGAGAGCATAGTATTTACAAACCACTGATAAGTATTATCCAGGGCAGTCTCGTTGTAAGCTTCTTCAGCGGATTTAATAAGGTCATCACAGATGAGATAATCACAACCAAAACCCGTAGCTGTACCGTTCGGAGAAGTAGCTAGATACGAAATCTGACTTTGTCCGTCTATAGTCCACTTCTTAGCGCTTGCATCACCATACTTAACCTTAGTTTTAGGGAACATGTCGGAAAAAACGACACGTTCACCTATCTTTTCGGTTTGAATAGTGTTTCTGACGTTCTTGGAGAAAACACTAGCGACATCCTCATTGTATGAAGCCGTCATGACTCGACAAGTTGGGTCACGTCCGAGAAGCCACGACGTGAGACATTGGTCTGTTAGGGATTTTCCGTGCCGTGGAGGCATATTAATAATAAGAAAGCGCTTGTCTTTATCATTAATAAAGTTTTCCACAGATTCACAGAATTCTTTAAGATAGGTTCTCTCATCTTTATAAAAATTAGGGAATAGAGCCTGGCAAAAATCGTAAAGATGACGCCTAGCCAGCTCCAATCTCGCTCCAAGCTTAATCATTTCATCTTTGGTCATTTAGCAAGCTTCCTTAATTCGTCTTCAGATAAATTCTCAAACGGATTAAAAACCTCTTTTTCTGAGACATCTTTGGTTTCAGTAGGGTCATAATTGCCATTGAGCTTAATAAGCTTATCAGCAGCCTCTACGCACTTCGGGTGGTCTGGGTCACTAGCAATGGCGATTAAGTTATTAATTACACCTTGCACGAGATTCGGGTCATTTGAGGCACGAATCTTCACCTGGTGGCGAAAAGACATATCTTCAGTTGGGCGGCCACCATTATTCCCAACGGAAAGCTTATTGCCTTTCGAGAAAGTTCCATCCGAGTTCCGTCCGACTTTAACGGCTTTAGCTTTCTTTTCTTTTGCTACTTTTTTGACAGTCTTTCGAACTGGTTTCTTTGCAACAGAAACCTTAGTGGGTGTTTCTTTTTTGGAAACAACCACTTTTTTTGTCGAATCATTCTCCTGTCTTTTTATTGGCATTTAATAACCTCTAATTCTCTTCGGTAGTCTCTTCTTTAGCTTTCTTGCTACGCTTCTTATCAGCCTCTTCGGCTTCTTCAGGTTCTGCTGGAGCGTGTTCTTCTTCTGGAGCTACAATAGGCTCTTCAGAGTTTTCCACAGTTTTCTCTTCAACATGAACTTCTTCACTGGTTCCGACATTATTGTCGGTAGCATCTGCACTATGTTCTTCTACTGGTGAATATTCAATAACTTCTTCTGAGTGTTCTGGCTCATCGTGCTTTTCTGGTTCTTCAGTAGACTCATCATGTTTCTCTTCTGGAATTTCAGAATGTTCTGGTTCAGGAACCTCTTCATGAGTTTCAGGGGTCTCTTCAGTTGTATTTAAGTTTTCCACAGGCTCTTCTTTAGTTTCTGTTCCCTTAAGAACGAACACAATCTGGTCACCAAAAATCACCTTGTGGCATTTACCATTTACAACTTCGTCTGTAATGTCAAAATCGATACCATAAAAATCAACGATTACGCGACCGTTATTATTTTTTTCTACTAAAATCTCGTATTCCATAGAATCTCCTTATTTTTTAATACGTGGGGAATTATTAATCTTTTCAATCATTTGGCGCATGGTCTTGTTATGAAGTAACTGACCACGCTTTCCAAATAACAGCACCTTTGGCCTCTTAATTAAGCCGTGGGAATCTTCTCCAGAAACTCCGGCTTCAAATAAGATTCGACTGGCTGGCACATAGATGACGAATAATCGCCCACGTCTTTCTATCGCACGTAGCTCTCTACAGTTATCGGCAAAAAATAATGAGTTTATCACTTGACCAGTTAGTCGTAACAATTCAGAATAGCTAAATTCTGTCCTTGTATACTTATTTTTAATGTCGTATGTTTTATCGGCTAATAATTTCGTCGTAATTATCGCCTCTACCTCACTGATTCCTCGATCTAAAATCATCCTTTTTTCTCCAATAAAAAGACCCACAAGTAAACACTTGTGAGTCGTAGATTTATAGCTTAATTATAACATACTTAGAGAAGATACATCATTGCTTGTGGAAAACTATTATTTTACAAAAAATATCTTTTGAGCTATACTAGATATAGTAAAAACAATTTTTGTGAAAATCCCCCTGGAGCTTCGGCTTTCGAGGGTTTTTCTTTCCCCAAAATAAAATGATTTATTTAGGGAATTTAAAATGTCAAAAAAAAGAATTGTAACTTTAAGAAACCGCTTAGGTAAAGCTTCAGATTTAATTGAAAATGATGATTTTCTACCCATGTTTAGAAATCGCCAGATTCATTTTAAGAAAGAATTTGAAGAATCGGTTAAATTAGCTAAAAAGAAGCGTAATCCAGAGCATTATTTTGCTTCAATCTGGTCCTGTAAGGCGCTTAAAAAGACATTAGAAATGATTCGTAGAATGATTTATCGCGTGATAAAAAAAGCACGCGAATATCAGGCTAATATTGAACGAGTTAAGGCCGAAGAAGACGTCAAGAACAACTATGACCCAGAGGGCCGTGCTAGACTACTTACAATGCTTAAAAATCGTGGCAAAAATTATAGTAATATTTTTGGCCTTTAATTAAAAAACGGTTCTAATTTTATGTGGGGGTAGCTTTTTTATTTCCATATTTTACGAAAAACCGGCAAAAACACGTATTATATTGTGAATTTTCGGGTATTTAACAAAAATTATCGAATCTTTCGTAATTAGAAAAGTTTTCCGTAAGTTTTCTGGCTACTTCTTTATAAATTTTTAACAGAGAATAACAGATTAATTTGAAAATTAGTCTATATAGATATTAAATTTAATATTTAATAAAAAGAATTCTATATAGAAGTATAAGTAATACTTAATTATTTTTTATATAGAACAAATTAATAATTTTAATGGAGGTAGGAAATGGGAGAGTATGAAGTTAAGCGAGGCATTCGATGATTATCGAGATAGCTATATGATATTAAAAGGGCGCTCTAGAAGTACTATAGAACACCACGAATATAAAAAAGAGTCGATTGTAAAATTCTTAAATGATAAACCTATCGAAAAAGTTAGTACTACAGACATAAGCTCCTGGTACAAATATTTATCAAAAACTAGGTCTCAGAATACCGTCAGAAACTACATTTCGACTATTAGAGAGGTGTTAGATTATATGGACTTAAAAGGCATTAAGTGTCTTAAAAAATCATTAGTTCCAGCGCCGAAAAGATTGGACCATGTGCCTGAATTTTTAACTCCAGAAGAGGTCTCAGATATGATTAAAAACGCTTCTAGTCTTCGTAATAAATGTGTCATATCGTTACTTTATAGCTCTGGAATTCGTCTATCTGAGCTCATAAATCTAAACCGCGGCCAAATTGTAAATAAACGCTTTACAGTTATCGGTAAAGGTTCGAAAGCACGCCTCTGCTTTATCGATGAGAGAACTGAGGAGTTACTTAATGATTACCTCGAAACAAGAAAAGATAATTGTGAGGCATTAATTATATCTGTGCGTTATAAAATGAGGATGACCGCGACAAATATTCAGCTATTAATTAAAAATAGTACCAGAAATGCCGGAATTTCTAAAAAGGTTACGCCACATACTTTAAGACATTCATTCGCAACGAATTTATTAGTCAATAATGTCGATATCAGATATATCGGAAAAATGCTTGGCCACAGCTCAATTCAGACCACTATGCAATACACTCATGTGGTCGATAATGACCTAGAAAACAGATACAGAATGGGTCATACTATATAAAAAGTTTTCCACAGATTTTTACTAAAAATGTATAAAATATAAGCATTTTAGTATTGCATTTTTTCGCGTGTGGGAGCATAATAAGTAGCAAGAAGAAGCACTATAAAACGGGCTTCTAAGAACGTTAAGATGTCTAACATCTTAAAAAATCTTCACGGTGATAAAGCAATGCATTCGCATTGATGAGGTCGGGGGTTTGAATCCCCCATGCTCC
>QWCT01000298.1_pt1 | contig 33893 bp, 45 predicted proteins | sample 1972681 | NCBI WGS metagenome assembly QWCT01 (sample SAMN09866701, study PRJNA288562) | Human oral metagenome isolate pre3_saliva, whole genome shotgun sequencing... | isolation source: mouth | host: Homo sapiens | place: USA: California | reverse complement strand
CCGTTCATCTCTCTTGGGGCTTCAATATCCGTACGGATTTCCTGTGGTTCCTGCTCGTATTGATGATGAAGTGTCAAGGCGGGTACGCCTTCGGGCGCAGGTTCTATAGTCATGGAAGGCTGTTCTGATACGAATTGTTGTGGGGCAGACTCTGATGATGGTGGTTGCAATGGAGTGGTCTCTCCATTGGAAATGGTATTTTCTTTTGCCTGTACCTTGGTAATGGTAAAATCGTCCGGTTCTATGACTTGCCCGACATTAATTCCTGTTTCAGTTTCTAATTCCTCGTTGGATGTTTCGATTTCAGAAATACCGTTCACAATCTCCTTAACAGTGTCTTCTGCCTTTGTTACCACTTCTTCCTTGATTTCCTCTGCCACCATAAGGGGGATAAAACGAAATGTAACAAACGGAATTATAGCTGAAAATAACTATAGTTGTTGATATATAGAGAGTTAGGCGAAAATTAGGTAAAGACAATTTGCAAAACGAAATGTTACATTGCGTTACATTCGTGTTACATTTAGGGGATTATTTGAACAGTGTTTGAAGCATAAATGTTACATGGGTGAAAAATAGGGCTACATGAGACGGCGTTTTGATTGAAGATGGGTAATTTATAACATGAAGGCGATAGAGGACGGCACAGGTGAAGGAAAAGGCTTTATCGGGTGATTTGAGAGTGTTTGAAGTATGACAGAAACAGTTGCATCCTGCCTTTTATTTTATCACAAAGAATAAATATAAATCATTAAAATATCGTATATAATTATTATTTTGTATATTTGCAGGAAAAATAAGTAAGGTTATGACAAAGGTTATACATGTGCAATTGATGCAGGGACGGAAGAATTATTATTTCGGTTCTATTCCTGCGATTTACAGCGTTCTAACGGCTGAGGAGATAGGGATAAAGCAGTGTTCATTAGAACGCGTAGGATTGAGCAAGGGAGGCGTTGTACTGAATAAAAAGGCATGTATCAGAGCAGGTGAACTTATTCGCTCTAAGGCAACAAAATGAGGATGTGTTTGAACAGCTAAAACGCTGATTGAACGATACTTGAACGGTTTTCGATACGTATTTGAACGGTCGGAAGCCGTTTTTCCGTTTTATAGGGTTGTGAAAGATGTGTTTTTAGGGTCAAAAATGAGTTTGGGTGGACACTTGGGTGGACGATTGGGTGGACAGTGCAAAACGAAATGTGTTGATTGGGTGGACATTTGGGTGGACACTTTTTATATAGTTTTGACCACATTCGCCCCCCTAATAAGGACAAAAAAAAGCGGATTGATGCCGTTTTTTGCCGTTTTACCCCCCCCCTTTATTCCACAAAGCAGGGGGTATAATACCATGTGACGAATAAAAATAATTTCACAGAACGCCCTGTTTATCGGGCTTTTTAGCTATATTTGCGGTGTTAAATCATAAAAAAGTGTGCGCGTGGTGCATAAGGAGGGCAATATGGAACAGACATTTAAGATTAGTGATGAGCAGTGGGAGCGTTTGAATGATGCAACGTTTAGAATTGTACTGGAGCGTTCAGATAAGCTGGTTGCAAGTTCACTTGAACAGCTGCGCAAGTCTACAGACCGCGCCTATACCCTTTTTGGTTTCCTACTTACTGTTTTCTCAGGAATAACCGCTTACTTGATTAGGTGTGTGGATATAACTATTCTGCTTCCGTGTGTTGTATTGTGGTTGGGCTGTAGTATAGCTACTGCATTGATGTTTTCCAAAGCAATATGGGTACACCCTTTTATCCATCAGGGAAACCAGCCACGTTATTTAATCACCAAAGAGCTTATAGATGCTTATAAATCAAATGGTGCATACCAGCACACGCTCTTGGTGTCTGCCATAGAAGAAAATCAATATTGCTACGACTACAATTCAAACATATTGGAGAAGCGTGCAAAAGTAATTAAATGTGTGATGAAGGTTATAAAGGCAACCTTTTTAATGGTTGCCGTTATAACCATACTCATTAAACTGGCTGAATATCTGAACTATCCATTGAATTAGTGTATACAGCATCTGGGGTTTGAGGTCTTGGATATTTCTCCTTTTCCTCTTCGTCTTTTTCTTTTGCCATAATTGTTGAAGTGAATATTAAGTTTGAAATTATTTAATGTTTACATAAATCGGCTTATATTTCCGAGTACTTCGAAGATGCGGAGGATGCGGGAGTTGTCGTACTCCTGCTCGTCGTAGTTCTCCTCGTTGATGGGCACGTAACGCATTCTGTTCGGATCCTTGGCCTTGCGAAGTATTTTTACGGTGCGAATGGTGTCGAGGACAACGGCATAGATCTCGCCGTATTGCACATCCTCAAGTCGGCATTCCTTAAGCGCAATGATATCCCCATGGTTGATTTTAGGTTCCATGGAATGGCCCGTGATGTTCACCCAGGTGACCCCCGGTTTGTTGAAAGGCTTAAAGTCAATGTTGTATTCGGGATTGATAGTCTGTTCGTTAAATGTGAGGTCGAAGCCTCCGAGGAAATCCACGTCATAGTATGGTGCGCCTTTGTTAGGGGAGTTTGAGCGCACAGGTTCCACTATCATGTGCTCCTGTTGCGTGGTCTTAAGCATGGCACCTTTGCCCGTGAGGAGCCAATCTGCGGAAATATTCGCATTTGCGCATATTTTAGAGATTACATCAAAGGAAGGCTTGCCTTGCCTTGTGCCTACAACGTTGGCAATTACCGTGGGCGTTACCCCAACAGCCTTTGCAAAAGCACTTTGATTGCCTTTGTAAACGGAATTGATTATAACTTCAAAGCGTTTATTTATGTCCATTTTTAATAGTTTTGCGCTATTGCGTAAAATAGTTGCGAAATAATTTGGATTATTCGCAAATGCGTATTATCTTTGCAGTGTGTTAAGTTTTTAACAGCGCGCCAAAAATACGAAAAAAAGGCGAGATTAGCAAATGTAGAACAAATTAAAATAGAGGATTATGACAACAAAAAAGTTTCAGACGTTTACACGCCCATTTGGAAGTTCGGACGAAGCTGAGGGTAAAATCGTTTTAGAGGATTTTGACGTAGAGTCATTGAGGAAATCAATGAACGACATCCTCAGACACGCTACAAACGCCCTGAAAGAAATGGATACAGAGATTCCCTCAACAACAAAAGTAAGTATTTGCTATGAAGGTATATCGGATGCGTTAGAGAACTTCGAAAGTTCTTTCTTCAGACACGACTTCAGCTCTGTAGAATGACACTTTGACAGGGGAGCTTGGATATTGATAGTCAGACATGATATAATCCAATGCTTGCCTGAACAGCAGTATGTCAGAAACATAAGCCGTATGATTGATTTGCAGATCTCTTCTGAGCACGTCTCCTTTCCGAGCAGATTTTGACTCAGAAATGCGAAACTGTCCCAGATATGGAGTATTGAAAGCTCTTATCAGATATTTAAATCGGTTATAGGTATCAATGCACAAGCGATGATCAAGTGCTTCGACAATGATAGAATAGTGTGCCTCGTAGCGGATATTATGTTCTAATTGCATAGTGTGAAAGTTTTAACAGGTCGTAAAGTTAGTAAATATAATCAAGGAAAACAAGTAATAACAGATATTTATGGAATTCAAAAGAGTAATTGAAGTGACGAAAGAGACGCGGGATTTCCTGCAGCAGGCTTTCGACGTAACAGGAACTATGGTATGGTATGCGCTGAACTTTGACGAGAAGCGTGGTCAGAGTGATTTAGCAAAGCGCATCAGGAACCTTGCGCTGCAGAAAGGTGGTGTAGTGCTTAATATTGGTCCTGAGATTGAAACTATACATTCTGCAGATGGACGTATGCGTCAGTATTTTCCACACGATGTTTTACTGGAGGCTGACACACGCTGCACTGGATTGGTGGCGGTATATAAGAAAGGTGAGCTTCAGCGTAGTTGGGATAACCCAGGTGTGAGTGAGCTTGACGGAATACAGAATTGGGCGATGAGCCTGTAACATTGAAATGGGATGGAATATTTCAATAAGATATTGTGCGTAACCTACGCGGAATTAACGGGAGGCGGCGAAGCTATTATCAAAGGTGACACATTGTTGAAGAATGTCACTCGCGGTAATATCGTCAGCGTTCACCGTGGCGGTGGCGAGGGTAGTCAGGCACTTTATGCATGGAGTTCCCTCCCGGAAAAATACAGGAATCGGTATATGGAACGTTACGGCGATCCGGAGCAGAAGATGAAGGAGGCAATGATGCGTGACCGCATCAAATTAGATAGCGAGGCTCGCGAATGGTATGAAGCATTCACCTATGAGAAGAACGGTAAGCAGGAACATCTCACTGAAAAGCTTATTGAGGAGTACACCATCAATGCCAGCGTACTGAAAGAACTGTTGAAGATGATGGCACAGCGTAGAGCTATTCGTCAGAGTCTGAATGGTAGTACGGGCGGAGCCTGGGAGGTAATCTATAAGAGTTCTGAAGTTATGCGTGAAGAATATCAGCACACCCTTCCGCAGAATGAAGCACGCCTAAAGGCAAAGCTCAAGGCTTTCAAGGCCGACGGCTATCGTAGCTTGATCAGTGGTAAGGTGGGCAACCTGAACACTATTAAAATAACGCCCGAGTTCGGGCAGCTGCTCATCGCATTGAAACGCTGTCGGGTTCCTGTATATACGGATACGCAGCTCTTTGACGAGGCAAACCGCCAGGCAGAAGCAAACGGCTGGAAGCCACTGAAAAGCCTTAGCGGTATGAAACGTTGGCTGAATAGTGCTGCGATTATGCCACTATGGTACGATGCAGTGTATGGTGAGCAGGCCGCACGACAGAAGTTCGGACGTAAACACCGCACAGCACTGCCAACGAAGCGCGATGCTCTGTGGTATGGTGACGGTACGAAACTCAACCTATACTACCAGGACGAGGAAGGCAAGGTGCGCACCACGCAGGTCTATGTGGTCATTGATGCAATGAGTGAGGTAATGCTTGGCTGGCACATCAGCGACAGCGAGGACTACGAAGCGCAATATCTCGCTTACCGTATGGCAATTCAGACAAGCAAGCACAAGCCCTACGAGATTGTGCATGACAACCAGGGCGGACATAAGAAACTGGATGCAGATGGTCTGTTTAAGAAACTTTGCCACGTGCATAGAACGACACAGCCGTATAATGGTGAGTCGAAGACTATCGAGGCGGTGTTCGGTCGATTCCAACAACAGGTGCTTCATAAGGATTGGCGTTTCACAGGTCAGAACATTACGGCAAAGAAGATGTCGAGCCGTCCGAATCTTGAATTTATTGAGGAGAATAAAGACTCACTCTATACGCTTGAGGAACTGAAGGATGCTTACGCAAAGGCTACTAAGGAGTGGAACGAGATGCAGCATCCTGCATACGGCAAGAGCCGGCAGGAAGCTTACGACAACAGCGTGAATGAAGAAACACAGCAGGTTACGGCACACGATATGGTGGATATGTTCTGGGTTACGGCTAAGCGTATGAGCACGTTCACCGACCAGGGTATCAGCGTAACTATCAAGAAGGAGAAGAGACAATACGAAGTGATGAGTGAACCTGGTGTTCCTGATCATAAGTGGCGAAGACAGCACACTTACGAGCGTTTTGTAGTGAAATATGACCCCTATGATTTTGCAAGCGTCCGACTCTATAAGAAAGAAGCTGACGGCAGTCTGAGATTTGAGCGCGTAGCCGAACCTTACGTTGTGATACATCGTGCGATACAAGAGCAGACGGAAGGCGAAGCTGTCTTTATCCGTCAGGAGCAGGCTGCGAATACGACTGACCGTATTGAGCGCACCATTGCAGGACGTGAGATTGAAAAGGCTCACGGTGTAATGCCGGAGCAGCACGACCTACGTAGTCCAAAGCCAAAGGGAATGACAGCAGCTGAACGCCGGCAGATAGAGCGGCGCACAGGTATTTATAGCAAGGCGCCTGAAGAGTATAAAATAGGACGAAAGACGAAGCAGATGAGCCTTGAAGACTGGTCAAAGGTTGAGACAGCAGTGGTTGACATGGCTTCGGTAGCAGGAAAGTATTGAAAAGTAAAATCGTAAAAATAAAGAAAATATGAAACTAACAAAAAATGAAAAGGGGCAGATCCAGGAGTGCTTGAAGCAGTATGTCAGCAAGTACCCAAGTCAGAATAAGGCTGCGCAGAGTCTGGTAGGAACGAGCAGCGCAACGGTGAGCAGTATTCTGCAGGGCAAGTGGGAGAATATTTCGGACGATATGTGGCGCAACCTCTCCTCACAGTTGGGGACAACGTCCGGTAATGACTGGCAGGTGGTCGAGACAAAGGCCTTTCAGGAAATGTCACTCGTCATGAAAGATGCCCAGGCTGTGAAGAATGTCACATGGATTGTCGGAGAGGCAGGCTGTGGCAAAACCACAACGGCGCGCCTCTATGCTGCTGAAAACAGCGAGGTGTTCTACATCTTGTGTTCTGAAGACATGAAGAAGAGCGACTTTATTCGCGAGATTGCACGCCGCATCGGTCAGCGCACCGAGGGCTACAGCATCAGAGAGTTGCTCGACCGCATCATCGATGATCTTATTCAGATGCAGGCACCGCTGCTGCTTTTCGACGAAGCCGACAAACTGCCCGAGCGAGTATTCCATTATTTCATCGACCTGTATAACAGATTAGAGGATAAGTGTGGTATCGTCTTTTTCTCTACAAGCTATATCAAGCGTCGTATGACGATGGGGCTGCGCTACAACAAATGCGGCTACAATGAAATCCACTCGCGCATTGGCCGTAAGTTCTATGAACTAGAACAGACCGCCCCTCATGATGTGTATGCAATCTGCATGGCAAACGGTGTGACCGACAAAGGACGCATCTCGGAGGTTGTTAAAGATGCAGAAGAATATGAATTCGACCTGCGGCGCGTGAAGAAGAATATTCATAGAGTTAAATTGATGGCTGCTCAAACAGCGAAAAATCAGCGTTTGAACAGCGGTAAAACAGCAGAATAATGAACAGGGCAATGTCAGTAACCGATATGCTGCGTATGAAGAAAGAAACCTACCCTTTTGAAGGAGAATGGGCAGACGCCTTCGGAGCACCGGAGCGAGGAGGCGTATGGTTCATTTGGGGGCGAAGCGGAAGCGGTAAGACCAGCTTCACGATGAAGCTCTGCAAAGAGTTGGCAAAGTACGGGAAGATAGCCTACAATTCCTTGGAAGAAGGTTTCTCTCTGACAATGAAGAATGCACTTATAGAGGCAAGTATGCAGGACGTTGCACGGCGGTTTATCCTCATCAGTGAAAGCATGAAAGACCTTGACGGCCGTCTCAAGAAGCACAAAAGCCCGGATATCATTGTGATAGACAGCTTTCAGTACACACAGATGAGCTTTAAGGATTATCAGAAGTTTAAGAACCGACACCGGGATAAGCTGCTCATTTTTATCAGTCAGGCAGAAGGAAACAAACCTTCAGGTCGTACAGCGGTGAGTGTGATGTATGATGCAGCCCTGAAGATATGGGTGGAGGGTTATCGGGCAATCAGCAAAGGGCGGTATTTCGGAAGCAAGGGCTATTACACGATATGGGAGGAAAGAGCAAACATATATTGGGGAAAAACTAAAGAGTAAAGCTATGGCAAACAAGCGAGACAACCTGTTGTACAGGCTACGAAAAAAGGGCGTACAGGCCAATACCCGCAAACGCGTTATCTTCTTCGGCGTGGGTGGCGAGCCGTTCAAGATAAGGCAGATAAGGCGACTCTGCAGTGAGTTTCATTTCAATGTGCAATTAGTAATACAATAGACAAATGAATACTTATATTTTAATGTTATCAAAAACCTTTCCAAAGGGACATCTCCATGCCGGAGAACAAACCTTTTTTAAGGAGAAGCTCGGTATAAGCAAACTGCATACTATTCGTGCAAATTATCCTCTATGGGAACAGCGTATTGCAGAAATACAAGCAGGTAAAGGTGTATTGTCTATCCGTCAATGGGTGGGCGAACCGTATAGGAGCAAGCAGGTTGAAATTGCACAGCTGACTGCAAATGAGGGTGTCGGTATTCAGAAACTAATATTTATCGACAATAATATCATGCTACCTGTTATTGAATATGGGTCAGGTAACGAATTCAAATCAATGGATAGATACATGCTTGCAAAAAATGACGGACTTTCTTTCAAAGATTGGAAAGTGTGGTTCAGGAACTATGATTTATCAAATCCGTTGGCAATCATTCATTTTACAAATTTTAGATATTAGTATTAAGATGAGCAAGGAAAAACGGATAAAGAAAGTATATATCGCAGGAAAGATAGGTGAAGATATTCTTAGCGATACAACTCGCAAGAAATTTGCAGAGGCAGAAGCGTGGTTGAAAGCAAAAGGATATAAAGTGTTTAATCCGACTCAAAGCGGGCTTGGCATCATGGCAGAGAACTACGCAAAGGCATGTGGCACGAACTTCTATGAAGAGATACTTCTTCTTGACATTATGCAACTGAAACGGTGTGATATCATCTGTCTGCTTCCTGACTGGCACGAAAGCCCAGGTGCCTTGGCAGAGTATTACTTCGCTATGGCAATAGGTAAGAAAATAAAACAGATTACAATGCTTGGAAATAAAATAGTAGATTGGATATGAGCAAGGAAAAACGAACAATAGAAATTGCCCCAGGGCTGATGAGTCCAGGAGGGCGCATGGGAGAGCGCTTTTTGAGCCGTGGCCACGTGTGCAGCTATTGCCAAGGCAACGGCTATCACTGGCAGGAAAACTGCTATCGTGAACGCTACAAGCAAGGATGCCCCGTGTGTAAAGGTAGCGGCAGGCTTGATGCAGTGGTAACGATTGAGTGGAAAGCAGGAGGCAGATAAAATCATAAAAAACAAAACGAATATGACACAATTAAGACACTATTCGATGATACCGCACGACAAGCCCGAGTGGCTGCTGCGATTGCAGTTTGAAGTAAGTCAGCACTACGCCCAGCGTGGCATCGACAACACGCCCGAGGAGTGGATGGACCTGCTCGATTTCATCGATGCCTTCATTCAAACGCTCTACACGCGCCGCGACATCAACGTGAGAAGTGAGGTAACAACCGATTTAATGACCGAGGATGGCGAGACACGTCTGCTGATCAAACGCAATGGAAAACTTTTGCAAGTGTATTACATGCAACCCTCAAACGAACCGCAATGACCCACGAACGTAACTACGCCCGCTTTTACACGCTGCTGAAACTGCTGCCAGGAGCCGACAAAGAGCTGCTCGTGGCACAATACACCAATGGCCGCACCACCTCTCTGCGCGAGACTACACCGCAGGAATACGACCTGATGTGCCGCGACATGGAACGCCTCACGGGTCACGATGCACAGTGCGAAGCCTTGCGCCGACAACTCCGGCGCAGGCGCAGCGAGGTGTTAAAGCTGATGCAGCAGCTCGGCATCGACACCACCGACTGGAACCGCGTGGATCGTTTCTGCAGCGATACCCGAATCGCCGGCAAAGCCTTCCGCCACATCAGCATCGACGAACTTGAAGCCCTTGCCGTGAAGCTGCGCACCATCGCGCGCAAAGGGGGATTGAAAGCCCATCCGCAGCAGCCCGAACAAACCACAACAGCAGCCCGCCTGCAACAAACCATCGTGGTGGTTGCGGCGGAGAAAGCAATCGAAAATTAAACATTTTATTCAACATTCAATATTTAACATTCATAATTATGGCAACAAGAAAAAAGAAAGTGATTATCACGGGCGTGAGCAGAGAAGCTGCCGACGAAGCGTTTGCAGCTTATGCAAAAAGCGACGCTCAAGTACAGAAAATCAATGCGGACATCGAGCTGCAGTGTGCGAAGATTCGTGAGAAGTATGCCGACAAGCTGGCAGTTCTCACTGACGAAAAGGACAAGGCTTTCGACACCCTGCAGGCCTTTGCGACCGAGAACCAGGCCGAACTCTTCGCAAAGAAGAAGAGCCTCGATATGGCGCACGGCACTATCGGTTTCCGCACCGGAACCCCAAAGCTGAAGACACTCAAGGGATTCACCTGGCCGAGTGCCCTGCAGCTGGCAAAGAAGTTCCTTCCGTTCACTTACATTCGACAGACCGAGGAGATAGCGAAAGACAAGCTGCTTGCCGACCGCGACCTCGAGGAGGTTGCCGTGTACGACACCCCGACGGGCGATGATCGCACGGTCACGATGCGCGAGGCGATGGCGATATGCGGCATACAGGTGACACAGGAAGAAACCTTTTATGTTGAGCCTAAAAAGGAAGACGCGGTATAGTTTTCTGATTTAGAGCTTTAAGTATTTTCCTGGGCATGACGGAAAGTTAAGGCATGATACACTGACTGTATGTAAAAAAATCCTTGTAACACTTGTAGTTACAGGGATTTTTTATTACTTTTGCATATATTTGTCAATGAATATAAGAGGAGATGGCAAAGGGAAGGAACAAACAGCTCATCGATGAGCGCGACAAGAAACTTTTCGAGCGGTTCTACTATTGGTCTGAGGTGCAGCGTTTGCGCTTCGACGATGTCATTCATAAACTTTCTACAGAGGAGTTCTTTATTTGCGAGGCCACCACGCTGCGCATCATCAAGCGTATGCTGATGGAAGGCGCGACTGTGGACGGACAGACCGTTAAACGGAGCCGGTACATGGGCTTCAGGTCCTTACGGAAACAGAAATCGTCTTCTTCGCAATTGTCGCTCTTTCCCGAGTAGTTTCGGACGTGGCGCAGGTGTAGGTCGCCTCATACACCTTTATCCCGTGATTGAACGTAAAGAACTTTGAGCGGGTACGTATCAACGAACCCTCGCTACTTACCCTATAACCCTGCAACAATGTGTGCAGGGCTTTTCTTTTTTCCTCGCGCTGCATAATTCGGTCTGTTGTTTGGCTTCCGGCATGCGTATCGTCGTAGCAGTCGATAGCAAGCCGCACACGCACTTCGCATACGCCGCGCTGTGAGAGGTCGCCCGCGTCGCTCCATTCTGTGCCCGGCAGGTCGATTAAGATGGCCGGAAAAGTAAGCGGATACATATCAATGTTTTCATCGTCGAGGGCCTCGAGCTGGCCGTAGTCCTCGTCCACGGTACGCGCCCAAGGCAGCTCACCGGCAATCTTACCTATGAGATTAACGAGAAGTGATTCCATTTCTTATTTCATTTAATTTGTTAATGACGATTTGATTAATCTTTACACGCAGTTCTTTACTATCACCGATGAACTGTCGCCGGGGTATTTTTGCGGTAATATTGAGTTTCGTTTTCTTGGTTAGTGCCAGTGCACGCCACTTCCTTGCTTCTTCGGGCAGTTCTTTCGGCAGTTTACCTTTACCCTTTACGCCTGCCAATGCATATACTTTAGCCCATGCCATTTTGCGCATTTTTGGTGTAATAGTAGGATTTGTGTGAATGGTGCCGCCCTCATTGTGGATACGTGCATACGGCACTGGGTTGACAACCGTCACCTGTCCCGGCGCAGATACGGCATCGACGCTGTTCATCAGGTGATTACGCTCTGAGGTCAGCGGCTTGTAAGGGCTGCCTGCTTCTTGCCGCCTTGTCTTCTTCCAGGCGTGCAGTCCGTCATCGGTAAAGCCACTGTCACGGAAGTTCTGACGGAAGTGGTTCTTTGCTATGATGGCCGCCTTACGTGGTATTTCGTCACGCATGGCACGTTCAACCTGCTTCGGTGCACGGGCGATGATGTCGGCTATTTGTTTAGCATTCATAAAAATAATCGCTTAAAAGTTTGTTTATAACGAAATATTCCGTATCTTTGCATCGGTACTGGAGAGCCGGCTTGCCGTCTCCGGAACCTCCTATAACGTTAGGCTGTATAAGTCTAACGTTTTGTTTTGCCTCCATACACCAGTAATTTATTCTTCCAATGCACCATGACAATCCGCTCCTTCCTGCTTTGCAAAAGGTAGCCGTTAACGGTCCGGTGTATCGTTTCCCTGTCTACGAAGCTCGGTATCTCCAGCACGATGTTGTCTGCTTGCCTCTTGGCTTTCTTGATATGGTTGATGATAGCGTTGTGCTGTTCTTTCATGTTAGCATCTTTTTTCAAGCCGTACATGGACTTTCCGTCGAACAGCAGGCCGTTTATCAGGTAGTCGGGGTTCTTTCCTTCTTTTACACCAGGCGGCAGCAGTTTGTGACGCAACCTGCGCCCTTCCTCCGTTGTCTGTTCCAACCGGGGCAACAGATATACCTTTGTCTTCAGTTTGTCAGCGAGGAAGTTTGCAAGGCGTTTGTTGTCAGCAAGCTCATTTTCACCGTGATAAGGACTGACAAGTACCTGCCCTTTGTGTGTACGCTTGTAGGTGCTTACTTCGGGTGGTTGAATGCTGGGATTTCCCCATTCTTTGCCCGGCAGCTTGGCATCAATATATGGGCAATGAAAACAGTCTTTTTTGCGATTTTGAAATACTGCCTTAATCCGGTTCCTAATACCCTCCGGTTTATAGAATGGGCAGTGGGCACAGTTCTTGGGGAAGTAGGGGTGCGTGTCATTAATGAGATGCCCGTCTCGTCCGGGATTGTTGTCCAGTCCCTGCTGCGGACTCGGAGCCAGCATACCCTCCACCAGGTCCGCCGGCGAAGCAGGCTCGTCGGTGGCCTCAAGCGAGCACTTGCAGTTCCATCGATCCTGCGGGTGATGCTTCGCCCAAAATGGGTGGTCCACGGGCAGCGTGAGTTTCTTTTCCCAGTAGGACTGGTGCGATGCCTCGGCATCGGGTGACGTGGTGGGCATCCATCGCAAATTGGGCATTACGTCTTTATTGCGGACAAACTCCTGCCAGTCTGCCGCGGCGTGTGCCCGCAGTACGGCCGTATTATATTCAGTGCGCAACCATGCGCCAACGTGGTGCGATGAGATGCTTTGAACATCATTCAACCACTGTTCGAATGGTTTTATATGACCATTAGAATCAAGTAGCTTTGCTGTCATCGCTTCGCCCATGGCGTGCACCTTGAAGGCTGCGAACACCTCATTGCCGTGGCGCATGGCGTTTAGAAAATCATCGTTGTGCTGCGGCTGGTAGTCACCTTGTGCTAAACCCTGTACCGCAGCCTCGTGCAATAGTCGCAGTAGCTCACGCCACATGCCTGGTTCAATCTCGGCGGACGTGTCGAACCCGTCGTACACCTCGTGCAGGAAGTCGCTCAAGATGTCGGCAGAAAAGCTGACATTCCCACCGGCGTTGCGGAAGTGGCTGTGACATCCGCAGTGGTTGCCACCGTAATAAAGGCTGTCGATTAGAAATCGTTGTCCGCCCCGACAGGCTTCGGGGCTATGCCGAAAAAACGGCTCAGGGCGTTAGTGGGTGGTGTGGACTTGGCGGGAGGTGTAGGTTCTGTGGACTCTTGTTGCAGTCGTTCGCGCAGTGCAGCACGCTCCTCCTCTTTCTTTGTTTTTAATTCGCTGTAGTTCTCGGGCTTGGCTATACCGAAGGTCTCGTACAGATAATCGTCGTCGATGGGCAGGCCCATATTGGCGCACTTCTGCACGATGTCTATCTGCTGCGCCACGTCCACCTTGTCCTTCTTAGCATAGACGAACTCTCCGCCGTCGGTGTTGAAGCCCAATTCGGCGAATATGTCGCGCATCTGATAGTTAAGAACGTCTAAGATAAACTCACGGTCGTCCGCGTTCATCTCGTTCTCTTCCTCCTTGTGTATCGTGCCGAGGGCCTGAGTACCAGTACTCTTGGCATCGGTGGTGAGGGTATTGCCCAGCACGCGGATGCTGATTTTACTGTCCCAATATTCTGCAAAGGTGCGATACAATTCACTGCTGCCCGTCTTATTGGCTGTCTCGAGCAGCTTCAGGTCGCTATCCTTGGGGTGAATATACACTGCGTTCGTACCCTGTGAACGCGCCTCTCGGATAAGCGTCCTGCGTGCTTCTTCGTCGCCGGCGTCGTAGGTGTACTCACGGATCGGCATACCAAATATGTTGCAGAACCGTGCCCAGTCACCCATATTCCCTTTTTTATAAAGTACGGCGGGCAATATCTCGGCAAAGATACCCAGTCCACGTTCTGATCCTACAAACAGTGTGTTGGGGTACAACTCAATAGGTTCACCCTCTATGTCACCCTGATAGCGCAACAGGAAGTGGTGCACGGGGTCGTAGTGCTTGCGGTTGATGGAGTCGATGCGAATGTTGCCGTCCTCTCCCATGCGGAACTGCACCAAGGTGAAGCCCCAAAACTCGGAGAGGATGAGTTCCTTGCGCAGCTCTTTGAACCACGGCGAGCGCAGCTGCTTGTTAATCGCCTCGTCGGGCTTGCCGTCACGTTTAAACTCAACCGGGATTTGTGTTACTCCACGCAACCGCTTCGCCATGACACCCATGAGGTGCAGATCGAAGTTTGCACTCTCGTACATGTCATACAGCCGCACGCGGTTACTGTAGTCGATACCCTGCGCTGAGGTGACGGCATTCATATAATGTTGCAGGTTGAAATGAAATAGTTCCGGCATCTGCAACACCACGTCCGGCTGCCGTTCTCCCGGTTTGGTGAGCATACCGCCCTGTGTAATACGGCGGTTGCTTGCTCGTTTATCTCTTAGATTTCCCATTTCGCTTAACTATGATATTGTGAATTATGCATGATGAATTACCCTAACACCGGCCTTACTTCGTCGGCTTTGATTTGCCAACGCGACTTGTCCTCAAGTTCATCAGCAGGCAGCAAGGGAGCACCGTCGATGGTCTCGTCGCCGTGCATCACGCCCTTGAGCCATTCTACAGCCCGGTCGTAGCGATCCTGCCGTATCTTCGACATCTTATACGAATTGTGTTGGCAGAAGATGTGGAAGATGCTGATGTCCAGGGCGAACATCAGCACCAGGGCGTGACGGTCGGTGCCGCGCGCGGAGAAAATCTTGTCGCAGTCGTACTTTTTATTCAGATACGAGCGCATCTCCTTCACAGCGCGATCTTCACAAATCTCTACAATCTGCGGGTCGTAGTCCGCCGTTCCCTGTCGTAGCAGACTGTCGAGTATTTCCTTGTGTATACTCGCGTCGTAGTCGGTTATGTCTATAAAGTTGCTCATATTTACAATATAAAAGGGTTGTCTTTGTTCATATCCTCGTCATTAAGGGCGATGGTATAGGTTGGCTCCAGTTCCCCCGTCTTTTGGTCCACCATCGTCACGCCGCCCTCGATGGCATCCGGTCCGTCGGCAGGATATGGAAGCGTCAACTCGAAGAGCTTAAATTGGTTGATGAGTTCCTGCATGTGCGGGTTGTCTTTCTCTTCTTCGTTGAATATCCACGTGCCCAGCCGGTCGAGTGGCTCCAGGTTCGCCTCGATACGCGTGGCCTTGTCGGTCTTCTTTCGCGTATCTTCGCGAATGAAGAGCTGCGTCTTCCGCTTGGCACACTCCTCACGCAACAAGGGCTTGAAGACCTGCTGATAAAAAGGGTCCTGCAACTTGTTATTTTCGATGTACCAATACACGTTCGTCTTCCCCGCCACGTATTTGTCCAACTCAAAATACCAGCCGATAAAACGGGCGTTGGTTTCATGGGCCAGGAAACCTTTTATTATGTAGTAGACACCCTTATACTTACCGATAAGCCACAGGGCCTTGGTGGAGCTTCCTTTTTTCTTACTGTCCGAGTAGGCGGGGTCGCCATACCCGATCAGAAAGCGGAACTTTTTTAATGATGGCACTTTTCCGAAGGGCAGGTTCTTAAAAATCTTACCTTCGGCGATGGGGTTGTTAAAGTACTCGGCCTGTTGAGCGCGCACAGATATTTTTGCCAATATACGGTCTATCTGCTCCTCTGTGTTCTTCTGTGGCCAGGTACTGCGACCGTGCTTGTCGCGAATGTTCACAATGTCCCAGCTGTTGGCCAGCTTGCCGGCACGCGTGATACAGCAGTCCTTGGCGATGATATTGCCACACCACAGCACCAGCGTGGGTTCTGAGATGGAGCGTGTGGGATACAGGGCATGTTCTGCCCACTGCCATTTCTTATCGAGCGTGACGGGATTTCGGCAATCCTCGTCGGTGTCATAGTCATCGAAATACAGTACATCGGGACGGATAGCTTCGTTCCGCATACCACGCGGGGCCGACCCGGCACCCAGGGCAATGAACTTCGCACCACAGGAACAACTGAACTCTCTGTCCGTCCACATACCCAATACTTCCTGTTTACCGTAGAACTGTTGTAGGCGCGGGTTCTTTTCGAAGTTAATCTTATAAGGAGCCAACAGACGCTCGGCGGCATCAATGGTGGCGGAAGCCAACGCAACAAACCGCTTGCGCTTGGTTAGTGTCAGGTACATAATGACGAACATCGCCACGGTCGACTTCGCCAACTCACGACTCCAGGACAATACCTCGTACCATTCCTCGTTGGCTATGATGCGCCTGATGGCTTTCACCTGAAAAGGCGCGAACTCATACTTGGCATACGTCGGAAAGAAATACAGTATCCACGCTATGGGGTCGGCCTCGAGTTCCGCCCGTTTTTTATCAATGTCATAGCGTGACAGACTTTCATCGACATCGATATCTTTGGCCAGTCCTTCATTATACCTGCGCCATAACTCAAGGGCTTGCTTGTCTGTCAGCTTACTCATGACTTAGTTTTGTTTGCTTGGTCTTTGATAAATGCATCAAAGAGGTTGTTGAACTGTTTAGCTGCCTCTATATCCAGTGGCCGCAGCCACGACAGAAAGCGCATGGCTACCGACACACAATCGGGCACACCGATGTCGCCCTCGAGCTTCTTGATGGAGCCGGCCAGCTTGGAGAGTGCATCGGCCTCCTGTGTGGTGGCAAACCGTTCGCCATCTGCCCGCGCATTGATTTTTTTGTTGATTTCAACGATCTGCCGGTTCCATTGTGCGATGATCTGGGCCGGCGTGATGGTAACGGAAGCCTTTATCTCTTCCCAGTTCTCAGCCTTTACCCAGCGGCTTACTGTCTGCCGGGTGGTACCTACCTTGTCGGCAATCTCTTCTTGTGTATAATTTCCATCAAGATATAGCGATTTTGCGATACCCTTTTTGTCTATCGTCTTCATTTGGAATATGTTGTTACGAATGCAAAGTTCATATTTTTTGTGTGATTATAAAAATATAAAATACCTCTTATAATGCTGAAATGCAATGATATACGAACGGATAGATGTTGCGTTTTTGTCGTTTTGTTAGCTCAAAAAGTGCCCTTATCTTTGCGTCAAAAACCAACGGAATGCAGAAACAATTTTTCAACACAATCCCTTCGGAAGGCGGTGAGGTAGCTATCCTGCTTTACGGCGATGTCGGAGACGGACAACACGTGGACAGTGCCCGCGTGGTTGCCGAGCTGATGGCACTACAAGTACAGTATGACAAGATAGATGTGCGCATCAACAGCTGTGGTGGTGATGTATTTTCAGGCATGGCTATTTATACAGCCTTAAGAAACAGCAAGGCCGACATCACTATCTATATTGATGGTGTGGCTGCCAGTATTGCAGGTGTGATAGCTCTATGTGGTAAACCCCTGTATATGTCGCCCTATGCCAAGTTGATGCTGCACTCGGTCAGCGGCGGTGCGTGGGGCAATGCATCAGACCTCCGGGAGATGGCCGCACAGATGGAAGCTCTGCAGGGTGACTTGGCCGGGATGATTGCAGGCCGGTGCGGTATGAAAAAGGAAGATGTACTATCTATATACTTCGATGAAAAGGACCACTGGCTCTCCGCCCGCGAAGCACTGGAGATAAAACTTATCGACGGCATCTATGGGATGGCAGAAGAGCCGGTACCCACACAAACGACAGACGCGATTTATACATATTTCAATAACCGGTTGCAGATGCAGCCATTAAAACAAGAAGAAATGGGATTATTAGATTCTATCAAAAAGGTCCCTTCATTCGCTAACATGGCGAGTGAAGACGATGTACTCGCGCATATCCGCGATCTCGAGAACAAGGCCACAAAAGTGGACGCACTGGAAAAGGCTGTCAACACCTATAAGCAGAAATTGCAAGAGGTGGAAGACAAAGAAGTAACGGCTTTCATCGACAAGGCCATTGCCGAGAAGCGCATCAGTGATGCGCAGAAAGAGAGTTTCACCGCACTCATGAAGAGCGATCGGGAAAATACAGAAAAATTGATTAACAGCATGAAGCCCCAGCCCGAGCGTCATATTACTGATGTATTCGACGGTGGAACCTCTCCCGCATCACTCTCGGATAAGACATGGGACGAACTGGATAAGGCTGGACAGTTGTCCAATCTGCGCAATGCCGACCTGAACGCTTTTAAGACGAAGTACAAAGAGAAATTCGGCATAGACTACAAAGAGTAGAATTACATTCGAACACGATTTGAATAACATTTAAACAGAATAAGAAAATGGCATTAAACATCAGTATTTGGCAGGGCACGCTGGTAGAGAACTTCTACCCCGATAACAGCTTTGCCTCGAAATCAGTAGACGATTCGGTTTTCGTCAAGGCACATAAGGTAATTATCCCCAACGCGGGTAAACCTTCAAACGTGAAGAAGAACCGCACGGCAAAGCCTGCGACAGTCAACACCCGCACAGACAATGACCTCGAGTACGAGATTGATGAGTTGACCACCGACCCGATCTACATCCCGAACATTGACACGGTAGAACTGAGCTATGACAAGCGCAGCTCCATCATCAGCAATGACCGCAGTCAGTTGCAGAATGAGGCGCACTTGAACCTGCTCGAGCGTTGGGGTGCAGGCGTACCTGCTGCTAATGTGCTACTTACTACCGGTACTGTCGAACGTTCTGCACACACCTCGGAGACTGCCACTGGCAAGCGCAAGCGCATCACCAAGGATGACCTGCTGGCCATCATGACCCGCATGGACGCCGACAACGTGCCTGAAGAGGGACGCTACATCTTGCTCGATGCATATATGTACGCCGACCTATTAGCCGACCTCTCTGAGAGCGACAAGTGGATGTTTCAGAACTCAGCTGATATGCAGCACGGCGTACTGGGCAACCTCTACGGCCTTAACATCATGAAACGCAGCAAGGTCCTTCGTGTGAAGAACGACAAGACATTGCTGCCGTGGAGTGAGGAAGCTGCTGCCGGTGAGTTGGCTGCCGCGCTGGCATGGCACGACAAGTCGGTAAGCCGTGCACTGGGCGAAGTAAAGATGTTCGACTCGACGAACAATCCGATGTATTATGGTGATATTTACTCGTTCCTGCTCCGTACGGGCGGTTCTGTACGCCGCTACGACAAGAAGGGAGTCTACCTGCTTGCGGAAGCTGCTAAATAAGAAAGGAGTTTCGTATGTTACCACGAATTAAAATACACGAATTAAAATACAATTTCTGAACGGGCAATTGGGTACTGTCGGGGAAAGCCCCGACGGACTCTTTGCCCTCGTGTGCGGCGCGGCAGCTGTCACGAAGAAACTCGAACTCGGTAAGGCCTATACCTTGCATACCTTCGACGAATTAGATGCGCTGGGGGTGACGGCCGAGAACAACCCCCGCTTGTACAAGCATGTGCAGGACTTTTATACCGAGGCGGAGGAAGGAACGAAGCTTATCATCTTCCCGGTTGACAAGACCAAGACTTTCACCGAGCTCTGCGATAAGGACACGGGAGTCATCAAGGAACTCATCACGGCCGAGAACGGTGCCCTGCGCGGTATTTTCGTAGCAGGAGACGGGCGCGAGGCGACCATCACCACGAACGGACTTGACAACGACCTTTTTACTGCTCTGTCCAAGGCGCAGCAGCTGGCCGAATGGGCAACGACCTCGCTCTATGCTCCAATCTTCATCATCTTGGAAGGCCGCGGCTACAAGGACGGTGCAGTGAAAGACCTGCACAAGGAGGCCTACAACCGCGTTGGCGTGCTCATCGGTGACACGGTGAAAGCCTCCGAGGGGGCTGCAGTTGGGTTGATGGCCGGCCGACTGGCCACGCTGCCCGTGCAGCGTAATATAGCGCGTGTGAAGAACGGCGCGCTCAAGCCCGTCGCCATGTTCATCGGCGAAAAGCCAGTGGAAGAGAACGCCTCGGCTGTGAGCGACCTCTACGATGCCGGCTATATCACCCCACGCAAGTACGTGGGCAAGGCCGGCTACTTCTTCACTGATGACCGCCTGGCCTGCGAGCAGACCGACGATTATGCCCATATCACTGCACGCCGTACCATCGACAAGGCATACCGCATCGCCTACGCCGCGTTACTTGAGCTGATGATGGATGAACTATCCGTTAATGAAGACGGAACCCTCCAGCATGGCATCATCATGGCCTGGCAGCAGATGATGGAGAATGCCGTCAACCGCGCGATGACTGCAGCGGGCGAACTGTCTGCCGATACCGACGGCACAGGTTGCAAGGCTTACGTCGATCCGACACAAAATGTTCTCTCTACCTCGAAGATTGAACTCACGCTGAAGGTGCGGCCGTTCGGGTACGCTCGTTACGTGGACGTAAAGCTGGGCTTTCAGGTAGAAGCAGGTAAGTAACATTTCGTGGGTGGGCTTCGCGCCTGCCCACTTCAATCACTTTAAAACAATAGAATGATGTTTAATTCAAGAGAATACGAATGGGCGGACATCGATGTCGTAATGGCCGGACGCCCCGTCACCGGTATCCGCGGCATCAAGTATAACACCAAGAAAGAAAAGGAGTTGGTCTATGCAAAAGGTAACAAGCCTCACGCTGTACAGTCGGGCAACTACGACCATAGCGGTGAGATTACGCTTCTGCAAAGTGAGTATAACGCCCTGCGCCAAGCTGCCAAGGGTGACATCCTGAATGTGTCACTCGACATCGTGGTAGCTTATGGTAACCCCAGCCGCGGCGATGCCGTCACGGTAGACACGCTTATTGGCGTGGAGTTCACAGAGGACAACACCGAATGGAAGCAGGGTGACAAGTTTCAGGAAAAGACCATCCCCTTTGTCTTTCTCGACAGGAAAAGCATTTAAGACCTCCGCCCACCTGCTAATAAAGGGCAGGGGTAAAAGTTATTCATTCAATTAAATTACAGAATCATGAAGTTTACAAAAGAACAGATACAAGAGTGGAAGAAGAAGCACGGCGACCTTTTTGAGATTACCGTCGACAGCAAAAGCTGCATTCTGCACCGCCCCACGCGGCGTGACTTAAGCTACGCAAGCGTCATCAAAGACCCTATTAAAATGAGCGAAACGATGCTGGGGCAGTTATGGGTTGCCGGTGATGAGGAGCTCAAGACCAACGATGAACTCTTCATGGCCGTAGTCAGCAAGATGGACGAAGTGCTGAAAGTAAAGGAGGCCGAGATAAAAAAACTTTAGAGGAGGCTGGGGTCGAAGACTTCAATAGTGCACAGGATATCATCTTCATTGACACTATGCTGCGCTATTACCTGAGCATCGACCCTGAACTCCTGCCGGACGAAAAATGGGCATGGACCCTCAGCTCGCTCAAAGAGATTAGAAGAATAGAAAAAGAAGCCAATGGACAGCGTACTTAAGTTTCTGATAAAACTGCAGGCCGACGGTGGCAATGTGCTGACAGTGAGCCGGCAGACATCAAACCAGCTGGACGAGATATCGCGCAGGGCACGTGCTACCGGGGCACGCTTGCGCGAGGCTTTTTCATTCTCTTCACTCAAGAGTTCGCTGATGTCCATTCCAGGTATGGCACTCCTTACCAATCCCTATGCGCTTGCCGCAGGGGCCGTCGGTGCCATCACCAAGATCGGTGCCGAAGCCGAGCAGACTTCTGTGGCTTTCACAACCTTGGTGGGCAGTGAGACCAAGGCCAAGGGCATGCTCGACGAGATTGCGAAATTCGCTGCAGCCTCCCCATTCGGAAAGCTGGACCTGACGGAGAACGCAAAAACGATGCTGAACTTCGGTGTAGAAACCGGAAGAGTGCTTCCCCTCCTGAAACAGTTAGGGGATATTTCCGGCGGAAACAAGGACCGCCTGCAAAGTCTGTCTTTGGTGCTCGGGCAGGTATCGGCCGCCGGAAGGCTGCAAGGGCAGGATAACCTGCAGTTCATCAATGCCGGCTTCAACCCCTTGCAGGAACTTGCGAAGATGACCGGCAAGTCATACGCCGAGCTTCAGGACAAGATGTCAAAGGGGCAGATTACCTTTGAGAACGTCACACAGGCTATACGTCATGCCACCGGTGCCGGGGGCAAGTTCTTCGGCATGATGGACAAGCAGTCGCAGACGGCAGCGGGAAAATTCGCAACCGTGAAGGATATTGTTATCCAGCAGGCCGTCGATATCTACGGAAAGCTACAGCCCTTGATATCGAAGATACTCGACTTGCTTATCAAAATCGTCCCCGTCATCTCATCTGGGATAATGAAAGTCATCCATGGCATCGAACATGTGATAGATTTTGTTTTGCGGTTCAAGACGGAAATCGGTTATCTTGCAGCGGTCATCGGCGTTGCAGCTGTTGTCTTCAATGCACACGCCATAGCCATGACAGCCTATGCGGCTGTTATGGGCATCGTCACCGCAGCAACAAGGATATGGACCGGCGTGCAGTGGCTTCTCAACGTAGCGATGAGTGCAAACCCCATCGGCCTTATTATTATAGGTATCGCCGCATTGGTCGCAGCTGTCGTTTATTGCTGGAACAAGTTTGCCGGCTTCCGTGCCTTCATTCTTACGATGTGGGACACGCTGAAAGGTTTTGGGAATATCATCAAGGAGTATGTCATCAACCGGTTCAACGATATGCTTTCCGGGCTCGGTAAACTCGGTGAGGCTCTCCGGAAACTTTTCACGGGTGACTTCAAAGGCGCAGCCTCTGCAGCTACGGAAGGTCTCAAGAAACTATCCGGTGCAGAGAGTGTAGCCAAGGCCGTCAGCGGTACCAAGCAGCTCATCGGCAAGGTCGGCGGGAACTACCAAGTCCACCTACAGAACGAGAGGAACAAGGATAAGAAGAAACAGGCGGCGGGAAGCGGAAACAAAATCAGTACGCCGGGGCTTGTCGGAAGCACGGAGGCTATTGTCTTCGGCAAAGAAAAGCCGGGTAAAGGGAAGAAAGGCCATAAAGGTGGGCGCAAGTCCGCTGAGGAGATAGCCACCGGTGGTACCCGCAACACCTCCATCAACATGCATATCGGCAAATTCTTCGATAATATAAACGTTTACATGAACGACAAGACCGACACGGCGGAACTTGAACGGACCATCCTGCAGAGCATCAACCGGGCGTTGGCCATCGCAACGAGTACGGACAGATGAATACGACACGCTTTTTGCTTGAGAACATGGCCTTGCGGGTCACGGGGGGCAAGGTGCCACCCTATTGGCTGATGGGTAAGACCATTCTTCGTGAAGTGGACAATAACGACTTTAGCGGACTTCGGGGAATGACCGACGAGGAACTGGAGGACATCGTCCGGACGAACGCTCTCGGAATTCCGATGGTGATGCCGCTGAGTCTCCGGTTGGACGTGGAGGGTGCCGAGGAATGGTTGCTGCCCGAGGAGCCGATGATTAGCATCACGGGACAGAATCTCATTACAAGGCGGCACGTCAGCAAGGGAAGGCTCAGGGGGAGCATCAAGGAACGTTGGACGCAGGATGACTATACGGTAAAGATAGAAGGCCTACTATTGGGAAGAGACGGACGCTATCCGAAAAACGATGTGGAGCAGCTCCGTCGGTATTGCGAGGCTGGGAAAGTGAAAGTACTTTGCCCCCTGCTGGAGATTTTCGGTATCACGCAGATTGCGATAGAAAGCTGGGATATTCCCTTCACGAGCGGAACGACGAATCAGAACTACGAGATAACGGCCTACAGCGATGACATCTACAAGTTACTCATCGCTCGGAGGTAGACTAAAAAGGAGAATGACAGATGTACACTATGGGCTACAAAATCAGTATAGGCGACTACCGGCTGGGAATGTTGGACAGTGTGGAAATCCACAAAAGTGTGGAACTGCTGGCCGACGTGGCAACGATAACGCTGCCCAGTGCGGAATACAACACGGCACTGGACGTGGAGGGAAAGATTAATCGCGGTGACGCTGTGAGTATTAAAATAGGCTATACAGAGGAGGGACTGAAGGAAGAATTCAGAGGCTGGCTGCAGCGGATTTCAACGGATGGAGGGAATATAAAACTGTATTGCGAAGACGACCTTTTTTCATTCAGGAAAGAGTTGAAAAATGAAGAACTCAAGAAGGTTCCATTGGAACAGTTGCTTAGAAAGGTCGTCCGTGGTGTGGGAAAGAACTACAATATAGACTGTTCCTACAAATGGACGTATGCAAAGTTCATCATTCATTCGGCTACGGGTTACGACGTGCTGAAGAAAATACAGGAGGAATGCGGCGCGGACATCTATCTGAAGGACGGAACGCTGCACGTGCATCCTCCGGGGGCCGTGGTGGGCCGTGAACGGTATTACGACTTTGCACAGAATGTGGAACAGGAGGACCTCACTTACAGGAATGCTGCTGACAAGCGAATCAGGGTCGTAGTGAAGGCCAACATGCCTGACGGCACCGTAAGGGAGATCGAGGTAGGATCGACGGGTGGTGAGAAAGTAGAGATAAAATGTGCCACTTCGGACGAGGCAAGTATGAGAATGCGTGGTGAATTAGAAATTCGACGGCGCAGTTTTGATGGCTACGACGGGAGCATCACCACCTGGCTGATACCGGAATGTGTTCCTGGAGACAGTGCTGTCCTGCACGACGGAGACTATCCGAAAAAGGATGGCACGTACTTCGTCAGGAGTGTTACGACGACCTTTTCACGGGAAGGCGGGAAGCGGAAGATAGAATTAGGTTTTAAATTGAGTTGATACAAATGGACAGATACAAAGAATTGGCAGAAATGCTCAGACTGACACGCGGCAATCCCGGGCGGATAACACTGGCACAGGGTATCGTGACGAAAGTGGAAGGTGAGCTGTGCGATGTAAAAATGGGAAGCCTGACAGTCACGGATGTAAGGCTCCGGGCCTCGGAGGCTTCAAGGGATGATGACATGCTGGTGGTACCGCGGATTGGTTCGGCGGTGATCGTAGGCAGCTTGTCCGGGGATATGTCGCAACTGGTGGTATTGGCCGTGGACAGCATCGAAAGGGTCATCATCAACGGAGGAAAACTCGGCGGGCTGGTGAAGATTGACTTGCTGACGGCGAAAATCAACGAACTCGTAAAGGCATTCAACACCCATATACATACCGCCCCGAACGGTCCGACGACGGCTCCGACCGTACCGGCGGCAGAACTCAAACGGGCGGATTATGAGGATGAGAATATCAAGCATTAAGCATTAAGCATAAAGCGTATGAAAGGACTGTTGCTGACGGACATGGAACTGGTACCGAGCGTGAAGAAAGATACGCACGGATTTATCACTACGGGGCTACCCATAGGCGATCCGACAAGGCAAAACCAAGCCCTGATACTGGCACTGCATAAGGGGGAACTCAAGGAGTATCCGCAGATAGGTTGTGGAATCAGCGACATGCTGCAAGACAACGACCCGCTGTATTGGCGCAGCCTTATCCGCGAACAGCTGGAGATGGACGGACAAAAGGTGAACGGCATAAGGCTGACACTGAAAAGTATAGACATTGACGCAACATATTAAAATATACAATGATGATAGAACATTTTTTACAAAAACTTATAGAAGCCCTCTCCACAGTGTGGGGGTGGCTTCTGTGCACAGTTCTGCTGCTGATGAATTTTATCGTAGGTTATGAGAAAATGGTGGGCTTCACGGCTATGGCCATCGTGCTCGATGCCGTTTGGGGCATCGCGGCAAGCCTGATGCAGAAACGCTTCGCGTTGAGCGGGCTGGCACGCGACACTTTCGCCAAGCTCGCCGTGTACGGTACGGCCGTTTTTATCTTTATCCTGATTGATAAACTAATAGGCGTTGGTAGCGGGCTAACTACCAGTGTTATCTGTATCGGCATCATCTTAGTGGAACTGTGGAGCACGGCAGGTAGTATGCTGATCTGTTTCCCGAACATGCCTTTCTTGAAGATTCTAAAGAAAGCACTGGCCGGCGAGATTGCAAGTAAACTGAATGTACGCCCCGAAGATGTGACAGAGGCTTTGGAAACCTTACATGCAAAGAAAGTATGAGAGTTATCAAATACATCGCCGTGCATTGCACGGCAAGCCTGCAGACGCAGACAATAGCGGAACTGCAGACGGAGTTTAGACGAAAAGGCTGGAAGAAGCCAGGTTATCACTACGTGGTAGCTGCCGACGGCACGGTCACGCAAATGTTGCCGGAAGAGAAGGTGAGCAACGGTGTGAAGGGCTTTAATGCGGTCACGGTCAACGTGGCCTATATCGGCGGTATCAACGAAAAAGGCAAGCCCACGGACAACCGTACGACGGAGCAGAAGACGGCCCTGCGCACGCTGCTGAAGCTGCTGCATGGGAAATACCCAGCAGCAATCATTCAGGGACACCGCGACTTCTCGCCCGACCTCAACCACGACGGGCGGATTACGCCGGGCGAGTACATAAAAGCCTGTCCGTGCTTCGACGCGAAGGTAGAATATGCAGACATTTAATCTAACGACAGAAGTATGAAAACAGCGAAATTATTTTTGTGGCTTATCCTGGCGGCATTTGCCTGTGCAGGATGCTCCCACAAGGTGTATGTGCCGATGGAGAATGTCAGCCGCGACACGCTCCGCATCGTCAGCCGCGACACGGTGAAGATAACCGAGCGTCTTGTACCCGTTTCCCTTCCACTGCCCGAATATCACAAGCAGCAGGTAACACGAGATACAAGCTCCGTACTGGAGAACGGCCTGTATCGATCGGTGGCAAGTTTCCACGACGGCATGCTGACACATACATTAGAAAATCTGCCGGGAGCAGCAGTCGAAGGGAAGGTAGCAGTGCATGACACTATCCGTATAACCACGCGTGACAAGGAGCATAAACACTATAGGGAAAAGCCTAAAGTCGTTTACAAGGAAAAGGAATTGAGCTGGGTAGAAAAAGCAGCTATGAAGACAGGCTTCGTCGCGTTCTGCCTGGCATTGATATCGATTGTTTATTTCGTTGTAAGATGGAAGTTGAAGTAAAGGACGGTCAGACACTGGCAGACATTGCCATACAGGAGACAGGTACTGCCGATACCGTCATGGACATGGCGCGACTGAACGGGATAAGCCCTGCAGCGAAACTGGAGGCTGGACGGCGGCTGCTGTTGCCCGAAGTACCGAACAAGCGCATGCAGGCCTATAGCAAGACCAATGACGTCTCGCCAGCCTGCTCACTGTCTGCAGAGACAGAACAGGAACATGGCGGCATTTCGGAGATGTGCGTGGGTGTGGACTTTGAAATCCAGTAAAGACGGGAAAACAATAACAAAACAGAATATGAGAACAATAGCAGAAATCAAGGAGAGCATGATGACGGATTTCATGCACAATAACGACCTTGCAAAGGCATACGGCTTCGAGGTCGGGACCGACTTCTATGGAACCTTCAGCCGAGTGAGTGTGGAGAGTCTGCTGCTATACATCGTGGCGGTAGCGGTGTGGGTGCTGGAAAGTATTGTGGCCGACTATAAGTCGGAGGTGGAACTCCTTATCGAAGCCGAGACTCCGCACCGTGCAAAATGGTACAGGGACCGCACGCTGCGGTTCATGCATGGGCACGAGTTGCAACAGGACACCGACCGATACGACACTGAGGGAATGACAGAGTCGGAGATTGCCCAGGCAAGGGTGGTCAAATATGCCGCAGCCTCTGAAAGCTCTGATTCTTCAATTCTGACTGTAAAGATTGCCGGAGAAAAAGACGGCCGGCGAAGCCCCTTGGACACAGAAACAGAACATGAGGTGGCTGCCTACCTTGCAGAGATAAAGGACGCAGGAGTAAGGATCAGCCTGGTCAACCGCAAGCCCGACAGATTTGACTGCGAACTGGATATCTACTACAATCCCGTACTGCTACCTTCGTCGGTAGAGGAAAACTGCCGGGAAGCCATCGGGAACTACATAAGAAACCTGCCTTTCAATGGTGAATATACGAACATGGCACTGACAGACGCACTGCAAGTGGTAGAGGGTGTGAGAATTGTCGAACTCAAGACCGCATACGCGCAGGCAGAGGAAAACGGGAAAAGAGACCTTATCAATGCCCGATATGTACCAGCAGCAGGCTATTTCGAGGAAAGAAACATCACGATTAACATGAAAGCGTACTGACCATGCAGCGGACAGACTTTAAACGATTAGCCGTTGAGCTACTTCCCGTATGCCTGAGAAAGCCTGTAATGACCAGCCTACTGAGAAGCCTCATGCAGGGAATAGTTATTGCCTACATGGAATTCCTCTCCTGGAAGGAAGAACGGGATTACGAGATAAAGCACAATGGGCAGGTATGCCATCTACGTGGAATGCTGAACGATGCCTTCGACCCTATCCAACGCAAAATTACGATTACGGATACGGAAGAGAAAGAGACAGACCATGTCTTTATCTTCAAGCGAGAGACAGCACGTGTTAGACGGCTCCGGCACAGGAAGGCCGAACTTCCCGTCATCATCAATGTTCAGGGCTTCGGCGGTGCAGCCGGCAGTAACTTCACCGTGAACGTGCCGATGGAGGTGGCGGAGGAGGCAGACATGGCTCGGCTGCGTGCCATGGTGGACGCCTATAAGTTAGCAGGGAAAAAATGGACAATGAACTATCAACGAAATATAGAAGAAAATGAAAACGGTAATAGCAAATTTTTTGCAGCAGCCAAACAGGGACTTTCCCTTGGACTGTGAGACGATGGATGCCATGCAGATGAATACAGCCCTCGTGGCCGTGCTCGGGAATATTGCCGGCGACAAGTCAGTACTGACCGGCTGTCGGCCTGATGAAGCCGGAACCAGTGTCGGTGAAGGGTATGTGTTCGTTAAGACGAAGGATTTCCCCGACGGCGAGGTGCTCTATTTCGAGGGCGGTAGTGTGACAACAGGTGTATGTGTAAAAACAGAGGATATCGGTGTGACGGCACAGGGCTACAGCTACCCGAAGGCTTATGTGCGTCGGATACTTGCAGCCGGGCTCGGTACGGAGAATTTCAAATGGGAAGATTTTAAATACATCAAGACCAATGCGGAACTGGAGAGACTCATCGCTGAGCTTAGGAAACAGCATGAAGAGGATCTCCAAAGACTTGCACCGTCACCCCTGGGCTGCGTGCAGATGTGGGCGGGGAAGAATGTCCCCGACAACTACGTGCTCTGTGACGGGAGGCAACTGAAAACGGAGGATTATCCGGAACTTTCCACTGTACTGGATGGAGCGTTCAATACGGCAAAATCGGCTTCGGGAATCCCTTACAGAACAAGTGGGGGATACTTCCGCGTACCTGACTTGCGGGGACGTTTTATCGTCGGACAGGACGAGACCGACGAGGAATACAATGTCCAGGGAAACACGGGCGGTGAGAAGATGCACAGGCTGACAACCGATGAATTACCAACCCATAGACACGTCTTCACGGACGACAGTAATGCAAAAGATGCGAATTTCCCAATAGCAGCAGAGTTGAGAAACGAAGGTGTGACCGAAGCTGGAAAGACTTTTAAACCAGATATGGCTTCGTCAGATAACCAAGGAACATCTGCATCAAAAGCTGGCGGTGGTTATGCCTACCTAACGGGCTACACTGGTTTGAATGGGCAGCATGAGAACCGTCCACCCTATTACGTGCTTGCCTACATCATGCGAGCGAAATAAATGGCGTTCAAACAACATTAAAACATCAATCAAATGGCAATAACAAGCATATCACAACTGAAGGAGTGGTTCCGCAGCGGAAAATACCCCACAGGGCAACAGTTCGCCTCCCTTATGGACAGTTTTATCCATAAATCAGATTCCATCAGGGTGGACAATGTAAAGAATCTGCCAGAATTCCTCAATGAAAAGTTTGACAAGAAGCAGGGTGACAGCCTGCGCAGGGAACACGATGTCCTGCAACGGGCCTTTGACCTGTTCAAGGCTGCTGGAGACCTGACGGAATTCTACAAGAAAACGGACACCTACTCGAAGAAAGAGGTGAACGAGAAGCTGTCTGCTATCCCGAAGATAAGTTACAAGGCTGTTGATGCCCTGCCTTCAAATCCTGCCGAAAAGGTAATCTATGTCCTGCAACATGGAGAAAACTGGACTGAAAATATGTTCACTGACGGGAAGTGGATTACCCTTGCGACACATACAGGCATCTATGGTAATCTCGAGAACAAGGTGGCAGGCCTGGCGCAGGAGATTGTCGGTATCAATCATCCACTATCCTTTACACAGGGTTATGTGAAAAATACTGGTGATCTGGTCACTACAAGTGGTGTATATCGGTTCAGTCAACTTCTGCCCGTAAAGACGGGAGATACTGTCAGGTATAAAGCCTGTGGCAGTGAGAATACATTGGCTCTTGCGGCGTATAGCGGAAATACATGTATCGTTGCGAAGTCTATTGTCGGAAATAGTCAGATTGTAGAGGCTACATACACTGTTCCTGCGGGGATAGATGGTATAAGACTGACGATTCATACTGGCAGTGTGACAGAGGATGAAGCTTATGTCCGGATTGAAGGCATACAAGCCGCAGTGGGGAAAATGGAGGGGTCGCTCGTAAAGAACACGACCGACATCAGTGCCCTCGCCCGTGAACTGCGCGGCATTGTCTACACCATTGATGCGTTTGCTCTGAGAGAACAACGCGTTTATGTGAAGGATAAGGCCGTCCATTCCGGCGACAAGGGTTGGGTCTCGTTCAGACTGACAGGTATTCCGGACGGCACCAAATCTGTAGCGTTACACTATAATTCGCAGTCTTCTGCCACATACGCAATAAGTGCATGGGATAAGAATAATAATTTCCTTGATGGTGTAGTGATGACAGAAGGTAATAGACAAACGGCGGAATTGACATTGCCCAAAGATACAGCCTATATCATAGCGACATCTACAGTCACGGGGACTGCTGATGACGACGATGTCAGACTCAGGCTGATTGGATCGTCAGCAAGCCTGATCGAGCAGATAAACAGTCTGCAGAAACAGGTGGATAAAGGTGTATCCGTATCTGCGCCAAGGAACTATCTTTTTATGAAAAATAGGAGTTCCATCAACTTCACCTTTGATGACTCAACTTCGCAGGACAGTGATATCAAGAAAGTCTTTGACGAGTTCAATGTAAAATGCGGCTTTGCCATCATCACAGCTTCGGAGAGATATCGAAATTTCCACAACGAAGGTTTTGAACTGCTTGCCCATGGCATAGGGGCTTTCAGTGCAGACACCATCACTGAGGATGCAGTCAGGACTGCAATGCAAAAAGGGAAGTCGGTCGTAGAAAGTCTTGGTGTAGAATGCCATGGGTGGGTAACGCCCTCTTCACAGCTTAAAAGCAACTTCCAGCCCGTCGTGTGCGATTACTTCGACTATGGCTACACCGTCTACAAAGGGAACGATACCACAGGACAGACGATACCCAAGACCGCAAAGTCCTATCAGCTATGGAGAATACATATCGCCACGCTGTTGAAAGACTATCAGCGCATCATAGGCGAAGCCGTATCCGAGAATGGTGCCCTCGCTGTATATGGACATGGTTACGAAATCGGGAACCTGTGGACGCTTGATCAGCTACGTACCTTACTTTCCTATTGTAAGGGCAAAATAGAAGTGCTTACGCCGTCCGAAAGTTTCCTGAAGCTGTTCTCAGTCAGGCACAATGAACGTCTTTGATGCGTGGCTGGTGCAGGATGATGATTCGTAAACTTGCAGTCGACCCTCACAGATTACTCTCTGCAAAGCTGTTATAAGCCCTTCCGGGAGTGGGCAAAAAGAAAAGCCCCCAGCCTGTTAAAATAGTCGTCTCACTTACTATCAAACAATACACCCATAAGGCGCACAGCCGGGGGCAAATGCCCTTTGCTGCACCTTATGGGTTTTTATGTTTGCTAAATAAGTGAGACGATACAAAGATACTAAGAATTATGACAATGAAGATAATAGATGTATTGAAATTTAACAGGGAATTGATAAAAAGACTCAAATTGGCTGGCATCCGATTAGAAGATGCCGACTATATTGATTTATACACAGAATACAAGCAGCTGACGGCACGGGGCGAGAAAGTGTCCTATGTAGTAGCTCACCTTGCCGAAGAATATGCCGTTAGCGAACGAAAGATCTACAGCCTTATCAAAAGGTTTCAAGCTGACTGCAACCCGTGTGCAGTGTGAAAGCCTACTTTGCCCGCGGCTGTACGCAGCAAACAGCTTACCTTTGCTGCCACAATCAACCACTAAAATAAAACGTATGAGCAAATGCTATCTTTCGGCACCCCTCCCTTTTCAGGGGCAAAAGCGCATGTTCGCGCGTGAATTTAAGAACGTGTTAAAGCAATTTCCCGACACTGCCACCTTTGTAGATCTCTTCGGTGGCAGCGGGTTATTGTCGCATATCGCCAAGCAGGAGAAACCTAATGCTACTGTGGTTTACAACGATTTCGATGGCTATCGTAAGCGGCTTGCGCATATCCCGCAAACCAACGAGCTGCTCGCACAGCTGCGCTTCATCCTTAACGACTATCCACGTGGCAAAGCCATTATTGGAGAGCATCGACAGCGCGTGTTGCAATGCATCGAAGAGCACCAGGTGCGCTATGGCTACGTTGATTACGTCACGCTTTCCTCCTCCATTATGTTCGCCATGCACTACAAGCAAAGTCTCAATGAAATGCGTCGAGAGACGCTCTACAACCGCATCCGGCAAACTGATTATCCGCTCTGCAATGATTATCTCGAAGGACTAACCATTGTGTCGGCCGATTACAAACAAATCTTCCATCAATATAAAGATTTGCCTGGTGTAGTCTTCCTTGTCGACCCGCCCTATCTGAGTACCGACTGCAAGACCTATAAAATGTATTGGAAACTCGCCAACTACCTCGATGTGCTGCACGTCCTCCACGACCACCGCTTCATCTATTTCACCTCCAACAAGTCCTCCATCCTCGAGCTGTGCGATTGGATGGGCAAGAACCGCAATCTCGGCAATCCGTTCGAAGGCTGCACCAAAACCACATTCAATGCCCACACCAACTTCAACGCCACCTACACCGATATGATGTTGTGTAAAAATGATGTTTAAATAGCATTTGAACAACACAACAAACAAATACCATAATAAGCAAGATTATTAGGCAAGGAAAGGCACAGCCCGAAAGAAACTGAATGAGAATATAAGATTTGAGCTCGGTGTATAGACAAAGCCGACCCGGTACGATGTACAGATCGGCTTTATAATTGTTGTGTGTGCGCCTCTATTTTAGCACATTTCGTTTTGCACAAAAAAATCACATTTCGTTTTGCAAAAGCGATACATTTCGTTTTGCCGGATTAAACCACTTTTTCTTTTGTATATTGTCCCCTCACGATTTCTTCCAGTTCGGCTATCTCATGCAATTTCTTAGGAGAGAAGTACAGGTCACGTTCAATCCCCAGTCCTCTTACCTTCACGCCTTCCATCTCGTCGAGGGACATATTGCCAAGCTCCCAGCCATAACCCATCGTGACAGCACCGAAGCCAATACGGCTCTTGGGGTCATATTCCAAAAGGTAGGCTATATATGCTCCCATAGGGAAGAAATAGCGTGCGTAGGCAACCTTATCGCCAATGAGTCCCTTTTCCGTCGAATAGAGTTTTGGCAACTGTTTCCTGATACTGTCGGGCATGAGGTTATAGGCATCGTTTATACCCTTGTCTTCAGTCTTTGTCTTCTCTGTTTCTTCTTCCCGAATTATGGTAATACCCAACTTGCGAAGCTGTTTCTCCGCTTCTGCCTCTCGCTCTACCTCTGTCATCGGTATACCTGTTTCATATAGTTTACGGTCG
>QWCT01000437.1_pt1 | contig 33935 bp, 26 predicted proteins | sample 1972681 | NCBI WGS metagenome assembly QWCT01 (sample SAMN09866701, study PRJNA288562) | Human oral metagenome isolate pre3_saliva, whole genome shotgun sequencing... | isolation source: mouth | host: Homo sapiens | place: USA: California | reverse complement strand
CCTTGCATAAGTTAGCTCTGAATTTAATTCTCCACCATTAAATTCTATATTGCTGCGAAGTCGAATATTCCACCATGTTGATGGTCGTAATTCCGGATTGCCTACAGCAATACCGTAACGGCTTACGTAGTATTTAAAAGGATTGAGATTTCTGATACCTGGACGGTCTATTGAACTATTCATACTTAATGCAAGGCTAGAGCCATTATTAAAATTATAGGACAACCTTACATCGGGAAAGAACTTTCCATAAGACTTCTTATTATAGCTTTCATTATTAGAAATAGCTTTTGTCTTAGTTTGTTCGTATCTAACGCCAAGAACGAATTCAGAATTTCCAGCTTTCTTGTCCAAAGTCAGGTAACCAGCATTAATGTTTTCGGTATATTTAAAAGCATCGTTTTGCTGTGGAATTGTTGTTATATCATAGATAGATGTGTTCGTTGTTGTAGAGATTGTAACTTTCCCACCTGCACTCAACTGAATATTCCACGGTAGGTGCTTTTCTATGTCGAGCGCACTACTAAATCCATTAAGGAGAGAATGTCCTTTATTCAAGAATTTATCATCAATTTCAATTCCATCATATCTTCTGATATTAGAAAGAAAATCGTAGTAGTTATGAAAGTTGTAACGGAATACATCTGTCATAAAACTAATTTTATCTGTTGAATTCCATTGTCTGTCAATGTAAAAACTTGAAGTAATATTTTCTCTTGGTGTTCGAGTAAAAGAGTATGAACTGCCCGAATCTATCATATTATTAGTTAAATCATTAGAATTGAGACTGTTCTCTCCTACGTTTTTTTTATAAATATTCATATACGATATTGATAAGCTGAATACCGACATACTATCAAGGTGGAAATCCATAACTCCCGAAAGATTATAATCATTTTGACGAGGAACATAATATGTTGAACTATGTCGAGTTAAATTTAGAAACTGAGTTATATTCGTTTCAGTATAGTCTATTTTCCCATACGTCCACCCTGCACTAAAGTTAGCATCTACCTTTCCTTTACTATAGTTCAAGCTAGACCGGAGTGTTTTAGTCCACTTCTTCCGATAAACAACTTCATCGCCAACATCGCCACCTATGTAATCTAGCCTTCTTTCTGTAATAAAATTCAGAATACCATAGTTTCCTTCTGCATCGTATTTTGCGCCAGGTTCTTTTATCACTTCTACTTTCGTTACATTATATGCTGGACGCGATTTTAACAAAGAATAAAGTTCGCTTTCTGGGATATTCTTTAATCGTCCATTGAACATAACTTTCACTCTACCTTTACCTTGTATACTAATTTTATTGTCCACCACCATAAGGCCAGGAATTTGCTCGATAAGGTTTACAAGATCTGTCTTCCCTTTGCGTAGAGAGAGCACATCAACAACATATTTCCCAACTTCATGTCTTATAAACTTCTGACTAACAACAACTTCTTCTAAGCCTATACTATCTTTGAAAATGCTGTCCTGTACCTGTGCTGCACTTAATGATGGCATTAGAAATATAAAACATAACAAGTATAGAAACTTATACATATATTTTCTCTGAAATGTTCCGTGGTGCCCTTGCACATCTTGGATCCGGATAGTCCCAATTTTCGTTGCCATATACTTTTAATATATTTGTGTAACATGTATTAAGATTAGCTTTGCATTTATCGAATATTTCGCAGCTGTGACATGCACTGTGAGGGGAATGATCTTTTTGCTTCATATTTGCTAGATATAAGGCACGTTTAGAATTCCAAACTTCAGAGATGCTGTTTTTTGTCAAATCACCAATGAGAAAATTCTTATTCCAATAAAGTTGCTCACATATTGTAACTTTCCCATCTGGCAAAATAAACATATGGATACTATTTGCAGAACAAAGGCCTCCTGCAAATTCTGAGCTTCCATTTTTTGCTTTAAAAAAGTCTATTTCGTTACCAGGACTCCAAATTATCTCAAATTTTGAAATTTTCTGTTTCTGTGTAACCCAATCTTCTATAAAAGAAATTGAAGTTCGATTTATCTGAACGTCTTCAAATGATTTTTTCGAATATAAAGATTTGAATCCGACTCTTATTTCCCAACGTTTTAGCTTGCTGAGGCTTGAGAGAAACGCATACATTTTATCTAAACCATGTATGCTATCATTGTATTTTGTTAAAATAGTAGCGACTTGGAATGGCATAACATCATTAATATCTATCAAGGATTGTTGTATTTTTTTTGCATAATTAGGAATATGACCAACCATTTTATTCAAAATTTCTTGCTCAATAGAATCTAACGAGATTTGTAAGTTTATATTAAACTTTGAAAAGTATAGAATATCTTGTTTTGAAATGGGATATTTCGATGAAATTATACTCGGGTAATAATTATATTTCTGAAGCTTACTTAGAAGTTGTTTCCAATAAGGGTATAGAAAGAAATCTCCCCCATCAAGGTCAAAAGATGATAATTTTAATTGAGCAGCATCTTCTATTATACTCTCAATTTTGTCAAAAGATAATTCTTTACTCTTTGTGTTGCGATCTGCATAACAGTATACGCAATTGGTTAAACATTTATTGCTTAACATAAATGTAACATAAATAGGAGAAACAAATGTCCTTCTTGATAATAGGTCTGCTGTAGTATATATAAAATCTTGTGGTGAGTATTTTACAATCTTATCATGCATTTTAACTGCATTTACTATGATGTTTTTAGGGAAATAATTTTCTGCATCTTGGTAAAAAGTATGGAAAATATTCTCATTTTCGATAAAATTTAAAACTAAATTCTCTGTGTAGTCTAAAGAGAAATCAAAGAAGATTGCTATTTTTTTTATGGCATTATCCAAAGATATCGGCGTACTGAAGAATGATAAAATCATAGCATAAACAGGGTGGATGAAAGTGATCCAATCTTGATTAACCTCTATGGAAGATTTTGTCCTATTATGAGAACACAGGATGGTACGCTTCTCATCATGCTTCAGAATATAGTAATGGTTAAATACATATTTCATTTTAAGTGTTTTTTTGAATTCCTTCGAGCAAATTTCTTGCCCAAAGGAATTTAAGGTTAATAAAAATTATGCTATATTGCTCTTGCATATACCATCTCCGTAAGTGCAAAAATTGCCTGCAGCCTCCGTTCTTTTGGAACAGGCTTTTTGATTGCACGCACTACCCATAACTGATGCATCTGCATTTGAAGTTGATGATTCTCCACCAAAAACTTTGGAAAGTTCTTCTTGATTGATGGAATCTGCTACCATAAATTTAAATTTTGTCATAAATTTGAATGTTAAAAGATTAATAAAAATTAAAGCCAATAAACGGCTTAAAATAATATACTTTATTTTACTACTTCGAGGTGTCCCTTTTATTAATTAATTTTTTAATTAACATGAATTCGTCGAACTCATATTAAATAGAAAGGCCAGAATAAGAAATTGGATGATGATACCTGATCTATCTTCTTCCTATCTACTCTAATTTGGATTCAGAGTGAGACTGGTTATTTGAAATAATAGTTAGACTATTCTTTTTCATAATAGATTTATTTAAGTTAATGTTTCTGATTCATGATATAACATTAAGCACATTGATATGTAACTTTCTGTTTTCTTTCGCAAATCTATATATATATATTGATAAAAAAAATATTTGATAATCGTTTAACGATATTTAATTGTTTTTCTACCTGATAATATCTATACATTAGTCCTGATTTATGCAGTGAGCTGTATGGAGCGGATAATTATATGCAGTGAAAACGGTCTATTCTTTCCTATCAAGCACAAAATCCACTTGAATACCTTTCCCGATTTTGCTGTCATTTCTGTCACTCCTTTTCAGCTTTTAATCTCCTGAATATAAAACCATTACGCAAAGTGTTAAAAGTGACAGCAACTAAAAATTAAACTTAATTAGGGGATTCTGATACATTAAGAGGGGGTGTCTTATCGTAGAGAATATCTATTGATATGCTCATCCTATACCTTGTTTATGCCTTAAAGAAAGCATTAGCTTTAAGGTTTTTTGTTTTGTAACATAGATTTATGTTGATGTGGTAAGCCTTTCTAGAGTGTTTAGTCTTTCCTAAGTTCTATGCGGAAAGTGGTACCAGCCCCAACTTCAGAGTTCTTTACAAAGATCTTTCCATGATGATATTCCTCAATGATACGGTTTGCGAGGCTCAGTCCTAGCCCCCATCCACGTTCTTTGGTGGTAAAACCAGGTCGGAACACATTTCGTATGTCTTTCTTCTTTATTCCTTTACCCGTATCTGTGACTTCGATAATGGCGCGATGGTCATTTTCTTCCAGGTGTAACGTAATGCTTCCTGCTTCACCTCCCATTGCGTCAACAGCATTTTTGCAGAGGTTTTCTATCACCCATTCGAAGAGTGAAGCATTCATCTTGACAATTACATCTTCGGAAGGGAAATCCGTCTTCATCGTTATTCGGCGTGAGGTACGTCGGTCCATGTAATCGACAACATGGTTCAGAACTTCGTTCAGACTTGCCGGAACGGGTTCTGGCAGAGAGCCAATCTTTGAGAAACGGTCAGCTATCAGTTGCAATCGCTGAATATCTTTGTCCATTTCTGGTAAGAGATCATCATTAGGATAAGTCTCTTTTAGGATGGTTGTCCATGCCATTAAGGAAGAAATAGGAGTACCCAATTGGTGAGCAGTCTCTTTACTCAACCCTACCCACACCTTGTTTTGTTCTGCCCGCTTAGACGTTAGCAATGCGAAGATAGCAACGACGACGAAGAGCATTACCACCCCTAATTGAATATAAGGATATACAGCTATGCGCTTCAACATGAGCGATTCTCCATAGCAAACATCTATATAGTCTTTATGGCTCTTATTTAATGGAATACGAATAACCTGTCCAGCATCGCGCATTTGTATTGCCTGATTGGTCACGACCTGTACACTATCCTTGGCATTGCGTGCTTTTATCTCGATGTTTCGGTATTCAGTTACAGCACCATCACGGTCTAAGACTACCACTGGTATTGTGTTATTTTCATCTAGAACCTTTAGTACTAAGCTTAAATCAGTATTGTCTTCAGCTTCGCTTAATGAGCGCATAGCTTCAGCCCAGACCTCCATATGACTGCGTTCCTGCTGGGCTAAGTCATGAGTTAGAGAACGAGACACTAACAATGAAGCGACAGCTATGAGAATAGCTGCCACTACAAGGAATATTTTCACTTGTCGGATTCTGTCTGTCCACTGCATATGATTTCTTAACGTTGATGAAGGTTAAATTATTGTTGACAGTTTATTATTAATTACGAAGCTATCTATTTTCCCATAAAATAGTTCCCATTCCCTAATTATTATCTTACTGTAATTACAGCTAACGGAGTAATATACTCATTATTTATGAGGATAAAATACAAGATCATTACATTTTAAGGGTTAAAATACATAAAAAATCATCATAAGTTTGTATTGTTTTGCTAAAAAGTAAAGTGTAACTTTGTAACTCATATAACTTACATATTTCTAGATTATGAAAATAAAGAATCTTTTTTTGCCATTAATGGCAGTGTGTGTTGGCCTTAGCAGCTTGTAGTGATACAGTTAGTTGGTACAAAGCTGATGTGGAGATAGGTGATACTGGTGGGGAAATGAGTTATTATTGTGATGAGATAAAGTAGTTTCTGCGAGCAAAGTATATAGTAAGTTATTGCAGTATTGAAAAGAATAAATAACTCGGTTGGTCCCTTTTGGTAGAGTGTTGTCTTCTTAACACGATTGGTGCTTGCCATTAACGTCATAAGTGATGGGCATTAACTCCATAGGTGATGGGCTGCAGCACATTATTTGGAAAGAGTAGGGTACATCCTTTCCTTGCATTATCAAGTATGTTGTAAGGCACTAATAACTAACTAATATGAGAAATGTAGACCAACCAACGATAGTTTGTTAATACATAAAGTATAAAAGGTGATATCATCGTTTTGTAAGTTTAACCCAACACTTTTTTACTTATAATTTGCTTAATATCAGAAAAATATTCGTAACTTTGCAACCCAATTATGGACTTAGAAACCCTTAAGATCGATTTGAAGGGTCTGAAGGAAGGTGCAAATCACCTTACGTTTGACCTGGATGATACTTACTTTAAGGCGATAGACGCTCCCGAAGTAAGCCAAGGGCGTGTGCATGTTTCGCTTGATATTGTGCGCACGGGAAATGATTTCTTTACCCTCGACTTTCATGTTGCATGGTACCTCTACGAATTCATAGCTCTCGCAATCCCTATCAAGCATGTGCATGCACCTGGAAAATGCAACCCTGCTATGGTACGAGCTCTTGAAGAGCACTCTGCCGCCCGAAGCGGTCAGGAAGACGAACAGCCAATGGATCCGCGCTGGGAAGCTCTATTAAAATTGAAAAAATAAAAAATATTAAACGTTTAAAGAATTATGGCACATCCAAAAAGAAGACAGTCAAAGACTCGTACGCTTAAGAGAAGAACTCACGATAAGGCAGTTGCTCCTACATTGGCAGTATGCCCTAACTGTGGTGCTTATTATGTTTACCACACTGTTTGCCCAACTTGTGGTTACTATCGTGGTAAGGTTGCTGTCGTAAAGGAAACAGCTGAGTAAATATGAGTAATATCAATGCGATCATAACAGGTGTCGCAGGATATGTGCCAGACTATGTCCTCAATAATGAGGAGTTGTCTCGCATGGTTGATACCAACGATGAGTGGATCACCACTCGTACAGGTATTAAAGAGCGCCGCATCCTTACAGAAGAAGGACTCGGTACCTCTTATATGGCACGAAAGGCGGCTAAGCTTCTGATGAAGAAGACGGGTGCTGACCCTGATAGTATTGATGCTGTTATCGTTGCCACTACGACTCCAGATTACCCACACCCATCTACGGCTTCAATAGTCTTGGGTAAGTTGGGTTTGAAGAATGCTTTCGCATTTGACTTCGCTGCTGCATGTTGTGGCTTTATGTATGCTTTCGATGTTGCTTGCAACATGATTCAGAGTGGAAGGCATAAGCGAATCATTGTGATTGGTGCTGATAAGATGTCGGCAATTACTGATTATCGTGATCGTGCGACATGTCCTTTGTTTGGTGATGGCGCAGGTGCGGTAATGGTAGAAGGTACGACTGAGGAGGGTATAGGCTTAATAGACTCTTATCATCGTACCGATGGCAAGGGACTTCCATTCCTTCATGTGAAGGCAGGTGGATCTGTTTGTCCTTCATCTCGCTTCACTGTTGATCACCGTTTGCACTATACTTATCAGGAAGGTCGCACCGTTTTCCGTTATGCTGTTACAGCAATGGGTGATGATTGTGCAGCCTTGTTAGAGCGCAACGGCTTGACTCAGAATGATATTGATTACGTTGTATGCCATCAGGCAAACTTACGTATCATTGAGGCAGTCGCTAAACGAATTGGTGTACCTATGGAGAAGGTGCTGGTAAATATCCAACGTTATGGTAATACCAGTGCAGCTTGTATGCCACTTGTACTCTGGGACTTTGAGTCACAACTGAAGAAAGGTGATAATATCATCTTTACAGCCTTCGGAGCGGGCTTCGTTAATGGTGCTTCTTATTATAAGTGGGCATACGACGGAGATTCTGCAGCGGTTAAGAAGTAAAGACTTCAAATTGTTATAAATAAAAGAACGCATCTTTCTTTATCAATAAGGATAGGTGCGTTTTTTTTGTTTTGAATATTATTCATTATGCATAAAGCAGGTTTTGTAAACATAGTCGGCAATCCAAATGTAGGAAAAAGCACACTGATGAATCAACTTGTCGGTGAGAAACTGAGTATTGCAACCTTTAAGGCACAGACCACCCGCCACCGTATTATGGGCATTGTGAATACGGATGATGCCCAGATTGTTTTCTCAGACACACCAGGTGTTCTGAAACCTAACTATAAGATGCAGGAGATGATGCTCCAGTTTTCAGAGTCAGCGTTAGCTGATGCTGATATACTTCTTTATGTTACGGATGTTGTTGAGAACCCTGAGAAGAACATGGACTTCTTGGATAAGGTCTCAAAGATGACGATTCCTGTGATACTTCTTATCAATAAGATTGATGAAAGCGACCAGAAGAAGCTTGGCAATCTTGTTGAGACGTGGCATAAGCTACTCCCTAATGCTGAAATACTGCCTCTTTCAGCCAAGAATAAGTTTGGTATAGACATCCTAATGAAGCGTATTCTCGAGTTATTGCCTGAAAGTCCAGCCTTCTTTGATAAGGATCAGCTGACGGATAAGCCTGCAAAGTTCTTCGTCTCAGAGATAATTCGTGAGAAGATTCTTCGTTATTATGACAAGGAGATACCCTATTCTGTAGAGGTTGTGATAGAACGTTTCAAGGAAGATGATCGTCAGATTCATATCAATGCGATTATCTATGTTGAGCGAAGCAGCCAAAAAGGAATCATTATCGGACACCAGGGAATGGCTTTGAAGAAGGTCTCTACTGAAGCCAGGAAGAGTCTTGAGCGTTTCTTTGATAAGAAAATCTTCCTTGAAACTTATGTGAAGGTTGATAAAGATTGGCGTAATTCACAGAAAGAACTGAATAACTTTGGATATAATCCAGAGTAAAAACGCCTCTCTAAACATCTCCGAAGGAGGATAATTCTCCATAGGAGCCTGTTTGGATAAGGCTATAAAAATCCATTGTTACTTATATTGTCAGTCCATGATTAGTTAATATGAGTGGTTTAATATAGGAATATATGGATGGTAAAAGCAACGAAAAAAGGAAATGTTAGTTTCCTAATCAATTGCCTTAACTGTTTAGTAAGGCTTACTCTCACATACTGTGAGGGCTGGGGAGTGGTCATCCTCGGCAAATATTCATCGGATGCTTGACCACATCTGGAGTCTTCTTACAATGCATATGAGATTGATTCTTATGTTGTGAGGAGGTAAAAGACCAATAAAAATGGCAAATTTAGTAGCGATTGTGGGACGCCCTAATGTAGGAAAATCCACCCTTTTCAACCGTTTAACCCAAACTCGTCACGCCATTGTGAGCGATACTGCTGGTACAACACGTGACCGTCAGTATGGCAAATGTCAGTGGAATGGCCGTGAATTCTCTGTTGTTGACACAGGAGGCTGGGTTGTTAAATCAGATGATATATTTGAAGATGCTATCCGCAAGCAGGTGCTTGTGGCGACAGAAGAGGCTGATCTTGTACTCTTTTTGGTTGATGCTGAGACTGGTGTTACCGACTGGGACGAGGATGTGGCAATGATTCTGCGCCGTACAAAGCTCCCTGTTATCCTTGTTGCCAATAAGGTTGACAACAGTGGAGAGTATTATCAGGCAGCTGAATTCTATAAGCTTGGATTGGGAGATCCCATCTGTATCAGTGCAGCAACAGGTGGAGGAACAGGTGATTTGCTTGATCTTGTACTTGAGAAGTTGAAGGATGCACCTGATGAAAGCATTGATCAGGATATCCCACGTTTTGCAGTTGTTGGTCGTCCTAATGCTGGAAAGTCAAGTATTATTAATGCTTTCATTGGTGAAGATCGTAATATTGTAACTGAAATTGCCGGTACTACCCGTGATAGTATCTATACTCGATATACTAAGTTTGGCTTCGATTTCTATCTTGTTGACACAGCTGGTATTCGTCGTAAGAACAAAGTGACCGAAGATTTAGAGTTTTATAGTGTCATGCGTTCCATTCGGAGTATAGAGAACTCTGATGTTTGTATCCTTATGTTGGATGCAACTCGTGGTATAGAGGCGCAAGATATGAATATCTTCCAGCTTATTCAGCGTAATAACAAGAGCCTTGTTGTTGTTGTGAATAAGTGGGATCTTGTTGAGAATAAGGATCAGAAGGTTATTACTACCTTCGAAAATGCCATCCGTAGTCGTATGGCTCCGTTTGTTGATTTCCCTATTATCTTTGCTTCTGCACTGACAAAACAGCGTATCTTCAAGGTTCTTGAGACAGCCAAAGAGGTATATCAGAACCGCAAGATACATATTGGTACGACAAAATTGAATGAAGTTATGTTGCCAATTATTGAGGCAACGCCACCACAGTCAGTCAAAGGTAAGTATATAAAGATAAAGTATTGTTCACAACTTCCTAATACGCAGATCCCTTCTTTCGTGTTCTATGCGAACTTACCGCAGTACGTTAAGGAGCAGTATCGCCGTTTCTTGGAAAACAAGATGCGTGAGAATTGGCAGTTGCATGGCTGTCCTATTAATATCTTTATCCGTCAGAAGTAATATTACATGATGAGTATGAAGCAACTCTTTTCGGCTTTCTTACTTGCTGGAGTTCTGTTGTTGGCAGCTTGTAGCGAGAAAAAGAAAGCTATAGAGCAAGGTAATTTGGCAGCGCAAGCAGCCAAACACTATTACGAACTCCTGTTGAAGGGGAAATATGATGCGTTTCTTAATGCCGAGAATAGACCTGATAAGCTACCTGATACGTATCGGGAACAACTGCTTACCAACCTTCGTAAGTTCATAGCTGTGCAGGATAGTGTGCATCATGGTATCAATTCTGTATCGATTAGTTCATCTGTTTTCACTGGAAAGGACAGTGCGGCAAGTGTTTTTCTGCTTTTCCATTATGGCGATAAGACGACCGAGCAGGTCATAGTACCTATGGTGAAGAAGAAGGGTAAGTGGATCATGCGATAGCATGGTGCTCCCATTTCTAATCGTTATAGTACCCAAACGGTTCTGATTAGAAATAGTTTTACATTGTAGACGGTCAATCATTTAGGAAATAAAAGAAAATCTTTAATTCTAGCTTTTGTAACTATCAGAGAATCAAAAGATTGAGAATAGCAAAATAAAAGGTGCCCTTTTACCATTCAAAAGGGCACCTTTTACGTGTTAAAAGGGCGTCTTTTACATTGCAAAAGGGCATCTTTTGCAATGCGAAAGAGCCCCTTTGGAATTCGCAAAGTGATTTATTTTTACATCATAAGTTTCTCTTCTACCTTTTAGAAGAGAACCAAGTGTGATGTGTTTATCAGAATTTTCTTGTTCTGAACAGCTATAAAAAGAGAATTAATCCTCTTGTGCCAGTTCTACATCCTTCACCTTCTTGAACAGATCTGATGCGAAAACAAGATCGTTGAGTTTCTTGTTCCGGGAAGAGATGACTGTGTCTTTGTTCCCTTGCCATTCCTTTTTACCATCTGCAATAAAGACAATGTTGTCACCAATTCCCATCACGGAGTTCATATCATGCGTATTGATAATTGTCGTCATGTTAAATTCACGGGTGATACTTGATAACAATTCGTCAATGACGAGTGATGTTTTGGGGTCCAAACCTGAGTTAGGTTCGTCGCAGAAAAGGTATTTTGGGGTCATAACGATGGCACGTGCGATAGCTACACGCTTCTGCATACCACCTGAAATCTCACCAGGGAACTTATCTTCAGCACCGTTTAGGTTCACTCGGTCTAAGCATTCCTGTGCTCTTTTGTCGCGTTCCAGTGCGTTCATGTCCGAGAACATATCAAGTGGGAAACGCACATTCTCAAGCACTGTAAGCGAATCGAAGAGTGCCGATCCTTGAAAAATCATACCCATTTCACGGCGCATGAGAATCTTTTCCTTCTTGTTCATGTTGACAAAGTTACGACCATCATAGAGCACTTCACCCTTTGTTGGGTCGATAAGCCCAGTGAGTGAGCGCATAAGTACGGTCTTTCCCGCACCACTCTGTCCGATGATGAGGTTCGTTTTACCATCTTCAAAGACAGTATTGATGTCCTTCAGTACTTCTTTGTCACCGAATGACTTATAGAGATGTTTTACTTCAATCATAATTTTCAGAAGTCATGAGGAGTCAAAGTATGAAAGTGAGTGAAGACGTTGGTCTTGTTCTCTCAGTCTGTAGTTGCATGCTTATTTACTATTTCATAGCGAAATGCATTCTGCAACTTACTTGTTTCCTCAAGTTTTGAGTATCGTTGTTGAAACTGTTCTGTATAAATGTAATGTCAGTCACTGGGTAGAATGCTGTAGTTTCTACATTCTTTTATACTTCCCTGTGTTATGTTCATAATCCTTGGTGATGGGAGTATGGGGGTGTCATAAGTCCCTTTCATCCCTTAACAGCCTTTTATTCTTGTCTTTTAACTTAGCATCTGTGTGAGGAAAACATCACTAAAGAGGATGAGAACACTTGAAGATACTACGGCGTCAGTAGATGCTTTGCCCACCTCAACACTACCACCTTTGACCGTGTAGCCCATATATGACGATACCGTAGAGATGATGAAGGCAAAGAAGATACCCTTAATGATACTCATCCACATGAACCATGGGTTGAAATCATGTTGGATACCTGCAGTCAGATCTGTCGGTGTTATGATATGTCCAAGGTATGCTGTGGCATAAGCTCCGACGATACCTGTTGCTGCAGAGAAGATGACTAAGAACGGCATGATAGTGATCAGTCCCAGTGTTTTGGGCAGTATCAGATAGCTTGCAGAGTTGATACCCATGATTTCAAGAGCGTCAATCTGTTGTGTAACGCGCATTGTTCCCAGCTCAGATGCTATGTTTGAACCTACTTTTCCAGACAGGATAAGACACATGATACTGCTGGAGAACTCCAGCAACATGATCTCTCTCGTTACATAACCCGATACCCAGTGGGGCATCCAAGGGCTCTGTACGTTGAGCTTTATCTGGATACATATAACAGCACCAATGAAAAATGAGATGAGCAAGACGATTCCGATAGAGTCAACTCCCAGCTGTGACATCTCCTTAACATAGCGTTTCAGGAACATTCGCATGCGTTCTGGGCGGCTAAAGGTGCGCCCCATGAGCATGAGATACTTGCCAAATGTATTCAACCACTTAAAGATAAGCATGATTTTTTATATAGTTTTATTTGCAAAAATAACTAAAAAATTAGAGATATAAACATGAAAGACAATATTTAACTTGCATCTGCCGAGTTGAAAAGCCCTTTCTTATAAATATTTTATTACTCTAAAATATGTTTATTATAACCTATTTCCATGTTGATAATTCTAAATTGGTACTTTCTTTTTCTATCTTTATTAGTAGGTATGTGCTTTAATTTTCGTAATTTTGCAGCGATTGGATATTCTTTTTCCAATGAAAAAATGATGAAAAGCTATGAGCGAGACAGATAATATCGTAGTGCGCCCTGACGGAGAAGGAAGCGTTCTTAGGACAGATAAGCTTGTGAAGCGATACGGAAAACGTACCGTTGCAAATGGTGTGAGTATCAATGTCAGGCAAGGAGAGATTGTTGGACTGCTCGGACCGAATGGTGCCGGCAAGACAACATCCTTCTATATGACCACAGGACTTGTCGTTCCGAACGAAGGACATGTGTATATTGATGACCAGGAGATTACGAATTACCCTGTTTATAAGCGTGCACGTGCCGGTATTGGTTATCTTCCACAGGAGGCAAGTGTCTTCCGTAAGATGAGTGTGGAGGATAATATCATGAGCGTTTTGGAGATGACGAAACTGTCAAAGCCGGAACGTATTGACAAGATGGAGAGTCTAATACGTGAGTTTCGCTTGGAGAAAGTGCGTAAGAATCTCGGTGACAGACTTTCAGGAGGTGAACGCCGGCGTTGTGAGATAGCCCGTTGTTTGGCGATAGACCCAAAGTTCATTATGCTTGATGAGCCGTTTGCAGGTGTCGATCCGATTGCTGTGGAGGATATTCAACATATTGTCTGGCGGTTAAAATTCCGTAATATCGGTATTCTTATCACTGACCATAATGTCCATGAGACGCTGAATATCACGGATCGTGCCTATCTTCTCTTTGAAGGTCGTATCCTTTTCAAAGGTACACCAGAGGAGTTGGCTGCAAACAAGATAGTGAAAGAGAAGTATCTTGGTACGGATTTTGTTCTTCAGAAGAAGGACTTCCAGTTGCTCGACCAGAGAAAGCGAGCACAGGAAGAGGCCAAAGAAGCAGAAGAATAGGAGGTTAAAAAAGCATTTTTCCACCTATATATTATAAGGATGTGCTTTTTTTTGAGTATCTTTGCAATCCAAAGTTGCAAGGGGTTAATGTGCCTTCTTGGCAAATATAAGTAATTGATAAATAATAATAAACATAAATACATAACATCAGAGATGAAAATTTCATTTGAGAATCCCGACAAGGTTAACGGGCAGATGACCCTGACTGTCGAAGAGTCTGACTACAAGGATGAGGTTGAGAAAACCCTTAAGGACTATCGCAAGCGTGCCAATATACCTGGTTTCCGTCAAGGACAGGTACCAATGGGTATGATTAAGCGTCAGTATGGGTCACAGGTTAAGATGGAAGCTATCAACAAGATTCTTGGAGAGAACCTGCAGAAGTACATTACTGACAATAAGATTCAGATGTTGGGACAGCCCATGTCTGCAGAAGGTCAGGAAGCTGTTGATCTGGAAAAGGATGCTCCATACGTATTCAAGTTTGATATTGCAGTCGCTCCAGAGTTCAAAATAGAGCTTAGTGGTAAGAACAAGATTGACTACTATGACATTGCTGTTGATGATAAACTTATCGATCAGCAGGTTGAAATGTTCCAGAGTCGTGCAGGACACTACGACAAAGCTGAGACATATGACCCAGAACAGCGTGACTTGTTGAAGGGTGATCTTCGCGAATTGGATAAGAATGGTAATACTCTTGAGGGTGGTATCACTGTTGAGGGTGCATCATTAATGCCACAGTTTATCAAAGTTGACAAGCAGAAGAAGCTGTTTGATGGCGCAAAGGTTGGTGATATCATTACTTTCAACCCAACGAAGGCTTATCCAGATAACGAGATTGAGGTTTCTTCTTTGCTTAAGATTAAGAAAGAAGAAGTGGCTGAACACAAGGGAGATTTCTCTTTCCAGATTACAGAAATATCTCGTTTCGTAAAGGCAGAGAACAATGCTGAGCTCTGGAAGAGTGTTTATGGCGAGGCTGCTGACATCAAAGACGAAGCTGGTTTCCGTAAGGCTATAGCAGAAGGCTTGGCTGAACAGCTGAAGGGTGACTCTGATTATAAGTTTATCCAGGACCTTCGCGCTTATTGTGAGAAGAAGGTTGGCAAGCTAACATTCCCAGATGCCATCTTGAAACGTATCATGTTGGCTAACAACCAAGACAAGGGCGAGGAGTTCGTAGATAAGAATTACGAGCAAAGCATCAAAGAACTTACTTGGCATCTCATAAAGGAACAGTTGGCACAGGCACATGGCATCAAGGTTGATGACAATGATGTACGTGAGAGTGCACGCCAGATGGCACGTGCTCAGTTTGCTCAATATGGCATGAATAACGTTCCTGATGATTATCTTAACGGCTATGCTGATGAGATGTTGAAGAAACGTGAGAATATAGACTCATTCGTTGAGGCTGCACTTGACCGTAAATTGGCTGCTACATTGAAGGATGTTGTGAAACTAAACAAGAAGAGTGTAAGCCTTGAAGAGTTTAATAAACTCGTAAATGAATAATATTTTTTAGGAAAAAATATTATTTACTTATATAGAGGTTATCGATTTTTTTCCTTATCTTTGTCTAAGATAAGCTTTGAGAAGCCGCTTTCGTGGCATGCTCTTTGTACTGACGACAATGATTAGGAGGTCGATAACCTCTATTTTTGTCACATTATTATATATAAGAAAGGAAAGACTATGAACGATTTTAGGAAATATGCAACTCAGCATCTTGGGATGAACGGTATGGTACTTGATGATGTCGTAAAGTCACAAGCACAATATCTGAACCCATATATCTTGGAAGAACGTCAGTTGAATGTTACTCAGATGGATGTTTTTTCGCGACTGATGATGGATCGTATTATATTCCTTGGTACTGCAATAGACGACTATACAGCAAATACTTTGCAGGCTCAATTGCTCTATTTGGATTCAGTTGACCCAGGGAAGGACATTTCTATCTATATAAATTCCCCTGGTGGAAGTGTTACAGCAGGTTTAGGTATCTATGATACGATGCAGTTTATATCCAGCAATGTAGCTACAATCTGTACAGGTATGGCTGCTTCTATGGCAGCAGTATTGCTTGTCTCAGGTCAGGAAGGTAAGCGGTCAGCCTTGACACACAGCCGTGTGATGATTCATCAGCCGCTCGGTGGTGTTCAGGGACAGGCTTCCGATATTGAAATTGAAGCCCAGGAGATTCTTAAATTTAAGAGAGAACTCTACACAATCATCAGTAAACACTCTCATCAAACATTTGAGAAAGTGTGGAACGACAGTGATCGTAACTATTGGATGAATGCCGAAGAAGCTAAAGCATACGGCATGATTGATGAAATTTTAATAAGAAAAGAAGTAGATAATGCCCCAGAAAAAGTGTAGTTTTTGTGGTAGAAGCGAGAAGGATGTGAAACTCCTTATAACAGGTTTGAATGGTTATATTTGTGAGGATTGTGCTCAACAAGCTTACAATATTGTCATGCAAACAGGTGCTTTGGAGCAAGGAAAGAAGGAAGAAGCCTTCAAAATGAAGAAAGTTCCTAAGCCAAAGGAGATAAAAGAGTATCTTGATGAATATATCATAGGACAGGATGAAGCTAAGCGTTACCTGTCTGTATCAGTCTATAATCATTATAAACGTCTGCAACAACCTAAGGATGATGATGGTGTAGAGATTGAGAAGAGCAACATTATTATGGTTGGTTCAACAGGAACTGGTAAGACTTTGCTTGCAAAAACCATAGCAAAACTCCTCGATGTCCCCTTTACTATTGTTGATGCAACGGTATTTACGGAGGCAGGATATGTGGGTGAGGATGTTGAAAGTATTCTCTCTCGTTTGTTACAGGTGGCAGATTATGACGTAGCTGCCGCTGAACGCGGTATTGTTTTCATCGATGAGATTGATAAGATAGCCCGCAAGAGTGACAATCCAAGTATTACACGTGACGTAAGTGGTGAAGGTGTTCAACAAGGATTACTGAAACTGTTGGAGGGAACCATGGTGAATGTCCCGCCAAAGGGTGGTCGTAAGCATCCTGATCAGGACTATATCCATGTTGATACAAAGAATATTCTCTTTATATGTGGTGGTGCCTTTGATGGCATAGAACGTAAGATTGCACAGCGACTTAACACCCATGTGGTTGGTTATAACTCTGTGCAGAATGTTGCAAAGATAGACAAGAGTGACCTGATGAAGTATGTTTTACCACAAGACTTGAAGTCTTTTGGCTTAATTCCAGAGATAATAGGTCGTCTACCAGTACTCACTTATCTTAACCCATTGGACCGATCAGCACTGCGTAAGATTCTTGTTGAACCTAAGAATTCCATTATTAAACAGTATATAAAGCTGTTCCAGATGGATGGAATAGAACTAACTTTCACGGAGAAAGCTCTTGATTATATCGTAGATAAGGCCGTTGAGTATAAGCTTGGGGCCCGTGGCTTACGCTCTATAGTAGAAGCTGTGATGATGGATGCTATGTTTGATGTTCCATCTCGACGTATCAAGCACTTCGAAGTGACGGATGAATATGTCCGGAAACAGCTTGATAAAGCCCATATTCAGAAAGCAGAAACAAACTAATATCATATCCATACGGTCTGCTTTGGATAGAAATTTCCATTGCAGACTGTATGTTTTTCTATCAAACCGACCAAGGAAAAGAATAGAAACAACTATTAGCATGACAAAAGAAGTCAATCTTACCGAAAAACTAAAACACTATTTTGGCTTTGATAAGTTCAAAGGTGACCAAGAGTCTATTATCCGTAACCTATTAGCAGGGCATGATACGTTCGTGTTAATGCCAACAGGGGGCGGTAAAAGTCTCTGCTATCAGCTCCCATCTCTTATTATGGACGGTACGGCAATTGTCGTTTCCCCGTTAATAGCATTGATGAAAAACCAGGTGGATGTCATCAATGGTATCAGCGAGGAAGATGGTGTGGCTCATTACTTGAACTCTTCTTTAAAGAAAGCTGAGATAGACAACGTACGTGCCGACATCCTTTCAGGGCGTACTAAATTACTTTATGTTGCTCCAGAGTCACTGAATAAGGAAGAGAATATGGAATTCCTGAAGTCAGTGAAGATAAGTTTTTATGCTATTGATGAGGCACATTGTATCTCAGAGTGGGGACATGACTTCCGCCCAGAGTATCGAAAGATTCGTCATGCCATTGAGACAATAGGGCTGGCACCAGTCATTGCACTCACTGCGACGGCTACTGATAAGGTGCGAACGGACATCATTCGCAGCTTGGGGATAGAGGATTGTGCAGAGTTTAAGAGCTCTTTTAATCGTCCGAATCTCTATTATGAAGTACGACCAAAGAAGAATGACGATGATACTAACAAGCAAATCATCAAGTTTATCAAGCAACATGCAGGTAAAAGTGGTATCATTTACTGTCTATCTCGGAAGAAAGTAGAAGAATTGGCAGCCATTCTGCAAGCCAATGATATAAAGGCAGCACCTTATCATGCTGGCCTTGACTCTGAAACTCGGTCAAAAACACAGGACGATTTCCTGATGGAAGAGATTGATGTCATTGTTGCAACGATAGCTTTCGGTATGGGAATCGATAAACCAGATGTGCGTTTCGTTATCCATTATGATATCCCGAAAAGCCTTGAAGGTTATTATCAAGAGACGGGACGTGCTGGGCGCGATGGCGAAGAGGGCATTTGTGTCGTGTTCTACTCTAAGAATGACCTGAAGAAACTTGAGAAGTTCATGGAGGGAAAGCCAGTCGCTGAGCAGGATATTGGGCGTCAGTTGTTACAGGAAACAGAAGCCTATGCTGAGTCTTCTGTCTGCCGGAGAAAGATGCTTCTTCATTATTTTGGTGAAGAATATGCCAAATGTAATTGTGGAATGTGCGACAATTGTCTTCATCCAAAGACGAAGATAGAGGGTAAGGACTATCTTCTGACGATTCTAAAAGCTGTAAAGGAACTGAAAGAGAACTTCCTTCAGGAGTATGTGATAGACTTTGTAAAGGGTAGAGCTACTGATGATCAGAAGGATCATAAACATGATGAACTGGACGATTTTGGTGCTGGTGAAGATGAAGATCCGAAGATATGGAATCCTGTTGTGCGTCAAGCATTGCTTGCAGGATACCTAAAGAAGGATGTAGACAACTATGGTCTGCTGAAATTAACAGCCGCTGGGAAGCGCTTTATGAAGTCTCCAGAATCGTTTATGATAGTGATGGACACTGAATTCAAGGATGAAGAGTCCGATGAAGAGCCTATGTCAGGTACGGCAGTGCTTGATCCTACGCTTTTCTCCATGCTGAAAAGTCTTAGAAAGAAGGTCGCACATAAGTTGGATATACCTCCTTATGTCATCTTCCAAGATGTTTCTTTGGAGCAGATGGCAATGATGTACCCTGTCAATGAGCAGGAGTTGCAGAACATACAAGGTGTAGGAGCTGGTAAAGCTAAGCGTTATGGGCGCGAATTCTACGAGCTTATCAAGTCATATTGTGAGGAAAACAATATTGAAAGACCAGAAGAACTGCGCGTTCGGACGGTTGCCAAGAAGTCAATGCAGAAGGTAAAGATCATCCAAAGCATTGACCGGCAGTTGCCACTTGATGATATTGCATCGGCTGAAGGGCTTGATTTTGATGATCTTTTGTACAAGGTTGAAGAGATAGTGTACAGTGGAACAAAGCTGAACATTGATTATTTCCTTGAGGATGTCTATGATGAAGACCAGATAGATGATGTCTATGATTATTTCATGAGTAGTGAAACAGACGATATAGAAGCTGCAATGGAAGATCTTGACGGTGAGTATAGCGAAGAACTTATTCGTCTTGTCCGAATCAAATTCCTGTCAGAAATGGCTAATTAAATAGTTTAAAAGGCACATCTTACATATGAGATGTGCCTTTTATTGTTTGTGTTCTCCTTAGCAAAAGGAGACTTCTTTCTTCTTTTGAAATGACTTTACAATTTTAAAGTGATGCTCTCTTGTTTTTCTTTATATATCTGACTTTTTATGGCTTTGTAACTAAGTGATAGTCAATCCGTTATAAATCACGTTTTAAAAGACGCCCTTTTACGTTGCAAAAGGGCGTCTTTTGCGTCTCAAAAGGGCATCTTTTACCATGCAAAAGGTGCCCTTTTAGAATGTAAAAGGATACCTTTTGTTTTCTTGAAGTGAACATTTTTTACAATTGACCATCATTGCTGGCTCACTCATGTATCGATAAATGGAAAGCAAACTTAAATCTTACAGTATTCTGTCTTTAGTCAATGGATGAATACATGCTTGTTGCTTGTGCCGTTAAATACTTTTAATGGCAGGTGAGAAAAACGGCAAAAAGCCTGTATGTTTGGATTTTAATTAGTAAATTTGCATGCAATAAATTTCTTAATACACTATGTCATCATTTGTTGCAGATAAAATCACGATGGACGGATTGACCTACGATGACGTCCTTTTAATCCCGGCTTATTCTGAAGTTCTGCCTAAAGAGGTAGAGTTGAAAACCAAGTTCTCACGTCACATTGACCTCAATGTGCCTTTTGTTACAGCGGCTATGGACACCGTAACGGAAAGCTCTATGGCGATAGCCATTGCCCGTGAAGGCGGTATTGGTGTGATTCATAAGAACATGACCATCGAAGATCAGGCTCGTAACGTAGCGATTGTGAAGCGAGCAGAGAACGGAATGATCTATGATCCGGTTACTATTCGTCAGGGACGCACGGTAAAAGATGCGCTTGACATGATGGCTGACTATCATATTGGTGGTATTCCCGTTGTTGATGGAGAGAATCATCTGGTTGGTATCGTGACCAATCGTGACCTGCGCTTTGAACGTCGGTTAGACAAACTCATTGATGAGGTGATGACAAAGGATAATCTTGTTACGACTCATCAGCAGACTGACCTTACTGCAGCAGCGCAGATTCTGCAGGAAAACAAGATTGAGAAACTTCCAGTAGTCGACCGTGAGAATCATCTTGTCGGCTTGATTACTTACAAAGATATTACGAAAGCCAAGGATAAACCAATGGCTTGCAAGGACGAGAAGGGCCGTTTGCGTGTGGCAGCTGGCGTTGGTGTAACAGCTGATACCATGGAACGTGCTGAAGCTTTGGTAGCAGCTGGTGTAGATGCCATCGTCATTGATACGGCTCATGGCCATTCCGCAGGTGTGATAGGTAAGCTCCGTGATGTGAAGTCTGCCTTCCCCAACCTTGATGTAGTTGTAGGAAATATAGCTACAGGTGAGGCTGCTAAGTTCCTTGTTGACAATGGTGCTGACGCCGTAAAGGTTGGTATTGGTCCTGGTTCCATCTGTACGACGCGTGTCGTTGCTGGTGTTGGCGTACCACAGCTGACTGCTATTTACGATGTTTATAAAGCGCTTGAGGGGACAGGTGTACCTTTGATAGCTGATGGTGGCTTGCGTTATTCAGGCGATGTTGTCAAAGCTTTGGCAGCAGGAGGTAGCTCGGTGATGATAGGTTCACTTGTTGCTGGTACTGAAGAGTCTCCTGGTGACACCATCATCTTCAATGGACGTAAGTTCAAGAGTTATCGTGGTATGGGCTCGTTAGAGGCTATGGAGCAGAAGAATGGTTCACGTGACCGTTATTTCCAGGGTGATGTCTTTGACGCAAAGAAGCTTGTTCCAGAAGGTATTGCTGGTCGTGTGCCTTACAAAGGAACTGTTCAGGAGGTTATTTATCAGCTGACTGGTGGTCTTCGTTCAGGTATGGGCTATTGCGGTGCAGGCTCTATCGTAGATTTGCACAATGCTAAGTTCACTCGAATCACAAATGCTGGCGTTATGGAGAGTCATCCTCATGACATCACAATCACCAGTGAAGCACCAAACTATTCACGTCCAGAATAATAAACGAGTATAAAGATTCGGCCCTCTTCTCTGTCTTATCAGTGGAGAGGGTACGTGCGTTTTAAATGATAACAATGAAAATCAAGGTAATTCTGTCAGTCGCACTGCTCTCCACAACAATGGCTTATGGGCAGTCTGACCCTACTATCATGACAATCAATGGGCGACCAGTGAGTCGTTCGGAATTTGAGTATTCCTATAATAAGAATAACTCTGACGGGGTAATAGATAAAAAGAGTGTGAATGAATATCTTGACCTCTTTATCAATTATAAGCTCAAGGTGCAGGCTGCAATGGATGCGCATCTTGATACATTGAAGTCGTTTAAACAAGAGTTTCTGAATTATCGGGATCAGCAGGTACGCCCAACGATGATCTCAGATGCTGATGTTGAGGCTGAGGCACGCAGACTTTATCGTGAAACGCAGCAGCAAGTGAATGCTAATGGAGGCTTGTGGCGGTGTTCTCATATCCTCATCGGAATGAATCAACGTTCCACTAAGGATGAAGAAGCAGCAGCAAAAGTGTTGGCTGATTCTATCTATACGGCTTTGAAACATGGTGCTGATTTCGCAGTATTGGCTAAGAGATATTCTGCTGATGCGTCCTCTGCTGTTAAGGGTGGCGAACTTCCACCGCTTCAGAAGGGTCAGACTGTGAAGGAGTTTGAGGCTGCAATGCTGTCGTTGAAGCCTGGAGAAATCAGCAGACCGGTGTTAAGTCCGTTTGGATATCATATCATTAAGATGACAGGACATGAGGATTTTCCTCCTTATGATTCGGTTCGTGCAGATATAATGCAGTTCATTGATATGCGTGGATTGCGTGATCAGATTATAGATCAGAAGATAGATTCTCTCGCAAAGCAGGCTGGCAGTGGTGTGACAAAGGAGCAGATACTTAGCAAGAGACTTGCTGATATGGAAGAAAAGAATGCTGATTTGCGTAATCTCATTAAGGAATATCATGACGGTTTACTGATGATTGAGATGAGTAACCGCACCGTCTGGGACAAAGCAGCCAAGGATGAGGCTGGACTTGAGGCTTATTTCAGTAAGCATAAGAAGCAATATAAGTGGTCAGAACCACGTTTTAAGGGTATTGCATACCATGTACGGAAGCGTGAAGACGTAGCAGCAGTGAAGAATTGTGTGAAGAATCTTCCTTTCAGTAAGTGGGCTGAGGCATTGCGTAAGACGTTCAATGCTGATAGTGTGATACGTATCCGAGTGGAGAAAGGCATCTTCCGTAAGGGTGATAACGCTTATGTAGACCGTGATGTCTTCAAAAAAGACACCACAATAGCACCAATGAAGGATTATCCTATTGATGCAACCTTTGGCAAAAAGATAAAAGCGCCAGAAGGAATGGATGATGTTCGTGGTCTTGTTGTGGCAGATTATCAAGATGAATTGGAGAAGAATTGGGTTGAAGCATTAAGAAAACGATATAAGGTTGTGGTTGATCCGAAAGTGGTTGCCACGGTTAATAAGCACTAAAAGATAATTAACTAAATCGATGAAGATAAGTAAAGGAAAGATAGGACTCCTGCTTGCAGGGACAGTTCTTATGACGATGGGCTTACATGCTGGTGCTTTTCGTGCCAGTGGTCCTGTTGAATTGTCGGACTCAGTACGCTCAGATGCGACGACACAGACAGATCCTCGTAGTGTTGTAGATGAGGTTGTATGGGTTGTTGGAGACGAACCAATATTGAAATCTGAGGTAGAGATAATGAAGCTTCAGGGTGAAGCTGAAGGAACAAAGTGGGGTGGTGACCCTGATTGCATCATCCCAGAGCAGATAGCAGTGCAGAAACTCTTTCTCCATCAGGCTGCTTTGGATAGTATAGAAGTGACTGAGTCGGAGATAGCACAAGGTATTGACCAACAGATAAACTATTGGATTTCTCTTCCACAGATCGGTTCTAAGGAGAAGCTGGAAGCCTTCCAGCATAAGAGTTTGGCACAGATTCGTCAGGATCTGCATGATGATTACAAGAACAGACAGCTTGTTCAGCGTATGCAGGAGAAGCTTGTAGGTGATATTAAGGTGTCTCCAGCAGAAGTGAGGGAGTACTTTAAGAACCTTCCAGTGGATAGTATACCTATGATTCCTACTACTGTTGAGGTGGAGATATTGACACAAACACCAAAGGTTGAGCCTGAAGAAGTCAATAGAATCAAGAATCAATTGCGCGATTATACTGATCGTGTGACAAAGGGTGAGACCTCTTTCGCTACGTTGGCACGCTTGTATTCTGAAGATCCAGGCTCTGCTCGACAGGGAGGAGAGCTTGGATATATGGGTCGTGGTATGCTTGATCCTGCCTTTGCAGCTGCAGCTTTCAACCTCACTGACCCTAAAAAGGTTTCAAAAATAGTTGAGAGTGAGTTCGGATACCATATCATTCAGCTTGTTGATAAGCGAGGCGATAAGGTAAATGTCCGTCATATACTTTTGAAACCGCATGTCTCAATGGCTTCTATAGATGCAGCTAAAGAGCGACTTGATTCTATAAACAATGATATAAAAGCTGGAAAATTTACCTTTGAGGATGCTACAGCATATCTTTCTGATGACAAAGACACGAAAAACAACCATGGTTTGATGGTTAATTCATCGGAGAATGTGCGTACATCACGCTTCAAAATGAAGGATCTTCCTTCTGAAGTAGCTCGTGTTGTGGAAGGTCTGAAGGTTGGAGAAGTCTCTGCTCCGTTCCAAATGGTTGATGCAAAGGGTAAGGTTGTTTGTGCAATCGTAAAACTTAAGAGCCGTATTCCAGAACATAGGGCAACGATTACAGAGGATTTCCAGGCAATGAAAGATATAGTTGTGGCTCATCGCCGACAGGAAATGATTCATAATTGGGTGGAAAAGAAGATAAAGGAGACCTACGTAAGAATCAATCCAAGATATCAGAATTGTAAGTTCCAATACGAAGGTTGGGTTAAATGACATTAAAACGGTTATATTTCAATATACTTTGCGGGCATAGAATCATGATAATTACGATTCTATGCCTGCTTGGGCTATGGTTATGTCAACCTGTAAAGGCGCAGAATCCAGTTACAGTCAAGGGTGAAAAGTTCTATATTGACCATGCTGATAACCTGCGTCATAACCAGATGGAGATGCCAGATGTACAGATTGCGAAGGGCAATGTGCGCTTTCGTTATAAAGGAATGACGTTACGTTGTGACAGTGCTTACTTCAATGAGAAAGATAAATGGTTCAAAGCGTTTGGCTTGGTACACATGACTCGCCCTGGAGGAATGACCCTTGATTGTCGCAGAATGCACTATGATGGCTTTGCACAGATGATTCATGTGCGGAAAAATGTGGTAGTTCGGGAGCCTGGAAGGTCTCTTCGTTGTGACAGTCTGGATTATAATATGGCGTCTAAGGTAGCTAATTACTTTGGTGGACGTGGCACATTGGTTTATAATGGAAATACTATTGTGGCTGATCAAGGTGATTATAATACAGATACTCACGATGCAAACTTCTTTGGTAATGTTGTTATGCGTACGCCAAAGTATCGTATCAATACGCCAGAGGCGCATGGTAATACTGCAACAGGACTTGTCCATGTAGTTGGGAAATCGGTCATTCGCACTTCGAAAGGGGAGGTTGTCCATACGAATGATGGAACTTATAACAGCAAAACAGACTACATGGAGCTAAATGGCCGTTCTACTATAACCTCTCCTCGACAAGATGTTGAAGGTGACAACATCATCTATAATAGTGCGACAGGAGATGCAGAAGGACATGGAAGTGTGAAGATTGTTGATAAAGTGAACCACCGTATCATTACAGGAGATAATGTCTTCTATAATGAAAAGACTGGTCATAGTGAGGGACATGGTAATGTTAAGATTGTAGATAATGTAAAACAACGCACTATAACGGGGCGTGATCTTACCTATAACAGTAACACACACGAAGGAACTGGCGAAGGAAATGTTTACTATATAGACCATAAAAGCAAGCATGCCTTCCAAGGTGACTATCTACATTATACTGATTCAGCGGCAATAGCCTTTGGTGGAAACCCTGGACCAGTAGCTAAAGAGTTCTCAAAGGGTGACACTCTCTTCGTACATGCAGATACAATCAGTATGAAAGGGTTTCATATGAATACTCCACGGATGTATCGTGAGATCTATGGAGTGAACAATGTACGTGCTTTTCGTACGGATATACAGGCTGTTTGTGGCTTTCTTGTCTTTAATACAAAGGATTCCTGCATGACAATGTATGACTATCCTATCGTTTGGAGTGGGAATCGTCAGCTGGTAGGTGACTCCATTAAGGCTTATCTGAATGACTCAACGATACGTGATGCATTAGTATATGGGAATGCTTTCTCTATAGAAACGCTTCCAGATAAGAAGCATTACAATCAGATATCATCAAAGATGATGCACGCTTACTTCACTGATGGAGCATTAAGAAGGGTGGATGCTTGGGGAAATGTTGAGGTTATATTCTATCATACCGACAAAGATAGTACGTTAATAGGACATGATTATACGGAGACGGACACGCTTAGAATGTTCATTTCGCCTGAACGTAAGCTGAAGAAGATATGGATGTCTAAGGCAAATGGTGTCATAAGTCCTATGACACAGATACCTTCTGATAAATTAACGTTACCTCATTTCGAGCTTTTTGATGATGTTCGACCCAAGAATAAGCATGATATCTTCCGGCGGGCAGCACGTAAAACGAGTGCAACAGTTCGTAATGCACAGGTTGCTTTGCCCCCTCGTCAACACGTAGAGTGATCATTTTAGCATACAACATATCGTAATTACGCACAATAATCATGTTTTTTCAATCATCACGCCCACGTCGTTTTCATCATGAATACATGTATGTTGATGAGCGAAAGGAGCTACTAAAGGAACTTGAACGCCGTAACCGACAGGAGACGAGTGGGGAAAGTACAACTCAAGATAGCTATCATGAGCAGATGCAGAAGCGTATTGCGGGAAGTCTACGACCCCGTATTTTGAGGCATCGCAGTATAAGGTACACAGCACTTTGGGTTGCTTTGGCTCTTTCTGCAGGTGTTATTGTTTTGTTTATTATACTGTTTTTTAGTCTAATAGGGTAGATTATGAGTGACATTATACAACTTTTACCTGATAGTGTGGCCAACCAAATTGCTGCAGGAGAGGTCATTCAGCGCCCTGCTTCGGTCGTAAAGGAGTTGGTTGAGAATGCTATTGATGCCGGAGCAAGTAACATTAATGTGATAATCGTTGATGCTGGACGTACCTCTATTCAAGTTATTGACGATGGAAAGGGTATGTCTGAGACTGATGCTCGGCTCTCTTTCGAGCGTCATGCAACGTCAAAGATACGCAAAGCGGATGATCTTTTCTCTCTTCACACGATGGGTTTCCGTGGTGAAGCATTGGCTTCCATCGCTGCAGTGGCACAGATTGACTTAAAAACACGTATGGAAGGAGAGGATTTAGGAACCCAACTAACGATCTCTGGTAGTCGGTTTGTTGGGCAGGAACCGTGTGCTTGTCCTGTAGGAAGTAACTTCACGGTGGAGAATCTCTTCTTTAATGTCCCTGCTCGGCGTAAGTTTCTGAAGTCGAATACAACAGAATTGAATAATATTATCACTGCTTTTGAACGTATAGTATTAGTCTATCCCCAGATATCTTTTACCCTTCATAGCAATGGAACAGAGCTTTTTAATCTACGTTCATGTAGCTATCGTCAGCGCATAGTGGAGGTTTTCGGTAAAAGACTCAACCAAGATCTGCTCCCAATAGGCGTCGATACATCGTTATGTCGTATTCATGGCTTCGTAGGGAAGCCCGAGTCAGCACGTAAGAAGGTACTGCAGCAGTACTTCTTCGTCAACGAACGCTATATGAAACATGCCTATTTCCATAAGGCAGTCATGACAGCATTCGACAGACTCATACCTCAGGGAGAGCAAATTCCGTACTTTCTGTATTTCGAAGTCCCTGCTGAGAACATTGATGTGAACATACATCCAACGAAAACAGAGATAAAATTCGAGAATGAACAGGCTATTTGGCAGATTCTACTAGCATCGGTGAAGGAGGCTGTGGGTAAGTTTAATGATGTTCCTTCCATTGATTTTGATACAGAAGGGAAGCCTGATATCCCTGTTTTCAACCCTAATGGGAGTACGTCTGCACCGAAAATAAGTTTCAACCCACAGTATAATCCTTTTAAACAGTCGTCTCAGCCACAAAGAACAACTAATACTGAAGGTTGGGAAAGCCTTTATGCAGGGTTGGATACCAACACAGAAACACCTCAGACAGACCTCTTTGGACAGGAGGATACGCCTGTTGGTAATGTTGATAATGGAGAAACAATTATCTCATCAGTAGCAACTGCACCTGATACAACGGCAATGATAGAGGACAAATCGCCTGCACATTATCAATATAAGGGTAGTTATATCATGACAGCAGTCAAGTCTGGACTGATGATTATCAATCAACATCGCGCGCACGTACGTATATTATATGAGGCATATCTTCGTCAGTTGTCCGAACATAAGGTGCATTCGCAGAAGGTTCTCTTCCCAGAAATGGTCCAATTCTCGGTCTCAGACTCTGTCATCCTTGAACATATCTTACCTGAAATGACGGAGATGGGCTTCCAACTCGACAACCTTGGGGGGGGAAGTTACGCTGTTAATGGTGTACCTGCAGGTATTGAAGGACTCAATGCAGTAACACTTATTACTGATATGGTTGCTGCTGCCATAGAAAGTGGTACGCATGTGAAGGAAGAGATAGACCATGTGTTGGCGCTTAGCCTTGCTCGTAATGCGGCAATCCCACAAGGACAAGTGCTAAGTAATAGTGAAATGGAGAGTATTGTCAATGAACTGTTTGCCTGCGGTAATGTTAATTATACGCCTTCTGGTACTCCTATTATTGCCATTATGCAACAACATGACATTGAACATCTCTTTGATAGTTGACAACTGATAGTGAAAGACTTATCTAAACCATTTATAATTCTTTTGTTATCTACGTTAAATAAGCTGTATTTTATTGAAAAAAAAGACCACATTAAAATATAATTGTTATCTTTGCGACCGTTTTTAATAAGGTGAAATGCCGTTAACGACGGTGTCTTAATACAAACAATTTGAGTTAGTTAAACAAATAAAGTTATGAAAAAATTATTAGTTGTATTGGCATTAGCTGGTGTTTCTATGACCACTTTTGCACAGGACGACGCTCTTACAGAGAAGTATAGTGTCGCAACAAACTCTTTCTGGAGCAATTGGTTCATCCAGATTGGTGCAGATTGGAATGCTTGGTATTCTGATCAGGAGCATGGTCGCAATGAGGCATCAAGCCCATTGAAGCGTTTCCGTGCTAACCCTGGTGCTTCATTTGCTATCGGTAAGTGGTTCACACCAGGTATTGGTCTTCGTACAAAGGTACAGGGTATCTGGGGAAAACGTGTCGGTGACACAGACAATCATGCGTCTCGTCTCGATAATGGAAACAAGTATTGGATTGCTCAAGAGCAGGTAATGTTCAATCTTAGTAACCTTCTTTGTGGTTACAATGAGAACCGTGTATGGAATGTTATCCCATTTATCGGTGCAGGTGTTGGTCGTTCAATGTCTAAAGACAAGTATGCAACAGGCTTGAGCGCAGGTATTCAGTCTTCTTGGAAGCTCTGCAAGAACCTTGGTGTATACCTTGAGGCTGGTTGGAATCGCTACGAAGCAGGACTTGATGGCTTCGACAGCAAGAACGATAGAGGCTTCTGGGAGTCTCATGACAATAACCTCTATGCTGAGGTTGGTCTGAACTTTAACCTTGGAAAGGCTACATGGAGCAAGACACCAGATGTTGAAGCTATCAACGCACAGCACCAAGCAGCTCTCGATGCATTGAATGCTAAGCTTCGTGACTCCGAGGCTGAGAATGCTCGTTTGCGTGAAGAACTGGCTAATCAGAAGCCTGCAGAGACTCCATCTGAGTCTGTTAAGCAGTTGGTTAATACTCCTGTTTCTGTATTCTTCAACATCAACAAGTCTACAATTGCTTCTCAGAAGGACCTCGTAAACGTACAGGCTCTTGCTAAGTATGCTAAGGACAACAACAACAATCTCCTCGTTACTGGTTATGCTGATAGTGCTACTGGTACTGCTGCTTACAACCAGAAGCTCTCTGAGCGTCGTGCTGCTACTGTTGCTAACGAGCTTGTTAAGATGGGTGTTGAGAACAATAAGATTTCTACTGTTGGTAAGGGTGGTGTTGAGACATTGTCTCCTATCTCTTTCAACCGTCGTGCTACAGTTCAGGTTGCTGAGTAATCAGCTGGCTCAACAGTCGACAAAATATGTAAAAGGTGCTTCCTGTTTGGGAAGCACCTTTTATTGTTTCTGGTGTTTAAGACTCTGCAGCGTGATAGGATGAGCGCACAAGCGGTCCGCTGACAACGTGCTTGAATCCCTTTGCTAACGCTATGCGCTTATATTCTGCAAACTGTTCTGGGGTGATATAAGCCATTACGGGCAAATGATGTGCTGTGGGTTGCAAGTATTGTCCCAGTGTTAATCGTTTGCAACCAGTGGCAAGTATGTCATCCATTGTCTCAAGAATCTCTTCGTGTGTCTCCCCCAGTCCTAACATGAAGCCCGTCTTTGCCGTAATACCACATCGGGTAATCTCTCTGAGAACATCAAGGCTACGGTCATATTTTGCTACGGATCTAACCGTGGGCGTCAGTCTTCTGACGGTTTCCATATTGTGTCCTGCTACGTGTGGGTGTGTCTCCATGACTTTATGAATAAGCTCTGCACGTCCCATAAAGTCGGGAATGAGCAGTTCAATCTTTGTTTCTGGGTTCTCTTTACGTATGGCTTCAATCGTCTTTATCCAATGTTCAGCACCGTAATCGGGCAGATCATCACGGTCAACGGATGTGATAACGGCATAACGCAGGGCGAGTGCCTTGATGGATTCAGCCACACGTTGTGGTTCTTTCTCATCAAGTCGTCTAGGTTTTCCGCTCAATGTGTTGCAGAAACGGCACTTCCTGGTGCATATATCACCACCAATCATCAGTGTTGCAGTACGTGCCATCCAGCATTCTGCACGGTTTGGACATAGTCCGCTGGTGCAAATGGTATTCATATGGTGCTTGGCAAGGATACCAGCAGTCTCCCCTGTCGACTTCTTCGACGTCAGATCAATCTTCAACCATTCGGGTTTCATGACGTGAGGTTCACGCCCAAAGAGCAGGCGGAGCAGCTGACGTGCTTGCAATCCACGTATGATTGTCGACAAATCAATGTCTTTCAAAACTTCACTGACGCTTTCTCTTGTGAATTCTTTCCCTTTTAGAGGCTTCAGAAGATCATGGTCAATGTCGCCCAAAAGGAAGTAATCACCAGCCATATCAATACCACTGATGACGTTGTTCTTTAGTTCTATGCGTGCTTCGATGGTGCCGACACCCTCAAAACGGTGCTTCCTTACTACAGAATACTTTGGGTTTTTGCCGTAGACAAAATCATGTGAAGCCAGTTCCTTCTCTATTTCGGAAATGTTTCTCATGTCTTCTTCGGTGAGTTCCAAGGTCTCGTTGCCACACATCTCTTGTCTTACGTAATCCATAAAGGCAATGATGTCAATCTGAGTGTGCTGTGCAATGTTTGTCACACGTTGTCTTACGGATTCTATTCCTTTGCTTTGCAGCTTCTCCTTTGAGGGTGTAAGCGCATGTGATAAATGGTCTAACTGTGTATCGAAGAGGACAGAATTATGCAATACACTGCGATTCGTAAGCTGATAAAAGGCACATCCTGACACCTTAGCGCCATCAAGAATAATATCATTTCTACCAGATAATTCAGCATTGATGTGCAGACTATGCAGGATATCTGCCATGCGTTGCATGTATTGTACGAATGCTTCGTTGGCATTAGAGGTGCGGGAAATGTAAGAAAACTGGATACATCCCGTGTCTGCATAGATACATCCACCGCCGCTCTTGCGCCTGAAGATATCTATGTTTTGCTCATGACAGTAATCAGTATTCACTTCATTCTCAATGAGTTGGTTGCGCCCTAGCATGACTGTTGGGTTCACTCTCCATCCCATAAAGTAGTCATCATCGTTGTAACGTCGTGCCACATACTCTTCTATTGCAAAGTAGAATGGCAACTGACGGATGCTTCCAGCATCTGGAATTAGTATATATTTCATAGTTGGTATCGATTGTTTATGTTCACAAATGTACAAATAAAATCCTGAAAGCAATAAGTCTTTGGCTTTTATTTACGCTCTTTTCCGATTTTTCTCGTGTTGATAAATTACTGAATTGTGGCTTTTATCTTGGCATGATAACGGCAGGTTGTGATGAGGGGATTGTCTTTCTGTTAGACGGATGGTAGGACGTCATGTTTTGTTCTCTCATGGATTGTCTGTCATTTGATGATTGTATATGACTGTTGAAATAATGTTACAATAAAGAAGGTCTTATGAATGAGTTTTTCAACAAATATGTTGTTTTAGTGGCTTTGTAATCATCAGACAATCAGAAGGTTATATTTCAGAAAGTGAAAGGGCGTCTTTTGCAATGTAAAAGACGCCCTTTTGATGTGTAAAAGATGCCCTTTTACCATGCAAAAGGTGCCCTTTTACAACGTAAAAGAGCGTCTTTCAAAAGTGGAATGTGATTTTCCTTTACATAATACTCAGCTTAATACCTTTTGTGAAGAGGAATGTTTAAGCTGTATCTGATTATAAACCGCCAGTTCCCACCCAAACTCTGATTCTTCAATAAGAATCCTCTGAAGGTTATGTCAACCGTTAAAAAACATAAATAACAATGCTTCACGTTATACTTTTTCCGTATATTTGTAGTCTTAAAGTTGTATTTTTAAGTATAAAATCAATAATAATGAAGAAACAAATATTTGCAGTTTCCATGACGGTTCTGCTCGCAACGGGTGTCGCTTTTGCAGCTATACAGCAAGGGCAAGTAATGTATAAGCAAGCTGATGGTACGTATGTGGTTAACACAACCAGTCTTACTCCGAATGTGAAAGGCTTTAAAGGTGCAACACCTTTGGAAGTTTACATTAAGAATAACAAGGTAGTAAAGGTTGAGGCATTGCCTAATCGTGAGAGTCCAAAGTTCTTTGATCGTGTTAAACAGGTACTCTTACCAAAGTTTAATGGGATGAAAGTGGCTAAGGCAACCAAGGCACAGACGGTTGATGGTGCTACTGGTGCAACCTATTCATCACGTGCTGTGAAAGAAAACGTGGCAGCTGCTGTGGCTTATTATAAGAAGAATAAGTAGGAAACAGATACCTCTTATAAAACAATCAGCCCCTCCTTATGCAGGAGGGGCTGATTGTTATCTCTTAAATTGTTCGATACTTAAACCGCCGTCAGTTAGTTTTTCCAGCTCCGGAACAATCCGAGTGAAGTGCTCTGAGGCTGCATGACGTTTCAGAAGTTCGGCATTCTCCCAACTCTCACAGAACATGTAAACACCTGGTTGGGTAGTACTTTCAAAGAGATCGTAACCCTTGTTACCCTCATCTTTGCGCGAACTTTCAACAAGTTCATCCGTAAGTGCCTTTACCTGTGCGGTAGTAACACCTGCTTTTACCTTGAAAAATGCATTTAATCTTATCATAATTCTCTATTATTACTTAATGTTCCCTACCTTAATAAGGTATTCTCCAATCTGTATTGCATTAAGTGCTGCACCCTTACGTATCTGGTCACCAGTGAGCCAAAGCGTACTACCATTGTCATCAGCAAGGTCTTTGCGGATACGACCAACGAAGACATCGTCCTTACCTGCACTCTCAAGAGGCATTGGGTAGACATAATTCTGTGGGTCATCAACAAGTGTTACACCAGGAGCAGACTTCAAAGCGTCACGTATTTCAGCAACTGACAATGGGCGTTCAGTCTCAAACCATACTGCTTCAGAGTGGCTGCGGAGTGATGAAACGCGAACACAGG
>QWCT01000840.1_pt1 | contig 34032 bp, 38 predicted proteins | sample 1972681 | NCBI WGS metagenome assembly QWCT01 (sample SAMN09866701, study PRJNA288562) | Human oral metagenome isolate pre3_saliva, whole genome shotgun sequencing... | isolation source: mouth | host: Homo sapiens | place: USA: California | reverse complement strand
AATTAAGTCTGCGTAGGCTCTTTGAGGAGAAGAGAAAAATTTAAGAATATTGTCATACATCCGTCCCACTTTACGCTTGACAGCGAAAAAGTAAGCATCCTCTCCAATAAATAATGGTTCAATAAATATTATACCTTCCTTAAGGCAATCTTCTTCAGAAATATCTTGCAAGCGTTCAAGCTTTATATCTGTAATCCTGATATGGTGGGGCATTAAGTTGCCCCTGACGAACATTTTATTCGTCCATCCAGCCTTAAATTCTCTATTTATAGAACCATCTGCATTTATTATAATATCGCTGTACTCCGCCATACATTCTATAATATCCTTATAAGGTTGCGCAATCGCAACAATATCTCCGACTTTGTAAGGCAGGTGCTTTACAGTTTCTTCCCAATTACCAAGCGGTGTACCCTCTTTCAGTACTCGCCTTGTCATTGTCTTTGTTCCGTAAAGTACTGCCAGCGTGAGGCAATACTTGTCTGAAAACATTATCTTTTTCATACGCTTTATTTTATAAGTTCTGGGTTGTCTATTACGTTGCCCAATACTTCTATGTCGCTTGCCCAATAGGTTAGACCTATGTAGCTACTTGCGCCAATCTGCTTTGCACAAAATCCATCATTACGCCACATTATTATATATTTAATATTTGGATCTCCAATAGAAATTATATCTCCCTCAAATATTTTAACTCCGTTCTTGTCTTTCAGTCCCGTGTACTGTCCGATGGTGTCAGGGTTTACATAGCACCAGTCTAACTGCTTTACAAGTCCGCCCCCAGACTCATAGTAAATAGCAGGGTTGATGTTCTCTGACACAACCAGCGAGCCGTACACCCATTGCCCATTCTTACGTTTTCCTCTAAATAAGATTTCACGCTTCATATTACTTTTCTTCTTTTAGTTCCTTAAACACTCCGTACCCGCCACTACCATGTAGTAGGTAGTGGAAAGATTCGCATATTACACTGTTCTTGCACACATCATCCTCGTCCAAATCGCACTTGCGGCAATCGACTTCCTCGCTTGTTTCGAGAAAGATGTATTGCTTATTTTTTATTATTATTCCGTTCATAACTAATTATTTTATAAATTCAAAATTAGCTTGATGGTGGGTAAAGTCACCATTGCCGAATATGGTTGCAGAATAATACTTACCATCTTCAAATATAAATTCCAAATAATTTTCATCTTGGAAATAAACATCTACATTTGACGGCAACTCATTTTCTATAAAATCGTATGCGCTTACTGTATTATTAGCGTGAGAAACTTCCGTTTCCCAATAATACCAACCATTCTCTATATCTGATATTGATACCATACTGTTTTAATCTTTAATGTTTCTCTTTACTCTCCAAATAAGCAAAAACTGCCATACAACCAGGGATAAGAACCTTGCCGACACCTTTAATCTTTTCGTAATGGCATTTCATAGCTTACAAAATAACGATGTCTCCACCATCTTTTGTAACGCAAGATATACCGCAATAATCACCGACATCTCCACACTGATACCGTACCTCAACATCTCCGTACTTTTCGTACATTTCTTGAAGTTTCTTCTGTAATTCTGTTATTGTCATAATCCCAATGCTTCTTTAATTCGTTTCTTATAGTCCTCGTTTGCTGCCAGTTTGGCTTCTTCTAAAGAGCTACCAGTAGAGAGTGGAATTTCCTTTCCGTTAAATCGTAACAACCATATTCCGAAATTGTCAATGTTATATCTACCAATAGGGGTAGCTGCATGTATGAAAGGCGTATACCCTTTCCACTCCAATTCAGGCAAACTTTCCACCACGCTCTCACGCCCTGCGTTGAAAGCAGCTTTGATGTCGTCAAAGGTGAAGCACCTATTATCTCCAATGATAGGACCACCTTTCCCATTTACTCTGGCATACTCTTTCAAAGCGTACGACAGAGATAAATCTTTCTTTTCTTTCATTCTATTCCTCAACTTCCTTAAATTCACCATTAACCAGTTTGTAGAATGTATCAGCCTTGATATGTTCGCCATCTACCTTCTCTGTTTTTACACAGATGGGAATCCAAACACCATCAATGCAATCCCATTCTGCAAGTGTTATCCAGCTTCCAATCTTAGCTTTGGCAATAGAATTGTTACCAGCAGCCATAACGACAGAGTGATTACCTGTACTCTCAATCTGAGCATAGTAACCACTTGAACCAATCTGAGCAGAGTTACCACTTGAACCAATCTGAGCATAGTTACCACTTGAACCAATCTGAGCATAGTCACCGCTTGAACCAATCTGAGCATAGCCACCGCTTGAACCAATCTGAGCATAGTTACCGCTTAATCTTAGCATAGTTACCACTTGAACCAATCTGAGCAGAGTTACCGCTTGAACCAATCTGAGCAGAGTTACCACTTGAACCAATCTGAGCAGAGTTACCGCTTGAACCAATCTGAGCAGAGTTGTTACAGTTATCATTTAAGTCTGTCTCTTTTTTTAGCTTTGCTGGTGAAGTGACATCTTTTATCCATTCAACTCCAAGGTTAATAATATCTGCTAATTTCAGTTCAGCCTTTACCTTAATCTTTGAAGAACATACTTTTGTAGTATTTTCTTCCTTATCAATTTCACCAGAATGCTCTACCTCTGCAAAGCGAGAGTTAAGCATATCGTAGTAGTCAAACACTTCTAACGGAGACTCGCAAGCGTGAAATCCTCTCTCACAGCACTTAATATCTCCGTCCATTTCGTACTCCTTACCGACTTCATACTGAAATTCACGGCACTTTAAATTCTTGTCAAAGCCTTTGTAGGCGATAATTTTCTTTTCCATATTGATTTGGTTTAGTTAATCTTTATAATTATCATCGAAGTGAGGACACCTTCCAGTATCTTCTTGGTACTTCTCTTGCACCCACCACATATAAGCATCGGGAGGGTCTGGAAGATACCGCTTGCAGTAGTTACTTAATTCACATCCCACGCCCCTGCAATAGGCGTAATCTGCATTGATATTATTCGACATCGTTACTTTCGGTTTGAATCACCCGTTATCGTTACTCTTCTTGTGATAGCGTGAAGCCTATCAACCACTCTGTCTCCATACTTAGCTTTCAAATGGTCTTCGTCTAAGTTGGTAGAGAACATCAGTAACTTGCCGTCCCTTTCCGCCAAATCAACCAGCTCTGCAAATGGCACACGCTTATTGCCGTAGATATTTGATACATCCTCTGTGCCCACGTCATCAACATAAATAACATGTCTGTTGATAATCTCATCGGGTGACTTGTTGAGTTCGTTTGCCGTGCAGATTGTTACCACCTTTCTGCAATAGTGGTTAAGCAGTAAAGGAATAATCCTCATACCTATTAATGTCTTACCCACACCACAACCCCCAACGAGCATTAATCCCTTCCCTTTGTTATCAGTGAGCCACAGAACTATCTTCTCATAGTCAGTATTCCACTTTGCATTATCACCGCAAAAGTACTTTAATCCTTCTTTAAGGTGCGTTCCTGCATTTGGTACACTGATTTGCACCTTGTCGGGTATTGGCTTGTACGTTGTATCTCGTAACCGCTCGATGGCGGATTTGAAGTCTATATGTTCCATTACCAATCACTATCTTTATCGTAGTTCATTTCAGATGATTTGAGGGTGGTGGTGCTCTTTTGTACTTTTTCCCTGCTTGCCCACGTCTGTAACCTCTTTGCGGTTTCCCACGTCTTTTCAAGTTCAAAGCGCATTTTCGTGCCTGATTTGTTCTTTTCAGTCCAATAGTTGAAGAATGCACGTATCATCGTAGGCTCGTAAGTGCCACCACGTGAAGAAACGAAAGGAATAAGGCTCTTTTCAAACGCTTTCTCTCGGTCATTACATTTTGCTTGTAAGAATGTTAAAACCTGCTTTGATTGTTCGTTTGTTTTCTTCTTACCAAAGCGATAATCATCACACCTATTCACGACAAAAAATGTCCCTTTCGGGTTGGCTATCGTGTCTATATCTCCTTTATTAGCAAGTGAGGATAAAACATTCCTACAAGTTTGTAGGGATAATCCGCAATCATTTGCAAGATTTCGATAACTTGTGCGTGAAATGCCGTCATCATCAGCCCCCACGATTAGCCGTAACATTACAAGCTGCTCGTGGGGGGAGTATCGAATGGTAAACTTGTCATCAAGTTTTATCATTTAGATAAATATTTTTTTCTGTATCCGTCTTAGAACTTTGGTTTCTGCATCTTTGCAGAATTGTCTATTCACTTCAAAGCCATATGCCTTTCTTTCAAGATTAGCCGCAGCTAACAAGGTCGTTCCACTGCCTGCACAAGGATCTATAACTACATCTCCTTTATCTGTGAATATTTCGATTAACCTTTCAAGTAGTGGTACGCTCTTCTGTGTAGGGTGCACTCTTAGAGTATTTGTATCTCGCGGATATTCCATGCAGTTAAAAATCATCTGTCCATTATTGTTGAATTTTGGCAATTTATCACGATAAAGAAGTAGTCCATATTCGCAATTACCTACAATCTTCATATTCGCCTTTAATACCTGTGGCGAATAGTTCTTGCGAAAGACCAAAGGAATATAGTGCATAAGTCCATATTTCTTGCCTAATTCAATAAATTGGAATTGTTGTTCATATTCGCAAAACAATATCATACAAGGTGCTTTCCCTGCTTCTTTTGGCTCTTTTATCAGCATTTTTGAACAGAAGTGCATAAATTCGGCAGGTCTAAATTCATTCTCCGAAGAAAAGAATTTCTTGCCAGCTTTCTCACTTTCTCCATTCTTATTATTGCCACCTTCGTACCAAGTAGGGTTACTCGCATAGGCGTTATTGCCGAGATTGTAAGGAACATCCGTAAGTATTAGTTGCGCCTTTGGTATCTGATACGATTTATAGTTTTGGAAGCTATCGTTGTAAATCTCTATATCTTTCATTATTGAAATATCACATTCGTTAATTGTTTGCCGTTACTAAACACTGCCCATTTACCTTTGCCATTGGTGTCGATGAGTTTCAAGTCTTCAACCTTGCCAAATCGGTTGATGTTTCCACAAAGGTCTACAAACCACGCTTGCTTATCCTTATATGGACGTATCTCCCTACCTACTATCTGATAGTACATAGCAAGCGACATTGTAGGGCGTGCCATAACTACCGTATCAAGCTCTGGATAATCAAAGCCAGTTGTCAATACTCCTACATTCACAACAACCTTTATCTTACCACTCTTAAAGTCATTCAATATGCGTTCACGCTCTGCTTTTGGTGTTGTTCCCGATACCATTTCGCAGCATTCAATGCTTTGCGTCAGTCGTTCAGCCTCTTTCAGAAAGCGAGTAAAGACTAATATGCCTTTTCTTGCTCCTCCACGCTTTGGCGAAAGTAGTCGTTTCACGATGCTGACTAAATAGCCGTAGAAGTCAATCCTATTATACTCTGCTTCTACTGATTTATCCGTATAATCAGCACCCGTTGAATTTGCTTGCAGGTTGTTCTCATCCCACCCTAATGGGTTCATTTGGAAGTAATCTATCTTTGAAAGAAATCCCATATCAAGTAAGGTTGAAATCTGTACTTGATAGATGACCTTTGAGAAGATCAAAGGACGGGTACGAGTAAGGAACTTTAGCATTGCACCAAAGCTGCTTGAACTTAATCTGTAAGGAGTGGCTGTCAGCCCTAACACCTTGCACCCCGTGGCGTGGATAAATTCTTCATACATACCGCCTTTTGCATTGACAAAGTGGCACTCATCTATGATTACGTTATTGAAGTGCTGAAAGTCATCTGTGTGTCTTATCACGCTGCCTATCGTCGCAAAGGTGATACGGCTTATATTCTTTGAATTGAATGAAGCCGAGTAAACAGAGCAGTCAAGTACACCATAGGAGCATAGCTTCTTATAGTTTTGCTCAAGTATCTCTTTTGCCGGCTGAAAGACAAGCGTATGTCCTTGCAGTCTGTTAGCGATGTCAGCTATCACAAGCGACTTACCGCTACCCGTAGGCAGCACCATGATAGCATTATACTTTGCTTTCTTATCATTAAAAAAGGCTACCGCTTTATCGGAAGCCTTCTGTTGGTAGTCACGAAGTTTATAAGTCATACCTTTATCCCTTTCTCTTCGCTCAATTTCTTGACTAAAACTGAATAATACTTAATCATCTGTTCAAGTTCAAAGCACGACCATTTCTTTGTCTGATGTGCTTTGACTTCTAATAATTGAAACCGCTGTGTTCCTATCTTCTTGATTAGGTTCTCACGGTAGCCGATTAGGTGGTCGGCTGAAAATCTGTTGCAAGCCCTGCATTCGCTTGAAACGTTTTCTTCATCGAAGCGAGTACTCATGTGTCTGCGACTGTGGTAATGTCCTGCATCGGCTTGCTCAAATGGCTTTATCTTTCCGCACGATATACATCTGAACGTGCCATTTGGGAAAGCATCTCGCAATCTGATATACTGACTAAAGACCTTATCCAACTTCTTTACCAAAGTAGCTTGGCTTGCTTGCCGTTTCTTTGGCTTGTCTGATTTCTTCTTCTTGATGTAGTATGGCATAGTAAAACTAAAATTAGACACCCTTCCAATCAAGGTTTAGCGGCTTGTGCGTAATATTGAAAACCCGATGCTGCAACTCGTGGATATAATTACAATTAATGAATGCGTAAGGCTGATTATTCGTACCTGCATTCCAATAGTTGCGTTCTTCGTTGAACGCTATTCCTAATTCGTTTCCATCATTCGGGTGCGTAAGACTTGTCCCGATTATTTCTTTTCTGAAACCGAAACCAACAAGCACTTTCTCGCTGATTTCAATAGGTGCAATATCCTCGATGTCTGCTTCCCATACGTCACCCTCGTTTTTATCGAAATTAAGGTAAACATGTCCACTTTCAAAGATAGCAGAGACGTACATGGGCATTGAAGGCTTACCCGTTATGTCGTTGATTTCTTGCACCCAATCACCTATTTGTAGGTCTTGGAGCTGTAAATGATTGTTATACATAATTATAAAATTTAGTCAATATAGGCGGATTCGAACCACCACTAACAGAACCAAAATCTGTTGTGCTACCATTACACCATACATCGTTTTGCCCCACCGCTGTGAGGCTGTGAAAATAAACTATTAAAATTATGAGTTACAAAAATTCCTTACTCCTTTCTATTTCTATCTCCATCTGCTGAATGAGTATTGCTTCATCTGCCGATGGTATGTATATACCTGCTTCTTGTGCAGCCCAATTTCTGAACCTTTCTATTGATAAACTAAATTCACTTGTATCGAGGTCGGCACTGCTTCTAAGCACCTTTATCCTACCTAAGTACTTATCTTCCTTTTCTCGGATAAACAAATCGGGGTTTACAAGTTTCTTGTAATACTGATGCTTGACCCATTCAAGAGTGTTACCAGTCTGCGCACCAAAATAAGCAAGGATAACGTGCAAATACTTATTCTGTGGTAAACTTCTTCTTGGCTTTTTCTCGGTCAAGTCTACGATTACCCCACTCTCGGCTAACTTCTTAGCACGAAGCAGGAAGTTAGCCTTATCAAGTGGGGAAGAAAGATTATATATCATTAGAATGGGGTATTATCTTCCTGCGGTGGATAATATGGTTGTTGAACAGGCGGTTGTAGTGTCTGCGGCTGTGCAGGCTGATACACCTGCTTTGGTTCAACCTTGTACCCACGAATAGACGTGAAAAAACGTGTCTGTCCGTCTTTCTCATATTTCGTTCCTTGTAGGTCAAATGACACTGCCACAACATCACCCATCTTCAATTGGTCTAACAGTTGACAATTATCACCGCTAAACTCAATAGATGGGAAGTTGTCGTAACCACGCTGCCCTGTAAGACCATCGAAACGAGTAGCATCTAATACTAATTCTCGCTTATAATATGTCTTACTGCCGTCTTTTGACTTGATTTCATTAGTGTCGCTAATTTGGAACACTCTACCGATAATTTGATTTGCCATTGTCTTATCTTATTTGTAATGATTCACTAATATTTGTTATCTTCATGCAAGCTGCATACGCTTCGGGATATTCCTCCTTGAGTTTCTTCTTGTCTATATCCTCACGGGTGCTTGCTGCCTTGCGTGATAGCGTGATGTATTTGCCCTTGTAGGTTTTCACATCGTTATCTTGCATGAGTTTTAATAGCCCTTGCGAAAGAGTTTTCTTCTGTGCCTCAAGCTCTTTTATCTGCTGTACGAGCGTATATACCGCCTTTTCTGCCTGCTTGATTTCAGACGGCATATTGTCCGTCCTGCCTACTGGGGTATTGAATTTACGCCCCTCAACTTCGCATTGCAGCAAGTCTTTAATGGTGTCGAATTCGACACGTTTTATCTCTGTGAACTCTGACTTGTCATCACGTAACCAAAGCGCATAGAGTTTGCTTACCTTTAACTCGGGGTTTTGCAGCTCAAAGAGATAGGCGTATATGCTTAACTGCCATCGCACGTACTCTTTATCAAGCGTGTAAGTGGTTTTGATATCCGTTAAGAAAATATCTTCACCCTTGCACAATACGAGGTCTATTGCGCTCGCAAAATGTTCTCTGTCCGTTACGATATACTCATTTGCGAGTGTTGTGAGTTCATTCTCTCGCTTGATACGCTTGTAACTCTCAAGCTCGGGAGTGGTATCTTTTGGCTCAAACCCTGCATCGAACAATTCAATACTTTCATGCACCATTGTACCACGTTCGGCAGCTTTATCAAGAATATATTGCGGAATGTCCTTGTACATGTTGGGGAATAGCTGGGACTTAATCATCCCAGTTATCCCCTTTAATGCTATCCCATTCAGTGAATACGTGTGCTCTTCTTGATTGAATACCACTTGGCTATCTACTAACTTTATCATTGTGATTGTAATTCTTTTTTACGTGCGCTAACTGCGCCACTAAATATCGGATTAGGCTGATATGCTGAGCACTCGTGCCATATCTTACTCAACTCGTCCAAGTTTCTTGTTGCTTTGATGTTTGCAAGAATTAGCTCAAGATTAGGGTCAGTTGGTGGTTGCGTGTACTCTTTATTTGTGTTCAGCGCATCAGCATCTTTTGTGTCGTCAATACAAAATAAACCATTCAGCGCATATTTACGAGCGTACGAACTTGCTGCGCCTGTAATCTGCGAGGCGTCCATACCCGACTTGCTCTCGCTTTCACGCGCAAAGGCGGTCGTTTGGATAGTTTCTCCATTCTTAGAGAGAGTAATGGTAGCCTTTACATATATTCTGCTACCTACCATAACAATATCATCTGAAATTGTAAGAAAACATCCATTATCTTTCAATAGTGGCTTAACAGCTTCGAGAATGTCCTCTGCACTACGATACTTGTAATGCCCAAAGTTATTCGTCTGTCCCTTTGGAGCTTTCAGCTTTGCTTGAATATCAAGCAAAGCATCATTAATCGTCTTTTCTTCTTTCATAATTAAGCTCATTAGTTATTATTAATCTGTTTAATCTCATTGTCGCAAATGCTTCATGTATCTCTTTCTTTGAGTAACATAAAGGAGAGTTTATCGCCTCACCTTTGCGAGCATGGATTAGCCCTTGTTTCTCTAATTCTTGAAACGTCTTAAAATCTATCTTTCTGAATTTAAGCCATTTCTTGACTTCTGACAGCCTTAGTTTGTCTTGTGGTGGGTCATAATCTTTAATAGCAAGGTTATATCCAACATGGACGAAATCAGCAATGATACCGCCCAATTCAGAAATAGTAAGATTATTCATTAATATCTCTGAATGATAGTTATATGCCCTACCTTCTCTTTCTTGGTAGTGGCAAATTTATTATTCATAGGGTCGCAACCCTCATATCGGTTTTGCCTTGTGCATTCGGTAGTTACCGAATTTGCCGTATAACAGCTTAACGGAACATGCAATTTGTTACCAGCCCCGATATGCTTGAATAGTCCAGTAATACTGTACTTTCTATCTTTTAGTGTTCTTTCCATATTTTTCTTTTTGTTTTGTGGGCATTGAGGACTCGAACCCCACTCACCTACCATAGATGCCCTTAAATTAAAATCCTCACTATTCTCACGAACCATGAGGAGTGATCATGATTAAAACTACTAACCTGATTATAACTTAGTCCCCACGTATGGAATCGAACCATACACATTGTGTTAAACGCCCTTTGTGGGATAAACCATACTATTCTCACGAACCGTAGGTAACCGTAAAAAAAATAATTCAAATATATTACGAAATAATACTATTAAGAAAATCAAAATTCAACTTCTTAGACTGATACTCTTTCTTGAACTTTTCAGCTTCAATCAGGAAATCCTCTTCTAACACCTTTATGTCTTCGAGAATATCGAAAAGACTTCTATTATCGTCTGCCATATTCTTCTTTAAATTGGTTATACACATCTTTAAAACTATCTCTTGCCTGCCAAACGTATTTGGCAACGGCAGCGGTGCAAGTTAATGCACCGACTGACATAAATATCTGTATCATGCTACTTCTCTCTCTATTTCACGTAAAAAATCATTAGGAGTATCAACTCTCTTATTGTTCTCGTAAAGCTCTAAATCTACAATAGAACAGTCTATTGATGTCGTCTCATAATAGTCAACATCACTATCATAATAGCCATCATAAGTGAACTTAGCCCTAATGTTAGCGTATAACGTATCTTCGTTATTCTCATCAACGTCTACCATTATATCAATGGTATCTTTTCGTGAGTCCATAGCCCAATTCAACTCATCAACGATTTTATCTTTGAGAATATCTAACTCTTCTTTTGTCATAATCAATCAGTTTTTAGTTCATTCGTACGCACACCCTAATCGAATAGTAGCGACCTTATTTCAATCGCAGTGTGCGTTATATATTCATTTAGCGAGACAGACCCCTAACCTGCCTACTCTCTTACGTATAGAGGGTTTTCGTAGCGTTATTTAATCTCTATATTTACTTCTGCCATCTGCAAGGTCACGGATTGTTAGTCTCGCTTGCAGCCTTTCATTTTCAATATTTCTATGTGACAAAATTTCAAAAATCGCTGTAAACACTTGCATTTCTCAACTAAAAGGTTTACCTTTGCTGTTGTACTAAATTGTTTACATTGCAAATGTAGTTCTTTTGAACTTATCAAACAAATTTTGAACTAATTATTTAGTTCGTTTAACTAATATTTAACATTACAAAAGGTTCGTTTACAAATACACCTTTATATAAAAAAGAGCATATCAAATATGCTCATTCTTTGACTTATTGATACAACCGATTTCTAATGGGTATTGAACTTATTTACAAAGTAAATTTGCCCTTTGCCCGTCACTTTCGTTGTGATAGTCGTGTGCAGCACCCCGTTGTTACCACTTCGCACGCCCTTTTTAAGTTCAAATAAGCCCATATCAACGTACTTCTGATTAGGAATGTTATATCGTTCTCCTTTCGTGCCGAGATAGCCGTTATCTCGCATCCATTGGAATAGACGCTTTTCTCCCATCGGTGTGCCGTTCTGATTGATTAGCTTTGCAAGTTCACCAATTAAACAGGAAGAAACAGAACCGCTGACCGCTTTAGTAAAGGTAATAGCAGGTTGGGCATCTTTTACAGACTGTTCCGCCTCAATACGTTTCTGTCTTTCGTCTTTGAGAGCCGTAGCGAGTTGGATAAGGTAGTCGGGGTCGGTTAGAGTGCGTTCTATAATGTTGTCAGTCATATACGCACCATGTTTACGTATTGACGGTAAAACCTCCTTAGTAACCCATTTACGAAAGGCTTTCGCTTCGGGTTTACGACTGTCAAGTATCACATCATACAAGCCGTCTTCGTTTACGAAGTTCGCATTTTGTACACCTCCTGCCGTTACAAGGGGTTCGGTTGAAACGACTCCCTTATCAAGTCGCTCCCTTACGTGCCCTTGTTGCAGTCCGAGAGCATTACACACATCGGCAAGGCAAAATAATGGATTATCCGTTGTTCCTGCCGTTCTAACTTTCCCAAATTGTGGGTTTTCAAAAATTCTTAATTCATTCATAAAAAAAATCGCCCAAACTATAATATAAATAATTAAACTGCTAATGGAGGAGGGAGGGAGTAAGGCAGAGTTTCCCCTTACCCACCAACTATTTATGATTGGTGCCGGGGACTTGCCTTTGCTCTGCTGAACGTTATCAGTCGGTCGCTCGGCACACCTCAAAGGAATAATCTCTGTAAGTGTCGTATGGCTTTTCGGTATTATCACCGCCTGCACGCATCCATACTCAAGTCCTGCGTCTTTCTCCATGCACCCTTTTGAGAAAATAAATAAGACCACGCCAAGGTGTATTTAGCCGTCAAACGTGGAATTGAGGTCGGTTGTATATAAACAAAAACCTCTGCAAGTGGTCAAGCCTTACAGAGGTGAAATATCTAAACTCCCGAGTGGGAAAATTTAGCGATGTCAGTCGCATTTCTTGACCAAATGCGATTGCAAAGATAGTTCTTTTGAACTTGATAAACGAATAAAAGTAAAAATAAATAGTTCTTTTAACATAAATAAACATAACACATATGGAGAATAAAGATATTGTAATGAGGATTAAACTGCTCATTGAACACGAAAACGTATCTCCATCTAAGTTCGCAAAGATGATTAATTTCAATCAATCGAACTTATCTAAAGTACTAAATGGAGATAGGAATGTCCCGACAAACCTTATAAAGGCTATATGTGAGAGTCTTCAAGTTCCTTACAGTTGGTTAGTTAATGGTGAAGGCTCTATGTTCCTCAGTGGTGATATAAGCCAATCGGGGAAAGCGAACACTGCCAACAACAGCGGGACGCTAAACAACGACAACCGCAGGTACTATCAAGGTTGCAACAAGGAGAACTCGCAGGAAATATCAGAACTCGGAGAAAGAGTAACCGCATTAGAAGGCGCACCTACAATCAGCTACTCGCAGGGTAAGCCATACTATAACGTTGACTTCTTAGGAGGTTTCGACATTATTATCAATGATCAGACGGTCAACCCTGAATATCTCATAGACTTCAAGAAGTATGAAGATGCGGATTGCTGGTGCAACATATCGGGTCAGTCAATGGAGCCGTTAATCTCAAATGGTGATATAATAGCCATTAAGCAGCTTAACGATTGGCGAGAGTTCCTACTCTATGGAGAGGTGTATGGTATTGTCACAAAGGATATGCGTACGGTAAAACTCGTTACCAAGTCACCAAAGGGTGATGACTACCTCCATCTTGTTCCAGTCAATAAGTCAGAAGAATATCAGCCACAGGATATTCCTGTAAAGCTGATTACGCACGTATTTCAAGTACTCGGTTGTATGAAGAAATTATAATTATTGACTAATAATTGACTAAAAAAGAATATATAAAGCAAATAATACACTGATTATAAAATAAATATGATTCAAAAGATTTCCGCTTGTGGTTCTGAATGTCGTGGGTTCGAATCCCACCACCCACCCTTCAAGAATTAAGCGGAAGTCTTTTAAAGACCTCCGCTTTTTCTTTTGTACATCACTGCCACTATGCAAAGATACTACAAGTTGTATATTTACTAATTATTGACTGAAATATGACAATGTTTAAAGCAATAATAAAAAGCTAATGGCACATGGAATCACTGCTTGCGAATAAGACCGTAATAAACTTATACAAATAAGTCTTTCAATATTTGGAGTGACAAAGACTCCATTAACAAGAGAAACGATTACACATATTACAAGGATATTTTTATTTTAGTTTGCTGTCACTTTTAACATTTCGCATAACCTCACTGATAATTAAATAGTTATACAACAACTTTATGTGACAGTAATGACAGCAAATTTAAAACGATTTCGAAACATAAAACAGCATCTCTTAACATCTTTTATTTTCTTATCGGCATCTTGTTTGTCTTTGTAGCTTAACGTAGCCCACTACGCCTGCAGCCCAAAGACAAACGATCTGCTCGACAATAAAACAAAATATATTTAGCCTCTAATGAATGATTTGGGTTAAAAACGACATTCTAACGATTTTCTCCTTTATCAATCACCCCACTATTATTCCCCTCCACAGTCAAAGATATGTAATAAGATCCATTTGTTTACCAATTATTTCCTATATTTGCAAAAGAAAGAAATACCTAAACGGAATGGATATATACATTATAAAAAAGAAGTTGGGCAGTAGAAAAGAATTAGGAAGGCACCCTGTAGAAATTGATGAAACCGTCAATACGCTCGGAGATCTACTCTACATATTAACCCTACAAGGCCTAACAGAAGCGCAGACCCCAAAAGAGAACCACGCTTTGTCCGAAAGTGAAATTGCCGAACAGGCTGAGGAAGGACGCATCCGCTTTGCTAAGAACTATGGTGAAAACCACGACACAATGGCAAAAGCGATGGAACGAACAAAGCAGGCATACGATGATGGTCTCTTCAAAGTATTTATCAATGGTGAAGAAGTGACGGAATGGAATGGCCCTATCACCCTCTGCCAAGGAACAGAAGTCGTCTTTCTCAGACTCACAATGCTCACAGGTCTTTATTTTTAAGGTTAAACTTAGAGAGAAAATTGTGAGGGGAAAGGCTTAAATTCAGCAAAAACGCTACTTTATAAGTCTTATTAACCAACAAATTCGCATTGGCTGGAACGTATTTACCATCTAAGAACTTATTGAAAGGAATAAAATATGAAAACAAAGAAGGAGTTACAGGAACACTGTCAACAATATATCAATAGCATCAACCTATCCCAATGCAATATATGGGAGAAAAGATTTGTAAACTCATGCAAGGAAGAAGACTATCAATTCAATTACTACCGAAATGTTTTTTACAAAGGTTATGACGAAGAGAAGATTCCTTTCCGTACCATAAAGGAACTTATTTCTGCAGGTGCAAACCTCCCTCACATTCTTCCAAAGAACTATTCCCAGCTTTTAGAACTACATTTAAAGCAGCTTAAAGAACTCTCTCACACGAAAGGTATCTATCGTATAGATGTAAGAAAAGGCATTGATTTACAGGAGATAGCAGATGATATATCTGACACAATGCGTGCCTTCTTTGCCGCAGCTGCCTACGGTCTCACGATTGACGAGCTAATCCGTGGACAATACCCTGATATAACCAGCTATTACCTTTCATTTACTCCTGTAATTACAGCTGCCATCCAGCAGGGAAAACCAGAAACTATTGAGGCTGTAAAGGAGGTACTGACCAGTGAAAATAACGTCGGAATCCTTACACAAAGCCTCATCACAGCCATAGAATCTAATAACAACGAAGAGTTGCATACCCTCCTCCTCAACGTGCTGAGGGCTGCAAAACTACAGGAGGGTCTGCGCCAGAGTATCGTAGAATGTGGTAATGAATACAGCCTGACATTCTATAAACGGATGCTGGATGTCATTGCCGAAGAAGGCCTTCTGCGTTATAGTTCCGTTAGACGATCTGTTCAGACGTGGGTTGGCATCGGCTATGAGTCTGTTTCCGACAAGGATATCAAAACTATCTTCGAAGGTATTCATCTATTCTTGACCCATCCAGAGGAACGCGTAAAAGCCTATACGGATCCGAACGCACTACTCGTTTACGTTGCTTTATATACGGCTGGTGCTGAGGATTTCAGTATTGCACAGCGTGATGCCTTACAGTTAATTGATGGTGACACCCCTCTCCAGAACCGTATTGCAGCCATCTACTATCTTGACCGTTCAAGTCATTTCAAAGTTACTGACCACCTCGAGTTCTTTGTAAAGCATCTGGATGATCCTTTCACAAAGGCTTTCTTCATAGAACAATTAAGTGGTACAGCCAGGGAGGAGAAGTATGAATATGGAAAGGTTGACTGCGTTTCGGGAAAGCAACGTGAACTTTACCAAAAGTTTTTTGATGAGATTGCGAAATGGGAGAAGGAGGTTAAGAATAACACGGACTTCACCTTCAAAGGCTTTGAATGGTTCAAAATCCGTCTTTCGCGCGAACACTTCATCAATGCCCTGTGGGTACTTGCCAGCCAAATGAAGACACAGGAAACTATTGACCATATTCTTCTTGAGAAGATGCCTAACTGGGGAGTGCACTTCATAAGATATTATAACTATAGCCAAGAGGATGAGAAAAAGAAGCCTTTATACACCTTTATGAAGGAATATTACCCTTTAGGCAGTCCTGAAGCACGTCGCCAGTTCCTTGTTAAGAATATCTTTGGCTATGAGAAAGATGGCTTTGCCTTCCTCTTGACCTTCTTCTACAAGGAAGAATTTACTACGACAGATATCAAGGAGATAGAGAAGAAACTTAAATCCAAGATTTCTGACACACGAAGTAAGGCTGTACGCGTACTGCTTACGTTGCCCTACGAACAGCTGAAAGCATCATACGAACGCTTGCAGACAACGAAGGGAGACTATATCCCAGCCGCTTTGACTGAGCTTAGGGAAGGTAGCAAACAGCTTGCAAAGGACTTTGCTTCTACGAGTGAAGAGGCAAATACAACTGCTCCTACAACCTATTCCGGTGCAGAAGGTGGTTACGGTCTATACAAGACGGGGGATATTCCGACCATTAAGCTATCTGATCCTTTCCTAACAGAGAATGATTCGCAGTCGTTCCTTAGTAAGGTATTCAATAAGATTACTGGCAAGAACCGTGCAGACGCAGGCTCTGTCTTTACCTACACCATTGACGAACTGCGCAAGCTATACACCGAACTGGAAAAGATTATAGAGGACAATGCAGACAAGGAGTATAAGAACTATTGGGGAGGAACCCAAACAATTGGTGACAGTTATCTTTCCTTTACGTCTGACGAGCATACCCTTGATACACTCCCTTATCCTGAACTCTGGAAGAGTTTTCTGGCAGATCATACTCTCAAGGATGAAGATTTGTTGGGTATCTACTTAATGCTATTAGTACTTGAAGACAGCTATAGCACCGAATTCGTAGAACTTGATGCTGACAATTATCCATTCAAGAACAAGAAAAGCATTGAAACGTGGAAGTATGGCAGCCACTTCCGACTCATCGTACAAGCATTGCTCAACGATTTAGAAAAGAAGACTCCTTCCCTACTTTTCTCTCAAGCCTACTCCATTCTGGCGTTGATATTCTTCCATTGTCCAACCAACAGATACACAAGGATTTCCAGTTACGGTTCAGATGATGATGAACACGTATTCAATAGCGAACTCTTCCAGACTGCAATGAGATACGCAAGAAGCTGTTGGAGAAATGAAGAAGAGTTCAAACTCTTTGCAGATATGTCAATGGCAATGTATGGGAAGTATGCGCCAATAGCCCGACTGGATAAGAACCTATACTATTCACACTATACAATCGATGCACTCATATTGTCGCGTTACAACCTTCAAGGTAAGCTGTCTGACGATGCCTTTATGGAGTTACTGCTGAATGACGAAGGAGAAGAACTACGTAATGCAGGAGATTATATCTATAATACACGAGGTCACCGACTTACTTTACAATATGAAGATAATAAGAATGTTGACGCACGTTACGGCAAAGAGACTTACAAGAATCTGGAGAGAATCATCAATAAGATAGCTCAACACCTCTTCAAAGTTGAGATGACGCGCCTCAATGCACCGACAACAGCCTCTAATATCATCATCCGTATAAGTAACGCAATGGTACTTCAGGGTGCTGAATATATGGTTACGGCAATGAAAGCATTGAGCAAAGATCACCTGATAGCAAGTAGCTACGGCACTGAAAAGCGTGCAGTGCTGACCGATATCATTGAGCGTACCTTCCCACTCGAAACAGATACGCCAGAAATACTTAAGACAATCAAAGACGACAGACTCTTAGAGTTGGCGTATTTTGCACCGCAGTGGGTTCCACTTATCAAAGCGTATCTCAACTGGGAAGGCTTCGATCTTGCCTATTACTACTTCATTGCACATACTAAGGAGATGGGTGAAGACGAGAAGAGGGCTGCAACGGCACTCTTCACCGACCTCGACCCAGCTGATCTTGCCGATGGAGCCTTTGACGAAAAACTCTTCCACGAAGCTTATACCGTGGTTGGAGAAAAGCGTTTCGACCTGTTCTACAAGGCTGCACGATACATCGGAAACAGCAACTATCACAGTCGGGCACGTCGCTTTGCAGACACGGCACTCGGCAAGATAGACGAAGAAACCATCACAGAACAGATACACTCCAAGCGCAACAAGGATGCCGTATGTTCATTAGGACTGATTCCAGACAAAAGCGACAAGGCTTTGCAACGACGCTATCAGCTTATACAAGCCTTTCTGAAAGAGTCTAAGCAGTATGGCGCACAGCGTCAAGCATCAGAGAAGAGGGTATGCGAGATTGCCTTACTCAACCTCTCACGCGGTGCAGGATATGCTGACCCGATACAGCTAACGTGGCGTATGGAGAGCCAGCAGGTGACTGACAACGCCGCTTTCCTACAAGGAATAGACGTGGAGGGATACACACTGAAACTACAGTTAGCAGAGGATGGCACCAACAAACTCATCATTCAACAAGGTGAGAAGGTGCTGAAAACAGTGCCTGCAAAGATTAAGAAGCATCCTGACTACCTCAATATTGCCGCTATGGGCAAGGAGTGGACGAAGCAGAGAAAGCGTGCCCGCACGATGATGGAGGATATGATGATACGCCAGACACCATTACGTCCACAGGATGTAAAGGTGATTACTGAGAATCCTATCGTCAGTCCGATGTTCCGCTTGCTACTCCTTCGACAAGGAACAACCACAGGCTTCTATACCAACGAGGGACTGGAGACGCTTGATGGTATCCAGAAGATAAAAGCTGACAAACCGATTACTATCGTCCATGCCCAGCAACTCTATGCCGATGGCACGTGGTCAGCATGGCAACACTTCGTCTTCAACAAGAAGATTGTACAACCTTTCAAACAGGTATTCCGTGAGATTTACATCCCGACACCTGATGAAGCAGAACAAAACGAGTCACTTCGTTACAGTGGATATCAGATTCAGGTGAAGCAGGCAGCAGCTGCATTGCGTAGCCGTGGATGGAGTGCAGACTATGAAGGAGGGCTGCGCAAGGTATTCTATCGCCAAGGAATCTCTGTTGAACTCTATGCACAAGCCAACTGGTTTACTCCTGCCGATGTGGAAGCTCCCGCCATTGAGTATGTCTACTTCTCATCTACACGCACTTACAATCGACTGAAGATTGCGGATATTGACCCTATTCTCTACAGCGAAGTGATGCGTGATGTAGACATGACGATTAGCATTGCCTTCGTCGGTGGTGTTGACCCAGAGACTGGAAACTCAACGAAGGAACTGCGTGCAGCTATTGTCAAGTGTACTGCTGACTTAATGAAGTTTAAGAATGTAACAGTTTCTGACAACTTTATTCACGTCAAAGGCGCACTTGCCGACTATACTATCCACCTCGGTTCGGGCAATGTGCGTCAGGTTGGTGGCGTAGAGATTCCTATCATCCCTGTACACAGTCAGCACCGTGGGAAGCTCTATCTCCCATTTATGGATGAAGACCCAAAGACGGTAGAAATTGTTTCCAAAATGGTACTCCTTGCAGAAGATAACAAACTGAAAGACCCAACAATTCTGAAATGGATTAAACGAGAATAGCGTTAAGACCTATCCCAAATCCCTCTGACCATGGTAAAGCATAGCCCAAAAGGCTATTCATAGCATTGTATTTAGTGCTCTGCACCATTGGTGCTAACAACTCGCACCAATGGTGCGGAGCATCAACACCACACGTGCGGAGTATCAACAGAATAAAAGAAGATAGGAAACTGACTTCTTTTTGACCTGATTCTTGCATATAATAATATGCTAATGACTCACGTATATAAGGAGAGCATTATTAAACCTCTATATTTCAAAAAATAAAAAGAGCGTATATAGGGGCATAAAAAAGAATCCTACTATACCTTATAAGTCAACAAAAGGAATATATAAACCGGTGATAAAATATTATATTCAACGGCTATCAATGAAAAAGGATGCTTTAGAGAAACCTCAAAAGCATCCTTTTCTTTTATATGATAAGGTTATTTTACTGCATATCGTAAACTACCTGCATAAGTTTCTTACCTAACGCATCAGCAGCCTCCATTGTGTTTGCCAAAGAACTAAGGAAGAGCGCAATACCAACAAGGGCATCACGACCATAATGGCTTTCTGGATAGATAACACCACCATTACCTTCACCACCAATAACAGCACCGACTTCCTTCATCTTTGTGGTAACATTCACCTCACCAACAGCAGAAGCATAATACTTACCGCCATGCTTCTCTGTCACATCACGCAAAGCACGAGTTGAAGAGAGGTTACTAACAGTGTTACCCTTCACATGCTCGAGGATATAGTCTGCCACTGTGACGAGTGTGTACTCCTCACCATACATCTTACCATCCTCCTGAATGAATGCCAAACGGTCTACATCAGGGTCTACAACGATACCCAAATCATAACCACCCTTGGCTACCTCGTCCATAATGCCTGTGAGGTTTGCTGCGATTGGCTCTGGATTGTGAGCAAAGTCGCCTGTAGCATCACCATTAAGGAACTTATACTCAACCCCTAAACGATCGAGAAGCTTAGGCAGGATAACACCACCAACAGAATTGATAGAATCAACTACAACACGGAACTTACGATTCTTAACAGCCTCAAGGTCAAGCAATTCAAGGTTCATCACCTCTTCTATATGGCGCTCATCAAATGAATCGTCATCAGTATAACTACCCAAACCATCTACATCTGCATAGACGAAGTCCTCACGCTCTGCAATATCCAAGACCTCAGCACCATCAGCCGCAGTAAGGAATTCACCCTCCTCATTCAGAAGTTTTAAAGCATTCCAATGGCGTGGATTGTGAGAAGCAGTGATAATGATACCACCATCTGCACCACTCATACGTACAGCCAACTCTGTTGTAGGTGTTGTAGCCAAACCGATGTTCACAACATCTGCACCAATACCCATCAGCGTACCGCATACAACATTCTTAACCATTGGACCAGAGATGCGTGCATCACGACCAACAACAATCTTCAGCTTCTTCTCTGGGTGCTTACGTGCAATGAACGTAGCGTATGCAGAAACGAATTTAACGATGTCTAGCGGGTTCAGCGTATCGCCCGCACGACCTCCGATAGTTCCACGGATGCCGGAAATAGATTTAATAAGCGTCATACTTAAAATATGTTTGAAGGGTATTCCCCTTATTGTTCTCTTGCTTTATTAATTTTTCTCGCTCTATTCTTTTACATCTTCTTTCTTCACCGCCTATTAAAGACCTCTCTGGAAAGTAAGGTCATAATAGCAAGGATAGACTGCCTTTGAAGCATTAAGCTGTCCCTGCTGTGAAGGAACGATAAGTCTCACGTGAGACAACTTAGATGAAGCATTAACCAATCTACCAAGAGCAATATAAGGCATTGGAACCAACCAACCTGCAGGAACAGAAGTACTCTGATAGATGTCAGCCATCACACTGGAAGTAGGGTCAAATGAAGCGGTGTATGTTCCACTTGTGTTTGTTACAGACATCTTGTCAACCTTAGGACCAAAGACGAGGAACTGATTAGATAACTGCAGCGTATCTGTAATAAGGTTGCGCTCGCTAAAACGGCAGAGGACTGTGGCTGTCTCGCCTTTTTTAATTACTTCGCCAGTTCCTTTCTCAACAATCTGCATGTAAACACCAGTATTTGGGAAAAGAACATACTGATTCTTCGTTGTATCTGTAGTATTCCCTTGTTTTGCAAACTGCTCTTCGCTAATTACTTTTATACCTTTCTTGACTATAAAAGAGTTAATCGCTTCTGTCTCTCGCTCCAACTGATCAGCATAAGTCTCAGTCTTATTACATGAACTAAACGCTAACATTGCAGCCAACACAACAAGGAGAAAATTTATCTTCTTCATTCGTTTTCTTATTTTAATATGTTGTGCAAAGATAAGAAAAAGTATTTAGAAAGGGAAAATAAGAAGTAAGAAAATATATTAAGGTAGGTTGTAAAAAGAAACTTTATAGTAGTTTTATCACTTAGAATCCCTATTTTTCAGGTTCTTCTGTTAAACCCAAATCGGTCATTAGACCACAATATGTATAATTCTTATTAGTTGGGCTCACAAAGGAGGATAACTGCACAATAAAAGACAAATAGATATTATCGCTATCCTTAATCTACAAATAACTTATGCTCATATCATTATCTATTTGTAAACTATTTTCACGTAACTCAAAACCAATACATACTCTTTTGGCTTCTAAAAGATGCCTAATTGACTTGCAAAAGGTGCCCTTTAAGACCCTTACTAACGCCCTTTTGAAGTCCAAATAAGCACCTTTTACGTTACCACTTTATAACTAATTGATATTCTGTTTATTACAGAGCTATCAATTATTTATGCTTTTGGCGTTATTTATGAATGTTTTATTTGAAATTATGTAATGAATTTTCAAGGTATTGTCGGTGACTTTTCGAGTATTAAAAAGGATATAATTGAAGTTACGAATGTGATTGCAAAGGAAGGAACAAGCAAAAAAACAATAAGAAATGGGAACTATCTACCAAAACTATAGACAGCCCCCATTCTTCTACATATTCCTTTGTACAATAGATATTTACATCATTTTTAGAGGAGATGAAGAAGATGCTCCTTCACAAATTGTTCACCTAATCGGAAGCCTTCCTCATAGAGATGCTCAAGCTTATCAACATCTTTCTCCATTCGTCCTACAACAATAGGCTCTTCTGGACGAATAACAAGTATCTTACCTTGTTCCTCCAACTCATCCACCAAGTCGAGTTGCCGATTATATGCTTCTATTCTACGACTCAATGCAACACGTAAACGTGGATAGTTGCGATAGATAAACTTGGGTTGTTTATGGTCACGTCCAGTATCTCTCCAACCTTTGTTACGCGTACTGATGACCACATTTGTCTTGTGTCCAGTCTCTATAGAACGCAGTATAGGAATAGAGTCGACAATACCACCATCCAATAACTCCTTACCATCCACCTCAACAATCTTACTAACGTAAGGAAGACTTGAAGAAGCACGTGCCAATGCATTAAGACGATGCGTATCACCTGACGATTCTGAGAGATATTCTGCAAAACCAGTCTGACAGTTTGTTACCACCATCTCAAAGATATCCCCATTCCTACAATTACGGAAATACTCTTCATAATCAAAAGGAATAAGCTCATAAGGGAAACGATGATAAAGTAAATCTGGGTCAAAAATACATCCCTGCGTAACGAGATGGCGCAAGCCTATGTAATCATACTTGGCAAGCATATCAATATTAGAAATACGAGCACGACGCGGTTGACGACTGGCATACGACAAACCATTACATGCTCCTGCAGATACTGCAACGATGTAATGAAAATAGAGCTTATATTTCATGAAAGCATCCAAAACACCAGAGGTAAATACACCACGCATCCCTCCTCCTTCTAACACTAAACCCGTGTTCCTATCTATTTGCATAAAATCTCGTTAAAAAACAACTGCAAAGTTAATAACTTTCAAACAAAAATAACTATCTTTGCATTCAAACCAACTAATAATTGAAATATGTTTAACAAAGAAACCTATGTAAAGCGCCGTGCAGAGCTTAAGAAGCTTGTCGGAGAGGGTATTATTATTCTCTTTGGCAACAATGAGTCGCCTGCAAACTTCCCTGCGAATGGATATTATCCTTTCCGTCAGGATTCATCATTCCTCTATTATTTTGGTCAGAAACGTGACGGATTAGTTGGTGTTATTGATATTGACAATGACACAGAAACACTTGTTGGCGATGACATTGATATCGACGACATTGTATGGTACGGTAGCGTTGACTCTGTAAAAGATATGGCTGATGCCGTTGGTGTAGCCAACACTGTCAACATGAAGGGTCTAAAGACCATTTGTAACAATGCGTTGCGAGAGCATCGTAAGGTTCATTTCCTACCTCCTTATCGTGCTGATATTAAGATTCAAATATTCGACCTCTTTGGTATTCATCCTAATCAACAGAAAGAGTCAGCAAGTATGGAACTTATCCGTGCGGTTGTTAAGATGCGTTCTGTAAAGACACAGGAAGAAATTGAGGAGTTGGAGCGTGCTGCTGTTATTGGCTACAAGATGCACACAACTGCTATGATATTGGGTAAGCCAGGTGTAACTGAGCAGTTCGTTGGTGGTCAGGTTAGCGGTATCGCTAACTCATATGGTTCCATGGTATCATTCCCAACCATCTTCTCTCAGCATGGTGAGATTATGCATGGCAATCCTTCGATGGCAGTATTGGAGGCTGGTCGCCTTGCTCTCTGTGACTGTGGTGCTGAGACCGTCAACCACTACTGTTCTGATAACACCCGTACATTCCCTGTAAGCGGTAAATTCACTCAGAAACAATTGGAGATTTACAAGGTCGTAGAAGAGTGCCACGATGCTGCATTAAAGCTTTCTAAGCCAGGTGTTAAGTATATGGACGTTCACTTTACCATTTGCCGTATCATCTTTGATCGTATGAAAGAACTTGGATTGGCTAAGGGCGACACTGATGCAGCTGTAGCTGCAGGTGCACATGCTATGTTCCTGCCTCATGGACTTGGCCATATGATGGGTATGGATGTTCACGATATGGAGTCTTTCGATCAGATTAATGTTGGCTTCGACGAAGAGACACGTCCTAACCTTGAGCAGTTTGGTACTAACTGCTTGCGTATGGGTCGTCGCTTGGAAGAGGGCTTTGTCGTTACTGATGAACCGGGTATCTATTTTATCCCAGCATTGATTGACGAGTGGCGTGCAAAGAAACATTGTGCCGACTTCCTCAACTTCGATAAGTTAGATGAGTACAAGGACTTCGGAGGTATCCGTCTTGAAGACGATCTTCTCATCACCAAGGATGGGTGCCGATTCATAGGCAAGGATATTATTCCTTATCATCCACAAGATGTCGAAGACTTCATTGCAGCAAACCGAAAGTAATAAAACATTTAATAATTAATATTTACATCAAGGTTCCGCAAGAGTATCACTCACAACGGCAACCCCATTTATAAGAAAAAACTTATGAGAAAAACTTTTGTTGTAGCATTGCTCGCTTTGCTTGCGATAGGTGCTAATGCCGCAGACAAGAAAGAGGGTGCAACCTCTAACAAGCCTGTTTTTACTGTAGTAAAGCAGATTCCAATTACAAGTATTAAGGACCAGAACCGTTCAGGCACATGCTGGGACTATTCAACTCTTAGCTACTTCGAGGCTGAGATTTTGAAGAAGACTGGTAAGACATACGACCTCTGTGAGAGTTTCGTTGCTAACAAGACATACATGGAGCGCGCTATTCAGGTTGTTCGTTTCCATGGTGATTGCCAATTTGCTCAAGGTGGTTCTGCATACGATGTATTGCACACCCTTGAGACTTATGGTATTTGTCCAGAAAGTGCTATGCCATTCCCAGGCTCACTCTATGGCGATTCATTGAACAACTTCAATGAGTTCTTCTCTTTGTTAGAGCCATATGTAAATGGTATTGCACGCAACAAGGCAAACAAGATTTCTGGTCAATGGAAGCAGGGCTTGCAGGGTATCCTCGATGCTTATCTTGGCAAGTGTCCAGAGACATTCACTTACGAAGGCAAGCAGTACACTCCAAAGAGCTTCGCTGCAAGCCTTGGTTTGAACTGGAGTGACTATGTAACCATTACTTCTTACACACATCACCCATTCTACTCACAGTTTGCTGTTGAAGTACAGGACAACTGGCGTTTCCCATTGTCTTATAACCTCCCAATGGATGAGATGATGCGTATCATTGATAACGCTGTCATGAATGGCTACACAGTAGCATGGGGTGGCGACGTTAGCGAGCCAGGTTTCACTCGTAAGGGTTTGGCTTACATGGTTGACGGTAAGAAGGTTGAAAGCATGAAGGGTAGTGATATGGCTCACTGGCTCGGTCTTTCTGCTGCAAAGAAGAAGGACATCATCGATTCCCTCGGTGTAAACGTACCAGAGGTTGTTCCTACACAGCAACAGCGTCAGGAGCGCTTTGACAACTGGGAGCTTACTGATGATCATGGTATGCTTATCTTCGGTATTGCTAAAGACCAGAATGGTAAGGAGTATTATATGGTAAAGAATTCATGGGGTGAGACTGGTGACTACAAAGGTATCTGGTACATGACCAAGAACTTTATTGCAGCTAACACCATGGACTACATGGTAAACAAGAACGCTATTCCTAAGGACATCCGCAAGAAGATGGGTCTCTAAAAGAATAAGACAAGTTGAATTGATAATAAAGAACAAGCCTTTCTGACATCATCATTTCAACAATCTATAAATCATAAACAATCCCGCTCTAATGATTTGGAGCGGGATTGTTGTTTTATTATCAATGGGGCTAATTAGGCTAATGGGGCTAATATCATAAAAAACAGAACCAAATAATACGCCACATAACATACTCATTTGCCATTTTTTTTGTACCTTTACGGACAGAAATAAAAACAATTTAAAATGCAATTTAAATGGAACTACACTCCACCTGCAGATACTCAGGTCAATGCGGCTAAAGACTTAGGGGAGAAATTGGGGATTAGTCCCATTCTCGCTTCGCTGCTCATTCGTCGTGGTATAACGACGGAGAGTGCGGCTAAACGGTTCTTCCGCCCACAATTAGCAGACCTCATCAATCCTTTCTTAATGAAGGATATGGATGCTGCTGTTGATCGACTCAATGATGCTATGGGTCATAAGGAGCGCATTCTTGTCTACGGAGATTATGACGTAGACGGCTGTACGGCTGTAGCGTTGGTGTATAAATTCTTACGTCAGTTCTATTCAAATATCGACTACTACATTCCCGATCGTTATGACGAAGGATATGGAGTTAGTAAGAAAGGGATAGACTTTGCTAAAGAGACAGGAGTAAAACTTATCATCATCCTCGATTGTGGAATCAAAGCAATTGAAGAGATAACCTATGCTAAAGAGCAAGGAATAGACTTCATCATCTGTGACCATCATGTTCCTGACGAGGTAATGCCGCCCGCTGTGGCAATCCTTAACCCTAAACGACCAGACGACTCTTATCCTTTTAAAAACCTTTGCGGATGCGGTGTAGGCTTTAAGTTCATGCAGGCATTTGCAAAGAACAATAATATTCCGTTCTCTCGTCTCGTTCCCCTACTCGACTTCTGCGCTGTCAGCATTGCAGCAGATTTGGTTCCTGTGGTGGATGAGAACCGTATTCTTGCCTTCCACGGACTAAAGCAGTTGAATCAAAATCCAAGCCTTGGACTGAAAGCTATTGTAGATATTTGCGGTCTGAATGGTCGTGAGTTGTCAATGAGCGATATTATCTTCAAGATTGGACCACGTATCAACGCCAGCGGACGTATGGAGAATGGTAAGAAGAGTGTTGACTTACTTGTTGAAAGAGAATACAGTTTAGCTCTCGATCAAGCAAAGCATATTGACGAATACAACGAACAGCGAAAGGATGTAGACCGTCAGATGACAGAAGAAGCTAACCAGATTGTGGCTCGCTTGGAAAGTCAGAAGCATCAGTCGAGCATTGTTCTCTATGATGAGCATTGGAAAAAAGGTGTCATAGGAATCGTTGCCTCTCGTCTGACAGAAATCTATTTCCGTCCGACAGTAGTCTTGACACGTGACGAGAACCTTGCAACAGGCTCTGCACGTAGTGTAGCGGGATTTGACGTATATGCAGCTATTAAGAACTGTCGTGACCTCTTATTAAACTTCGGTGGACACACTTATGCTGCTGGACTAACCATGAAGTGGGCAGATGTAAAGGAGTTTCGTAAACGATTCCAAGCATATGTGGAAGAGCATATTGAACCAGAACAACGCGAAGCAATCTTGGATATTGATGCTATTATTGACTTTAAGGATATCACAAAGAAACTGCATACTGATTTAAAACGCTTCGCACCATTTGGTCCTGGAAACCCAAAGCCTCTCTTCTGTACGTTAGATGTCTACGATTTCGGAACCAGCAAGGTTGTTGGACGTGAGCAAGAGCATATCAAGTTAGAACTGGTCGATTCTAAATCCAATAACGTAATGAATGGTATAGCCTTTGGACAGAGTGCCTCTGCCCGCTATATCAAGTCAAAACGCTCATTTGACATAGCATACACCATTGAGGATAATGTCTTTAAGCGTGGAGCAGTACAATTACAGATAGAGGATATTAGACCAACTGAAGAGTCTTGATGGTTGATTGAATTTTATTAGTAGTATTCGAACGAATAGGCTTCCTTCAAGCCCCTAAAGTTCAAAGTTCAAACATCAAAGTTCAAAGTCAAATGTCCTACCTTGACATTCTTCATCAATATTGGGGCTATCCTGACTTTCGCGGTATACAGAAAGATATTATCGAAAGTATCGGTTCAGGAAAGGATACCTTAGGACTAATGCCAACAGGAGGAGGAAAGTCTCTCACCTTCCAAGTGCCAGCATTAGCCCAAGAGGGAGTATGCTTAGTCATTACTCCTCTTATTGCATTAATGAAGGATCAGGTTGACCATCTTCGTCATCAAGGGATCACGGCTGCTGCGATTTATTCAGGTATGCGCCATGATGACATCATTACTACTTTAGAGAACTGTACCTTTGGAGGGATAAAACTACTTTATATTTCTCCTGAGCGTATAGGTTCTGATATCTTTCAGGCTAAATTAAGACATATTAAAGTGAGTTTCATCACTGTTGATGAAGCCCACTGTATCAGCCAATGGGGATACGACTTTCGACCTTCTTACCTGCAGATTGCAGACATTCGAAAGTTAGTTCCCAATGCACCTATCCTCGCTTTAACAGCAACTGCCACACCAGAAGTTGTTGATGATATCCAAGACCGTTTAGGTTTTAAAGAGAAGAATGTCTTCCGAATGAGCTTTGAACGTAAGAACTTAGCTTATGTCGTACGCCAGACTGAGGACAAAGAGGCAGAGATGGTACATATCCTGCAATCTATACCTAAGACGGCTATCGTTTACTGCCGTAGTAGAAAACGCACGAAGGAGATTGCACAAATGCTCACAGAACATGGAATCTCGGCTACATGGTATCATGCAGGCTTAGAACCTGGCGTTAAAGACCAACGGCAGAACGACTGGCAGAACGATAAGATACGCGTTATGGTTGCTACAAATGCTTTTGGTATGGGTATCGACAAACCTAACGTACGTGTGGTTATTCACATCGATAGTCCAAGTTCCTTGGAGGCTTACTTCCAAGAGGCGGGACGTGCGGGACGTGATGGCAATAAAGCATATGCTGTACTCCTTTATAATGGGCACGACAACCGTACGTTGCAAAAACGCATTGAAGATACCTTCCCTTCTAAAGACTATATCCAGACAGTATACGAACACTTAGCCTACTTCTATCAGATAGGTGTTGGAAGTGGCTATGGATGTATCTTTGAGTTTCCTATTGACAAGTTCTGCAACACCTTTAAACATTTTCCAATACGTGTAAATGCTGCGCTAACAATTCTTCAACGAGCTGGCTATATTGATTATGAGCAGAACCCAGACACCAAGGCACGTGTTCGTTTCCTGTTGAATAGAGATGACCTCTACCGACTGGACTCACTTACTGACAAGGAGAATGATGTCGTCACTGCCCTACTCCGTAACTATGGCGGTTTATTTTCTGACAGTGGATATATTGATGAAAGCTATATTGCACAAGAAGCTGGACTCGACAGAAACCAAACCTATATGGTATTGGTTAATCTAAGCAAGAAGCGTATTATCAACTTCATTCCACGTAAGAACACACCACTAATCAGCTACACACAAGACCGTGTTGATGGTGTTGACGTTATCCTTAACAAGAGTGTGTATGAGGACAGAAAGGAGCAATTCATAAAGCGTATCAATTCTGTTATTAATTATGCACAGAATGAACGAGTATGTCGCAGCAGACAACTACTATCTTACTTCGGAGAAACGAAGTCAAAAGACTGTGAGCAATGTGATGTCTGCCTTTCACATACCAAAGAGGATGATACGGACGAGAAAGAGCTTATCAGAGAACAGCTACTAACGTTCTTAGCAGATGGCCAAAAGCACCCTATAACAGAGATTCGACAGTTAAATGACGACTGGGATCTTGTACAACAAGTAATGCGAGAAATGGTTTTGGAAGAGGAAATCCTTATGGATGGAAGTTTCTTACTTCTACCCTAAACTAATTTTATTCTTTCAAAGACAGATATCATGATTATTAAAATATTCATCAACTCATTACAGTTTGAACTGATCAAGCTTATAACAAGAACAGAAACACTACACTTCTAACAAGTTTATTTTAAATTACGTTTGCTGTCATTTTAACATATAGAGATAACTCATTATAAAACAAGTAATTATACATCTATAATAAGTGACACGAGTGACAGCAACTCTTAAAGCCAAATTTTATTAGATTACAACACGTGTAATTCTATACTGTGGGTATTGTTTCCTAACGACCAATACGAGTTAAACAAATTGTACCCTACAACGACACACTTCTGTCTCTTCTCTGTCCACATTACTCTTTGTTATTCTTACATTGAAGTCGGTCTCCGTTCCTCGCTGCTCCCGATAGAAGTGAAGTTTATCACCTTGATGTGATTCAGCAACATAAGCTATCTCAAAACGTTTGATACGATGTTGCTTATACCAAGCCACGTCCCACAAGTCTAACATATGCTCAATATATTTGACTGAGTTAATATGTCCATTGATATCAACATCATTATAATAAGTGTCTATTGAACGAACAGGAGTGGCATCAGCAGACATCTTCACACGTGATGACTTCTCTATTGGACAAGAATATTCTGTTTCTATATACTCGGTTATCAAACCACCGCGAACAGCAAGAATGTCTGCAGGCTGACGTGTGTCAAGGTCTATCATTGCCCAGACACTCTTACCATAGCCATAAACATGCCCTGTCTCACCAATAACCTTAAAGTTACGGCTTGTAAAGGATTTCAAAGCACTATCGACCCAAGTTTCTACAAAGAACTTATCATATGCCTTCGGCATTTCTTCCATCTCAATAGCCAAGCGGCTCAACACCCATGTCTTATTAACTGTATTGAGATAGTTCATACCATAACCGCGGTCGTTGCTATGGAAATCGGCAGCATTCAACATATGATTGCCTAAATGCCCCATAAACAAATGATTGGAGAAGTCGCAATGAAACGGCTCCGCCAAAAACTCATATCTACCAATCTTTGATAACTTTTCCATATAACCCTTTTTACACTAACAAGTTATTACAAGCAGTTATACCACTTTGCTTATTTTATATAACGGAGAATCAGTAAGATTATTCTATTATTTGCAAGGAAAACTAAAATGTCATCCTTATTAATAAACCTTATTAAGAAAAACTACACATATAAACAAAACAAAAGAGGATGCACCTAAAAGATGCATCCCCAATATTTATCGTTCGAAGGATAATCCTTCTTAACCTATTCGGTTAGATTACTTTACGTAAACAACTGCAAGACGGTTAGAAGTTACACCCTGTACACCCTTACCTGTTGACTCGTCAACGATAACACCACGACCCTTGAGGTAGTTAGCAACTACGTCAGCACGAGCCTGTGAGAGACGATCGTTAAGTTCCTTAGAACCCTCTGGAGAAGCTGTACCAACAACCTGAACGTGAACACCCTGCTTAACGTTGTTAAGAGCAGCCTTAGCGTCCTTTGTAAGAGCAGACTTACCCTGAGCGAATGTTACGAATACGAGGTCAGATACAGTGAACTCCTTAACCTTAACAGAAGGAACTTCCTTAACGACTTCCTTAACGACCTCCTTAGTGATAACCTCTGGCTTACGGTTGCGGAGCTCGTTGATCTGTGCGTTCAAAGCAGAAGTTGTGTGTACCGTTAGAGTTAGCAAACTTGTAAACGAGACCAGCATTCAACTGAACGAATGAGTTGTTGATGTTGTAAGCTGGCTGACCTGCCTGACCTGTTGCCTTGTAACCATAGTCTGCGTGAACCTCTGTGAAGACAGGACCTGCTGCACTAGCAGATACGTTGTGTGAGTTAGACTGGCCCAAGAATGCGAAGTTGATAGAAGGCTCTACATAGAACTGGAACTGCTTTGCTGAACCGAAGTTGAAAGCGAAGTCAAGAGCAGCCTTAGAAGTCATACGGTTACGATTCTCTGATGTAGCAGCCTTTAAGAACTTGTTGTTAGAGAATACGTGCATCCAACCAAGACCATAGAGTGCGCTAACCTCGAATGTACGTGGCTCACCCTTATAACCACCGAACCAGTTGCTAAGAATACTGGAGTGAAGTAACGACCGATACGGATACCAGCGTTTGGATCGAGGTCGCTCAACCACTTGTGACCAGTTGTCTTTGTTGCAACACCACCGTTAATACCAACGTAGATGTTATCAAATGTCTTGCTCTCTGCTACAGTCTGAGCAGAAACAGATGCTGCCATAGAAGCAGCAGCCAACATTAAAACTAACTTTTTCATTGTTTTCTCTGAATTAATTAATATTTGTAAAATCTATAATATCAATGTTTTAATCTCGGTGCAAAGTAATAAAAAAATAATGAAACAACCAAATTTTTTAGAAGAAAAATCTGCACAGCACCCTATATTATGAGCAAAAGCAACCACAAAGAAGGAAATAAAGAACAATGTTTATGTTTTTTTCGACTTAATAATACAATAATATATAAGGATATAAAGCAAAACGGCGCCTTGTAGGGACTTTCTTCTGCGCTATTTATAGAGTTATTATTGCCCTATAAAGATTAAATTGCATATCCTTTCTCATTAAGGAACAGCTTTAAAATAGATAACATTTGGTTACCTTTTATAAAAGTAAGAAAACGTATCATATAAATTAGCTTGTTTGTTACGACCGAACACCTCTTTTTAATAAAAAGCAAATGAGCCTGCCCTCTATCTTATATAGCAAGCAACTTAATGCTCAGCACAATTCGTGTTTACCATCAGCACAACATGTGCGAAGCAATAGCACCACACGTGCGACGCAATAATACGTCAAAATGCTATTACCTATAAGCAAAGAAAAAAGGGACCCGTAGCATCACTGCTTAGGTCCCTTTAACAAATTAGAGAGTTATAAAAAATCAGGTTCACTTTCATCATTACCACAGAGGACTCTGTGGCAGTGCGATTCGATTACTGCTGAGCAATAATCTTCATACCCTCCTCCACTGCTTCCATATTCAGTGGAATGAGTTTATGGTGGCGTTCTGGCAGACTCTTGAAGAGCGCCTTCTTGAGTCCATCGGTGCTGACTACAGGACAAACCTTAAGCAGACCACCTAAAACTATCATATTAAACACCTTTGCATTCTTCATCTCAGCAGCCTTATCCATTGCATTGATGCGATAGACTGTGATGTCCTTACGAGTAGGTGGATTGAAGACTCCATAACCATCATAGATAAGTAAACCGCCTGGCTTAACCTTTGGTTCGAACTTATCCAATGAAGGCTGGTTCAAAACAATCGCTACATCATACTTACTGAGAATAGGAGAAGAGATACGGTCATCGCTTATAATAACAGTAACGTTGGCTGTACCACCACGCTGTTCTGGACCATAAGCTGGCATCCATGTTATCTCCTTATCTTCCATTAGTCCCGAATAAGCCAGAATCTTACCCATAGAGAGTACGCCCTGACCACCGAAGCCACTAATTATTATCTCTTTTTTCATATTACACCTTAATTTATATGGGAGACGACTTAAAGACCTGTAGTGTCTTTCAAATCTCCCTTTTCATATTCAGGGAACATATTCTCGCGCATCCACTCGTTGGCTTTTACAGGAGTAAGTTTCCAACCACTATTACAGGTTGCAACAATCTCTACTAACGAGCTTCCCTTTCCTTGCATACTTGCTTCAAACGCTTTGCGTATAGCACGCTTTGCTTTATTGATTGAAGCAACGGTGTCAACACTCTGACGAGTT